>Ga0209410_1001067_pt1 | contig 13221 bp, 12 predicted proteins | sample Mar14436cmmetaG_FD_184135 | JGI IMG/M metagenome (GOLD analysis project Ga0209410, IMG submission 184135) | Marine hydrothermal vent microbial communities from Guaymas Basin, Gulf of California to study Microbial Dark Matter (Phase II) - Marker... ... | reverse complement strand
AAACATGGCTATTTTACTTTGCGACCTGGGCTAATCTCTATCGGTATGATCTCTTTTTTGTAAAGACAATTGCCAGTTGTAAGAAACTTTTACAGATTCAGCGTTACACCAAATTGTTGTTTAGCGGTTTATTTTTTCGGCCAGACCTTAAGCACCAAGACATGATCAATGCCGCCTCTTCCCGTCGATCTTTGGCTACATTGACCCGTAAGGCCTATGTTCTTGTTGCAATTCCGCTCTATTGCCAATGCCGTTTCAATGGAGATTTCTGCCTTATCTTCAATTCCTATTTTTTCATAAACAAAAGCGAGGTTTCGGAATATAACTGCATGGTGAGGTTTGAATTGTTTTGTGGTGTCAATGGCTCTTTCTAGGTATGCTATGGCATTTTCGTAGTCCCCTTTTTCAAACAACAGGATACCCAGATTGCTGTTTGCTATCTCATTATCAGGATCCAATTCTAATGCCTTAAGGAAATCGGCCTGTGCCTGGTCATTGTTTCCTTGCTCGTAATAAGCCAGCGCCCTGTTGTTGTAGGCCTCTACATATGAAGCGTCCTGTTGTATGGCCTCTGTAAAGGCAACGATGGCAGGGCCAAGTTTTCCCTGCTCCAAATATATTGATCCCTGTCTAAAGAACTCCGTTGGATCTAAGGCATTGACTCTTCCCGGCAATAACAAAACCACAAACAGAGTTATTGTAAGAGCCCATAGATGCTGTTTGAGATATGCTAGATTCATGATCATCTCCCTGGTGTTTTTTACCTGTTCCCCTCTTTCACTTTTCCCAAATGTTCTGGGCTAACTAATCGTCGTTTTGAATCTATTCTCGAACTACTGCCACTTGGTTTCTAAATGGGTTTATCGGCTTGTAATCCAGGAAACTTGAGATTGGGCCAAAGGTAGGAGGAGAATCAATAATCCCTTGACATCTGAATAGCTTCCCCTTTTAATAGCAATAATTTAGGCCTGTTGAGCGCAAAGAGCACAAGAGAGGCCTGCTGTGGGGTTTAGCCAGCTCCCACAACGAGTTGAGGTGTAAATGTGGCTTGGAAATCCGGTGTTGGTTTAATCTACGGGCAATCTTCGAAGGTCCTGCCACCAACGGACCGAGGGGTTAGTTACTGTTCCCACAAAATGCAGGGCAGAGCATGAGCCGGCTACAGATGAAAGCCTGGTGTGATAGGAAGAAGTCTCTGTCTGGTTTCACCGCGCTAGAGATCTTGTTTGCCGTACTTATTCTATGTCTTATAGGAGCAGTAGCCATCCCCGCATTTTCCAATTGGCTACCAGCCTATCACCTCAGGGCTGCTTGCCAAGACCTGTTTGGAAATCTTCAATTGGCAAAAACAAGCGCCATTGAGAAGGGATTTAAGTGCACTGTTTGCTTTTATCAGCCTATTGAGGGAAGCACTTATCACTATGTGATATTTATTGACTCAGACAACGATTGCGAATACGACCCAGGGGAACAAGTTTTGGTAAGGCGCACCTGGGGAGGAGAGGAATTTCCAGGCATTAGCTTTGATCCAACAAAGGGTGGAGGCGATGGGATAACCTTTTCAGACAATGACGAAAACATACCTGCAATCTCATTTCAGCCCAGCGGAATTCCTGTCAGCAACAGTGGTGGCCTTGGAATGGGGACAGCATATCTCATAAACAAGAAAGGAAAAACTGCCAAAGTCATTGTGTCTTGTAGTGGAAACATCAGGGTTGAATAGGCAGGTTCATTGCTCATTTGTCTGGAAATAGATTCAAATACTATGTGCATCAGGGATAACAAAAAGGAGACTGCGGGCTTTACGCTTGTGGAGCTGTTATTGGCTATGGTTTTGGCTGCAGTGGTAACGGCGGGTATATATTCTCTTTATCGGTTCCAACAGAAGTCCTACGCGGCCCAAGAACAACTCTCACAACTTCAAACAAAGATGAGGACAGCTCTTTACTTTTTGGAACGAGATATTTCCATGGCGGGGTGTGATCCCACAGGAGGATCCAACGCTGGCATTATTACTGCCACTTCCAGCTCCATCAGAATCACTGAGGACCGAAACGCAAACGGTGACTCCACTGAATACAACGAAGATATTACTTACAGCCTTTATACCGCTTCAGGCATAAGAAAGTTGGGAAGGAAAACCCCTGCCACAGCATCCAATCAGCCCATTGCCGAGTATATTGATGCCCTTGATTTTGTCTATCTTGACAAGCATGGCAATGTGCTTCCTGCGCCTGTGTCAGACCCAAGAAAAATTATGTCTGTTCAGATTACCCTTTTGGGAAGAACTGCAAAACCAGTCCCAGGTTTTAAGGATACCACTGTTTATAAAAATCAACAGGGAACAGTGATCTTTGGGCCGGCAAATGATGGATACAGACGGCTCCTTTTGACTACACAGGTGTTGTGTAGAAACATGGCAGTAAAATAACCTTTGTGTTGCCTGTATGTATTCATGCCATGTGGCACTGTTTGGTGCAGGCAGGCATCATCTATCTGGTTGCAGCGATCACTCCAAGATGGAAAGTCGAGCATGAGAAGGCTACTCACATCTAACGAAGGATTCACACTACTTGAGGTAGTGATAGCTGTGTCCATTTTGACTGTTGGCCTACTTGCCATTGCCACGCTACAGGGCGCAGCCATGAGGGGAAATAGCTCTGCTGCCGCCTCCACTATTGGGGCCACAGTGGCCTCTGACAGAATGGAGAAGCTTTTGGCCTTGGATAAGAGCTCTACCCAGCTTCAGGATACTGATAATGATGGTACTAGTGGCCTAGATGATATTGGAAGCGACGCAGATCATGCCTTAATAGGCCAAGGCATAAGCGGTATGTCCTTTGATATCTTTTGGAATATTGCACCTGACAGCCCAAACACCGGGAACAAGACCATAAACGTGATTGTGGTGTGGAATGATAGGGGCCGAACCAGACATCTGGAACTGACACAGGTTAGATAAAATCTTGCTTTTGCCTTTCTCCTTGAACCTTTTGCCTCAAGAGGAGAGACAACAAAATGATTCAAACTTTTGCTAAGAAAAACAACCACAAAGGGTCGGTTTTGATAATCGCTCTTCTCATACTTGCACTTTCCACCATTACTGGAGTGGTTGTGGCAAAGATGAGCATGAATGAGATTAGGGCGTCGTCAAACATTGCAAAACACAAGATGGCGTTCTATGCCGCAGAATCAGCTAGGAATTTTGTTGCCCAACGCCCTGACCTTTATGGCGCGGATAACATGGACGGTTCCACACCGGTGGAGTTTCAATCACCTGACGATGCATTAGGCTCTGATAGGTCTTTTGACGGGTCTGTGCAATATCTTGGTGTGAGCGAGGTGCCTAGGGGATCGGGCTTTGAAGTGGGCACTTTTAAGGCATATAGATATAAAATGATATGTAATGGATATGGTCCGTCGGGGGCCCAAAGCCATGTAGAAGCCGGGTTTTATAGGGTTGGATACTGATCTTGGCATGACAACGAAAGCCTTTTGGTGTGAGTAGAGTCCAAATGAAAAAGATCGGGCTATTGGGAGTACTGATACTATTTCTCCTTTCTTCTTTGAGTGTTGGCGATGATACCTGCCTGTTGCCATCAGCCCAAGAGGCAGACACCTTTGCCAGCTTCATTGCTCCTATAGTGCCCACCTCCAACAGCATAAGTGGAGAGTTTGCATATCTTGCCCTGTTTAGGCCAACCAATGGCAACTTCTGGGAAGGGGACCTGGTCAAGCTTGGTCTAGACCAAGACGGGAGTTTTGTGGATGCCAATGGAGACCCAGCCCTTGACTCCGCCGGAAAATTGAAACTTGGTGCTCAGCCCTTCTGGGCGTTAAAAGACTGGGCTGACCCCCTAAAGTCCAATTATGTCCACAATAGCCATAGAAAGATTTATACCTATCTTGGCACCTCTCAAAATCTCGCCGATCCGAGCAATGAGTTTAAGTCCACCAATGGGGCAATCACTGCACCCATACTTGGCGACCCGACTCATGCCGTTTCTGAAATCATAGACTATATTAGAGGTGCAGATGTGTTTGACGAAGACGGCGATGGTGACACCACGGAGAATAGGCCGTTCATTTTAGGGGATATCATGCACAGCACTCCCCTTGTTTTAACGTACCATTATCCTGACAACACCTCCCAAACCTATGTATTTTTCGGTGCCAATGACGGTATGCTTCACGCGGTGCTTGATACTGAAAAAGCGGCCAACGAAAACCTCACCACATATGGTGAAGAGGCATGGGCCTTTATACCGCCTGATCAACTCCACCGTGTCAAAGATATTGTTGAAGGTGAAGGACACACCTATTTTGTGGATTCCAGCCCAAAGGCGTACACTATTGACGTGGATGGCGATGGGATATTGGATACTGGTGATGGTGATCGAATCATCTTGATATGTGGTGAGAGAAAAGGGGGAACAAGCTATTTTGCCCTCGACATCACCGAACCACAAAACCCTTTGTTCCTGTGGAGAATCAGCCCTTCAGATGATGCCAAGTCCCTCAACTTGCCTTCCGGAGCTGCACCTGACGTGGTAATCCCTGAGCTGGGCCAAACATGGTCTGAGCCTGTTTTCGGCAGGGTCAAGACCTATGATGAAGACACGTACGGGACACCGGTGTTTTTCATAGGTGCTGGATATACACCCGACAATTCTGGCGGTAAGGCCATCCTCGTCATCAACATTTTAGACGCCTCTCTGGTGAGACGCTTTAAGAACAAACGACATAAGCTGGCTGGCATGGATTTTTCCATTCCCAGCTCAGTGGCAGCAATTGATGAAAACGCTAACGGCTTTACCGATAAGCTATACGTGGGTGATGTAGGGGGACAGATATGGCGGGTTGGACGATTTACCGACTCTGAAGAAGAACTTTTGCCATTCCCCCAGTCTAATGAAAATATTTTCTCCTGGGAGGCCCATCGATTATTCATTGCACCGCCTTGGCCCAAACGCCCTTTCTTTTATCCTCCAAGCGTGGTACTCGAAAAAGGCTATGATCTTCTTCTCACTGGCACTGGAAATCGCGAAAACCCGTGCGACCCAACCAGCTCTGATAGAATATATGCCATAAAGGATCTGCACGACGGTGTTACCCTAACAGAACTTGATTTGGTAGATGTAAGTGAGTTGGCAGGTGCCACCAATCCACCGCCTTTGCCTGATTTGGACAATGAGACGGCTGACGTTGACGACAACGGTTATATTGACAGGGGATGGTTTATCAGCCTCGCAAATGGCGAAAAGGTTTTGGAAAAAGGGTTGGTATTTAATAAAGTATATTACGTCACCACCTTCACTCCAGATGGTGATCAGGGTGTTTCTAATCTTTATGCGATTAACTATAAAACGGGAGCCCCAGCCTTGTTCACCTCAGAAGGAAATGACACTTGGGGCCAGGTAATTGGCATGGGCATACCTTCCAGGCCTGTAATGTATATCGGACAATCCGAACTTCGGCTTTTTGCTTCCACGGGTACTACACTTGTGGGTGGCTCAGGCTCCGGCACCTCCACAACCCCTGAGGCTGCCATCCTATCCATAGAACCTGTTGCCCCACCTTCCAATCTCTTTTACCTGTGGTGGATGGTGCTCTAATCTCTCCTTAGACTGATACCATGGCCATCAAGAAGGGACAATCGCTGGAACTCATTATTGAAAAAATGGCCTTTGGAGGCCCTGGTATTGGCTTTGTGGATGGCTTTGTGCTCTTCGTTCCCAAAAGTGCGCCAGGGGATAAGCTAAGGGTTAAAGTTTACAAGAAAAAAAAGGATTACGCAGAGGCCCGCATTGTCGAAATCTTGGAACCATCACCCGTACGAATAGCCCCTCCGTGTACCTATTATCCTTATTGTGGCGGCTGCCAATGGCAACATATTGACTATGAGTATCAGCTTCAATACAAGGCCGGGCTAATACGCGAGGCACTTGATAAGATGGTGGGGCTAAATTCGGTAAAGATAAACGAGATTATCCCCTCTGAAATGGTAGCAGGGTATCGGAACAAAATGGAGTTTTCCTTCTCATCCAGACGGTGGGCATTTCCACAAGAGATGCCCCTTGGCAAAGAAGAAAAATCCTTTGCCATAGGGCTCCACTTACCAGGCACTTTCAATAAGGTTATAGATATTACCTGGTGCTTATTGCAGCCTAAAGAGGCAAATCAAATATTGGGGGTAGTGAGAGAGCAGGCCAAGAAAAGTGGACTCCCTGCTTACGACATAAAGACTCATCAAGGCTTCTGGCGATACCTCACCATAAGGCATTCGGTAGCATTTCGTGAGTGGATGGTAAACATTGTCAGCTCAGAAAAGAATCCCCCAGTGATGAAATCTCTTGCGGACAATTTGCTCCAAGCAGTCGGAAACATCAAAAGCATAGTCAACAACGTGAGCAAGAAAAGGGCGGGGGTGGCAATCGGTGATTATGAAACGGTGGTATGGGGAGAGGCCACAATCAAAGAAAAGATTGGACACTATGTCTTTCAAATCTCCGCCAACTCCTTTTTCCAGACTAACACTAAAGGCGCAGAAACACTTTATCAGATTGTTGACCGTTACGCTGGCCTGACTGGCAGAGAAACAGTGCTCGATTTATATAGTGGAACGGGCACGATTGCTCTGTACCTTGCTCCTCGGGCACGAAAAGTCATAGGAATTGAAATCAACAAGGCTGCGGTGGCAGACGCCAATAGGAACAGAGAGATAAATGGTATTGAAAATGTGTCATTTCTCCAGGGTGATATTAGAGATCAATTGCCTTTGCTTAGAGAGGTTCCCGATATCCTCATAATTGACCCACCACGTGCCGGGATGCACAAGGACGTGGCCAAACACATTGCAGAGCTAGCAGTACCAAAACTGATTTATGTATCTTGCAACCCAGTAACCATGGCCCGGGATCTATCCCTACTAAACAATTCTTATGAACTGGTGGAAATTCAACCCGTTGATATGTTCCCTCATACCTACCATGTAGAGACAGTGGGACTGCTTACTCTAAGGAGAAGGAATAAGAAATGATAGCGTGTCTTATATCCTAATATTTATAAAAAAATCAGTTGACATGGAGTTTTAGTTGGGTATTATTACTGTTTTTGTTATTATTAGTTTACCCCATTAGCAAAGGGGGTGATTTTCCTGCACGATATTCTTACACAATCCCACTCCCGTAAGCGTGCGCGACACGCTTTCGAGAGCAGGAAGCCGTTATTGCCTTTTGAGGGCTTCCGTACCTATGAAAGCAAAAGAGGACCTGCTCTTATGTGTGTTGGTGTTAAAGATTAAAAGGGCAACAAGCTGTTTGCTTGCATATGGAAAGGAAAGCACCTCAAAAGGATAAGAGGTGCTTTTTTTATTTTATGATTAAGGTGGTGAAAAGATGAAAGTCATAGTCCAAGACAACCAGATAGAAAAAGCTATCAAGGATTTAAAGAGGAAACTTACAAAAGAAGGCTTTTTCTCGGAGATCAAAGAAAGGCGCTTTTATGACAAGCCTAGCGTTCAAAGGAAAAAGAAACAGGCCAAGGCTGCAAAAAGAAGGCGCAAAAGGATGAAAAAATTCTCATAGAAGCGACCATGCCCTATCTTTCCACACAAGATTGATCTGTCTACACCAAACCCCTCCCCATACAGAGGGGTTTGGTGTTTCTCTTCAATGCCTTTGCACAATCCCCTCAATCACTTTATTCGGTTGATTTTCAAGGCCTTAACGTGATTTTCCTTGACAAAAAAAGGTGTAGTATGTAAATACGCAGAACTGCTAAAAGCTAGTTTATGAACCCTAGTGCGACGAGGCTCATCCCATGGAGAAGAAAAGCAATTCGAACAAATCTTCCACAATCGGAGGAATCCTTTTTTTTCTAGCGGGGTTTGTTGGATCACTTATCATTGGCTGGATAATCTTTCCCATGGTCCTTTACTCAAAACAACCCCAGCCGCTTAATTTCAGTCATGCCATTCATATGGATCCAGAGAGAGTGGAAGGAATAGAAGGGGAAACAGAGCAGGAAAAATGCCTGTTCTGTCACGAGTTCAGAGAAGATGGAACCTTTTCTGGTATTCCCCGGCTATCGAAATGTACTGAATGCCACGACGATCCTGACACCCCTTTGGGAGAAACAGAAGAGGAAAAGAGGTTTCTAAGGATATATGTGGCCTCAGAAAAAGAGATTCCATGGTATTCATATTATCGCCAGCCAGATTGCGTCTATTTTCCCCACATTGCTCATGTACAAATGGGAAAACTGCAATGCATTACCTGCCATGGCAATCATGGCCATTTAAAGGAATTACCACCCTACGAAGCAAACCGTATTACCAAATATAGCAGAAACATATGGGGCAAGCGAATATCAGGCTACAAAAAGCACTCTTGGGATCGAATGAAAATGGATGATTGTGCTGGGTGCCACAGCAAGACAGGACATGAAGAAAATAATGCCTGCTTTGTCTGTCATAAGTAAGGGGTAATACAATGGGAATGACCAGAAGAGACTTTGTGAAGCTTGTTGTGGGGGGTGTGGCGGGATTACACGTGACACCGCTTCCCTGGAAACTCGCCGATGACATTGCCATATGGACACAGAATTGGCCATGGGTACCCGTACCTTCAGAGGGGGCCTTTAGCGAAGAAAAATCGGTGTGTACCCTCTGCCCTGGAGGTTGCGGGATAAAGGTGCGCAAGGTAGATGACCGAGCGATCAAAATTGAAGGAAGAACTGATTTTCCTATCAATCCAGGTGGAATATGTCCTGTGGGGATGGGAGGGCTCCAGCTCCTCTATGATAAAGACCTCAGATTCACCTCCCCCATGAAACGGGTTGGCCCAAGAGGTTCAGGGGATTTTGCCCCGATTTCCTGGACCGATGCCCTGAATATACTTGCCAACCGAATAAAGAAACTTCGCTTAGATGGTTCACCTCAGAAGCTTGCTGCCATAGATGGTAATAGACTAGGGTCCACCCTTTCCCAACTCATCTCTCGCTTGATGCGGGCTGTGGGAAGCCCAAATTACTTAAGATGCACTACCGTGGAGGACTCTTACTGGATTCTAAACACTCTGATGCAAGGCAATGAAGGGCCAGTTGCCTTTGACTTGGAGAACTCGGATTTCATCCTGAGCTTTGGGTGTGGACTTTTGGAAGGGTGGGGAGCCCCGGGGAGAGTGCTGAATGCATGGGGCTTGTGGCACGAACAAAACGCTGGCCGAAAAACCAAAATCGTACAGATAGAGTCCCGAGCCTCTAACACGGCATCAAAGGCAGATCAATGGGTGGCTGTGCGGCCTGGAACTGAGCCAGCATTTGCCTTAGGCCTTGCCCATGTGATTATCAAGGAAGTGCTTTATGATAAAGAATTTGTGGAAAATCATACCTTTGGATTTAGTGATTGGACCTCTTCCAACGGCAGACAGCATATGGGGTTCAAAACTCTTGTAATGCAAAAATATTCCCCTTCCAAGGTGGCCAGCCTCACGGGAATTGACCCCGGTCTCATCGAAAAGCTCGCAAGGCAGTTTGCAAGGGCACGCTCGCCTATTGCAATTTTCGGTAGGGGTAAAGGTTTGCTAAATGGAAGTATTTACGAGTTTATGGCCGTACACAGCCTGAATGCCTTGGTGGGTAATATTAATATGCCAGGAGGAGTCTTGGTATATGATCCCCTGCCCTTGAACAAGCTTCCCGATTTTGAGGCCGATCCTATTGCTGAGTCTGGCTTGGGAAACCCGAGACTTGACCAAGCAGATACGAAACAATACCCCTTTGCCGCCAGTCTAGTGTCAAACCTTGCTCATGCCATATTGGAAGCCACAAATTCACCCATAGACACGTTGTTGGTCTTTGGAGCTAACCCGGTTTTCACTGAGCCCGATGGAGGATTGTTTTATCGGGCCATTAAAAAAATACCTTTTGTTGTTAGCTTTTCTCCATTTCGAGATGAAACGGCTCAAATGGCCGATTTGATCCTACCAGACCATACTTACCTTGAGAAGACCGACGAAATTATCTGGCCACTAACCCTTCAGTATCCATTTTATGGCCTGTCTAGACCTGCAGTGGAACCTATATATCAGACCAAGAATGTGGGGGATTCCGTACTAGAGCTTGCTAAGGCGCTGGAAGAACCCGTGGCATCCGCTTTTCCCTGGAACAGCTATGAGGAAGTTCTTAAGGAACGCGCAAGGGGGCTTTTTGAATCAGGAGGGGGGCTGGTGTCCTATGATCCCAAAACCCCCGCATGGGAGCTTTTGAAGCGAGGCACCCTCCCTGAGCCTGAATATAATAGCTTTGATGAGATGTGGGAGGCAATCAGGTCATCAGGCATGTGGTACAGACCCTCTCACAGGTTCAAAAGCTGGGCAAAACTATTCAAGACCCCTACCGGAAAATTTGAATTCTTCAGCACCCAGATTCAACTAGCCATTGAAGAATATGCTCAAGGTAGCGATAACCCGCTCACAACATTAAAGAAAATGGGCATAAAGGTAAAAGGCGATGAAGCCTTCTTGCCTCATCAAGAGGAACCCTTACTTCCTGGTCAATTTAGCAAGTTTCCACTTGTATTGGTGCCCTATGAAATGATCAACCTCTCAGATAGCTGGGTACCTAGCCCCCCATTTCTCAGCAAGACATGGTTAGACAATCAATTGCTCAAGAAGGATTCGTTCGTAGAGATACATCCGCAAACAGCCCGCAAGTATGGCCTAAAGGGAGGCGACAGTGTCATCATTGAAACACCGTCTGCAAAGGCCAGGGTAAGGGTAACCCTGTTTGAAGGAGCTATGCCAGGGTGTATCTTTGTCCCACGAGGCTTTGGTCATTTTGCTTATGACGAGTTCCTAAGGGGAAAGGGTATCAATGTCAATCATTTAGTGACACCCCAAAAGGACGCTCTAAGTGGTCTTGCTGCATGGTGGGCGACACCTGCAAGGATCAGGAAATCGGTGTAGATGGCGCCTTGGGAAGATATTGTGCGAGAGAGAAAGGTTATCACGTTATAGAAGAGGTAAATCATGGAACAAAGGCATGGTAATGGCCCTAAATATGGCATGACCATAGATCTTGACAAGTGCACTGGCTGTGGGACTTGCATGATCGCTTGCGCTGCTGAAAATAACGTGACGGTGTGGCCTGACGAGTCTGATAAACAGAGAAACATTGCATGGATGAGGCTTTACAGAATTACCAATGGGAAACCGTTTCCAAACACAGAGGTCAGTTATTTCCCTCGTCCCTGCATGCAGTGCGAACACAATACACCATGCGTCTCTGTTTGTCCTGCCACAGCAACCCGGATGGACCCCAACACAGGTATTGTCAGCCAGATTTATACAAGGTGCATAGGTTGCCGTTACTGTATGGCAGCATGTCCGTATCATGCCAGGAACTTTAATTGGTATGATGGTTATTTCCCGAAGGGTAAAGGGCTGGACGAATATTTGTCCCCTGAAGTCTCGCCCCGTATGCGAGGTGTTGTTGAGAAGTGCACCTTTTGTCATCATCGGTTGATGAGGGCCAAAACCAAGGCTTATGCTGAGGGACGGAGAGAACTGGAAGAGGGCGAATACATTACAGCCTGTGCTGAAGCCTGTCCTGCCCAGGCCATCACCTTTGGGGATCTGAATAATCCCAAACACAAGGTGAGCCAATTGGCCAAGAGCCCCAGGGCCTTTCGCTTATTGGAAAGGCTTGGGACGGAGCCCAAAGTCTATTATCTTTCAAGCAAAGAATGGATTCGGAAATTGGCGGACAACTATCGGCCAGAAGAACTGGAACCAGTTGGAGCGACTAAAACCGGCTAACCATTAGTTGGTATCCTTGTAGGAGGCAAACAATGGATTCAGTATTGATTCCAGAGGGGGTTAAGAGATGTTCTCCAGGGAAGTTTTTTCTCTGGACGCTTCCCTGGTTAGGCTTACTGGGATGGGGACTGGTTTCTGCCTTCCTATGCCTGTACAAAGGCCTCAACCAAACCAACATGACCAACTATTTTGCATTTGCTCTCTGGATTGTCTTTGACCTTGGTGTAATTGCATTGGGAGCAGGGGCCTTTTTCACGGGGTTTCTTACATATATTATTGGAAAGAAGGAGCTGAAGGACATAATCAACTCAGCGGTGATCATAGGATTCATTTGTTACTCCGGGGCAGTTGCAATGCTGGGCATTGACATCGGACAACCGCTCAGGGGCTGGTTCATATTCTGGCATGCTAATGTCCACTCTATGCTAACCGAGGTGTCATTTTGTATTACTACCTACCTTGGTGTTCTTCTCATTGAGTATATACCTATTATCTTGGAAAACCGCAAGATTGGGCAAATCCGAGAACTTAGGCTCTTTGGTAGCAATCTTCACGAAATCATGGCGGTGTTTGCTGCAACAGGAACATTCCTTTCATTCTTTCACCAGGGCTCTCTAGGTGGGCTATTTGGCGTTATGTACGCAAGACCATTTGCTGCTAGAGGTGGCTTCTACATATGGCCCTGGACCTTCTTCCTCTTTATCCTGTCTGCAATAGCCGCAGGACCATCCTTTACCATCCTTTGCACGAAGCTGGCCGAAAAGATTACTAGAAAGAAACTTGTTCCACCCAAGGCCTATCTGACGCTTGCCAAGATTTCAGGATGGCTGTTGGCCCTTTATATGGTGTTGAAAATAGCCGATACCATCGGCTGGGCATATGGAATAGTGCCAAAGGCAGGGCTGACATTCATGGACTTTTTCAGGGAAGGGCCCTATGGAGTATGGCTTGTGGTTGCCGAAATCGGAATCTTTGGGATTGTGCCTGCTGTCATTCTCCTCATTCCCAAGGCAAGAGAAACGGAAGGCTGGTTGATTGCAGGATGTCTTATGAATTGCACTGGTATTGTACTCAACAGATTCGTATTTACAGTGGTTACACTGGCCATACCGGTTATGCCATTTGATAAATTTGTGAGCTATCTGCCAACATGGCAGGAGTGGGGGATTGCATTGGCCGTTGTCGGTTACGGATTCTTGTTATATTCCCTTTCTTACAGGTATCTTCCTATATTCCCTAAGGAAAAGGAGCTTAACCCGGCATGATCTGCCCTTAGAGGCCAAAAAAGCGAATAGGAGTATTAAGAATGCTACCTTTTATCTTTGAATGGCAATGGAATGTTGATCATATTATCTTTTTCGGCTTCCTGTATTTGGCACTGGGAATCGTGGGGGCTGGTATC
>Ga0209410_1001063_pt1 | contig 13231 bp, 5 predicted proteins | sample Mar14436cmmetaG_FD_184135 | JGI IMG/M metagenome (GOLD analysis project Ga0209410, IMG submission 184135) | Marine hydrothermal vent microbial communities from Guaymas Basin, Gulf of California to study Microbial Dark Matter (Phase II) - Marker... ... | reverse complement strand
TATAATACATTATAATATTTAATAGTATTGTAACAATTAAGGTGCATAGGAATATCGTATTTCCTATTGTTATTCGATTGTATTCTAGGATTATTGTGTGGCTTCCCGCTGGGGCTTTTATTTGCATGAAGGGTACTTTGTAGTTCATGACCACTCCTCCCATAACTGCGATTATTGAGGGTATGTCGGGGTAGTATTCTTCTATTTCGGCTTTGCTGGCGTCTAGTCTTGCTGTCCATCCAGGGTATTTTACCTGTCTGATTTTTATTGTGGTGTCTTTGTTTGCGGTGTATTTGATGGTTATCTTGTTCGGCTCGAACGTTACTTGCTCTATTTTTCCGTCTTCTATTGTTACGATGTTGAATTCCTTTTTTGTTTTAAAGATGTAAAATTGACCTATTCTTGTTTGAAGCTTGAACAGGTCTCTCCTCATTTTCATTGCGACTATAAGTCTGGGGTCGAAAACTACGAGGTAGCTTATTCCCAGCTCTTCCAGTATTTTATAGAGTTTTTCTGGGTGTGCTTCGTACCAGCCTATCGGCTGGCCGAACAGGAGATCTGACTCCGTGTTTGCTAGAGGATGCGTGATATAACGGGTGCCGAAGCCCGCTCCCACCTGGGGTTTCCTTGTTATCCAGGATGATAGGTAGAAGTAGTGTGATACGGGTAGGTTGTTCCAGTCGCCTAGCTTTGTGAGAGTGTCTTGGTAGAATATGTAGGTGTTATCTGTGGTGTTTGAGCCTACCCACGCTATGACTTTCTGTAGGTAGACCGTTCCGGGGAAGTCTTCGTCGAGCTTGAGGTGTAGCTCGCTTATTGGGTAGTTGAAGTCGGTTAGCTGGATGTGTGGCGTAGCGTAGAAGTTCAGCAAGATCAGTATGGAAAGACCTAAAAGTAGGTAGCTAATTTGAGCAGTCCCTCCCTTTAATCCTTTGATATTGGTGTAGATTTTTTCGAGCGGGATGGCGAATCCTAGCGCGGATATTGTAAGCATTAGGTATCTTGCTAGCCCAGCGAATTTTGAGAAGCCTAAGGACTTGCTGAAGGGTATGATTTTTGTTAGATCTACCTTAAGCCATAGCAGCTGGAAGGTGTAGGTTTCGGGGCCTGTTGCTAGGAATATTAGCGCGAATGCTCCTGAAGCTAGGAGTAGTGGGGCGTGTTCTGGAACTATGAGGGCCGCGAGGAAAAAAGTGAGCGAGGCGTATATGAGCCGCATACCCATGTACCCGTCATACGGCGACGCGAGGCATAGCAGTACCATTAGAATGCCTGATGCGGCTAAGATAATCGCTAAAACCTTGTCTTGCTGGGTTTCGGCCGAAATTGTTGAAATTACTACTCCGAGGCTCAATAAGGTAATTAAGAGTGGGTCGAGGGAGCCGAAGACTTCCATGAATGCCCAGGGGCCGGTTCGCCATGTTATTGTGGGGAGGCTGTGATAGGTGGTGTTGGTTTCAAGCAAGGGTATGGTCCAGAAAGCTGTGAAGCCTAGGGCGAGGGAGCCAACGAGGATGAGTGTGTAAAGGGGCCTTAATTTCTCGGCGATTTTTTGAAATAGTTTCCTGGTTTCTATGAAAGATGCGTAAAGGTTTCTTAGGGAGAAGTTCAGGCCGAAAAGGACTAAGAGTAGTGCTAGCCCTATTCCCATCATGGGATGACTGAGAAGGGTGAAGGCTGTTAACGAGGCTGTCGCTGATAGAAGCAGCGACCACCTTAAACCTTTGGACCTTATGGTGTACGTCATTAGGGCTAGAGCCAGTAGTGCTAGCCCTATTCCCAGCCTTTGCGGCCACATTCCTACGATGTACATTTGTTTTAGCCCCGCGTCAAACCACTCAGACTCCTGTGGCATGACTACTATGCAGAGGAAAGCCGCTAGGACGGCGCCAAGCCTGTTTCCAGAGAGGGATTTGACGAGCCAGTAGGCGGCGAAGCCGGGCAGTAGGTACGTGAGTAGGAATCCCAGCTTGTAGGCTGTGTTTATGTCTATTGTTCCTAGGAATAGGTTGTGGATTGTGGCTACGAGGATGTATGCTCCGGGGTTGTAGTATTGGTTGAATACCCATCCGAAGTTGTTGTAGGGGTCCCATCCGAGGATGTTAGGGTAGAAGTACTTAGCTGTGAAGTAGGAGCACACTAAGTGCTCGGGGTTATCCCAGCCCGGCAATATGCCTGGGCGAAAAATTGTTCGGACGGAGAGAGCGCCGAAAAGGAGCACGAAAGCGAGGGCGGTCAAGTCCCAATATTGGAGAAAGATTTTGCGAAGCTTCTTAGCGTCGATTTTGAAGGTCATAGGTTATCATTTGCCTTTACGCGTTGTATTATTTATCCCTTAACTTAAGAGAAGATTAAAACACTCCATATTACGCATATATGGCTTTACTATATGAAGTCAGCGGAATGTGGCCGTGAAAATTGACATTTTTAGCTGTTTTTGTGAGGTATGTTCGGAACCGAGAAAGTTTTTTTGGAATGTGGAATAAGTAGGATTGTGGCTTTAAATGTCGTGGGTTGATGTTGTTAAAAGGGCTTTGGAGGGATTAGATGCGGCGATTAATGATACGGCTAAGGGCAATCTGGTTGTTAAACCAGCTAATAGGGATAACTTTAAAGCTTTTATTTTGGCTAGACGTCTACAGTTTAGCTTTGACAAGAAGCTTGAAGTAGTTGGTGTTTGGGAGCTTCCGCGCGTTGGGAGTGGAGTTGAGGGGCTTAGGAAGCAGCTGTTTTGGATGCTTTCTAACTCTATAGAGGTGGAGCTGAGGGGTCTGTTTAAGAGGAAGGTGAGGGTTAGGGAGTGGGGCGAGCTTCGCTATCTTAGGAAAATAGTGGGAGACTTGCCTTTGAGTAACGAGCTTAGAAGGTATTTGGAGAGAAATCGGCGTTTGCTGGAGCATATTTTGGATTCATCGCCTGAGCTTGTGGAGATTTTTCCTAGGCTTATACCTCCTCGTTTCCTGGAGTTTTATTTTCTTTCTTCGGGTAGGGGGTTTGCTGTCTCTCGGATGATAAAAAAGTATATTGATTCTGTCGAGTCTAATGCTTGGATAGTGCGTCTGCACTTAATGTACGGTACGCCGAAAATGGGCGAAAAAGTCAGAAAAAACTATTCGCTTATTCTAAAGATTGCCGAAGAGGTGGAAAAAGCTACTAATGAGTTGTTTTCGATTTAGAAATGTATTTTTGCTTTTCCTGCGACGGCAGCGATCCCCACATCAGCAGCTGCTTTCTGAGGTCGTCTACGAAGAGGTAGTTCGACGACTGCCACGTATTTCTAGGTCCAGCGAGCCTTTTCAGGTGTAGGACGAAGACGTACCTATTAATCCTCCTATCTAGGACCGAGTATATGTCGGCTGTCTGCGATACGCCCATTTCGAAGGGCGCCAGGCTGACTCTTAGGCTAAGCGTTAAGTTTTCGTAGTCAGGCGGGTTTATGTCTCTCACTATATGTACTCCTTCCTTTACTGCTCCTGCGCCAGTGTAGTACTCGTAGAGGTAGGCTAGTACGCCTTTTGCTTCTGACTCTGTCGGGACGCTCATGGGTAGCGGTATTTCCCATTCGTCGCCCCTGGGCTTCGTTTTAAGTTTCCATCTTCTTTCTAGCGACGGCGTGATTATTCTGGAGGCTACGAATGATGGATAAGCTACTGCTGCTAGGGACGCCAATATTATCGTTAATATGCCTATTATTGTGAAGGCTGATGCGAAGTTGAATATGTGACCGCCTGGGAACGCGCCGGTTAGCACCATTGCTTCTGTCATGCCGTAGCCTAGGGCGTAGCCTATGAGTGTGCCTACGATTGCGTAGACAAGCACCTCAGCTATGAAGAAGACGGTTACGCCGATTGGGGATAAGCCAACCGCGCTAAACACGTAGATTTCCCGCGTTCTCTCTTTTAGGTTGCCGAGGACCATTGTTGTTATGTTGAGAGCGCCGAGTACGAGGACTATTACTATCATTTCCCATCCGCCGACAGCTATTGTTGAGAAAGTTGAGAGCTGCTTAGCTGCGCCATTATGTGAAACATATATGGTAATGTCGAGCGCGTAGGCCAGCTCTTTGGCTAGTTTTAGCATTTCATCGTATGATGTTGACTTTGGATCTTTCGGTATGAGGGCTACTGAGGCGACATAGCCTCCGGCTTCTAAGGCTTTTCTGAAGGGCACTATGATGACGCTTGATACTCCTAGGTTTGGTGGTGTTGCCCCTGCTTGGGCGGCCACTGTTAGGTCTTTGCTGAGTGTTGCGAAGAAGGCGGGGTTCGCTGGGAGTGGAGTGAACCCATCTGCCTCTATTATGTTTTCTATGGCTTGTGGATAGTCTATTATGCCTGTTACTACGTATTCTTCTCCGGCGATGTAGATGGCGTCTCCTATTGTTACGCTGAGGTTTTGCGCCAGAGACTTAGATATTACGGCGTGATTCGCGTTTTCTAGGAGTATTCCTGAGCCTAGTGTGGCGTTCTTGTAGATTAGGCTGAATTCTTCCGGCGTGATTCCAAGCAAGGCGGGAACTGTGGCATTTTTGCCAGATGAGCTTTTAACTACGAACGCTACTGTCATTAGACCTCTGTCTAACGGGCCATAAACCCAGGCTCGCGGCAAGACGTAGTATTTGTCGGCAGCGAATGTTTCAAGTGTTGTTATCACCTTGTCTGAGAGTATGTTTGGTGGCACGCCCCTTCCCATTTTTACTAAGACTTCGTTAACTGTGGGCGTAAAGCCGTATTTTGCCACCGGGAGGGAAACTCTTGCTGGTGTTAGGGATGTGAAGGAGGTTATCGCCATTATCATTGTTATCATCGTTATGAACATTAGTATGGCTCTGAGCGGGCGCCGCCGTATATATTCGCTGCCAAGGGAGAACGCGATCATCGTGGTGTCGAGCTTGCTGACCTCTACCCTGTGGACTCCGAGCACCTTTCTTTCTATGCTCTTTCTCACGTCTTCTCCTTCCGATAGGAGTATTACTACCACTACTATTAGAATGATCATAATGAGGGAGCCTATTAGTCCGAGGGAAATGTTGCTCATGACGCCGAAGGCTGGATGTATGGAGCTGTATATTGCTAGGAAGATGCCTGCAAAGATGCTAACTGCGATGAGCCTCTTTGGTCCCTGGCTGTGCACGGTTATTTTTTCTAGGAAGAAGCCTCCCAGGATTATTATTAGGAACATGAACAGTATTGAGCGCGCCGCGTCATTTACCAGCGGCATCACTTCCACGCTATAGGCCTTGTAAGCATAGGCTCTCGCTATGAGGGCATATGTGTATGCATCACTGTATTTAAATGATCTTAAACTTTCTGTAGCCTTTACTATGTATTCTTTACTCTTTTTTAGGGTTACGTCGGCGCTGGGGCTGCCTACGTGTTTTGCGATAAACTCGGAGTACCTTCCATAAGATACGTAGTAAAAGCTCTTTGCTGTTTCAAGCGCTGAGAAGCGTACTTTGAGCATTTCGCCGTAATGGAGGTAGTAGCCGTATCCTTCAGTATTGTCCTCGGTAGAGTTGGTTAAGAGTAGGAATACTTGTCCGCCGCCTGCGCTTGCTTGTCCGCCCTGCTGAGCTGTGCTCGTGTAGCCTACTACTGTGAAGCGTAGGTCGGGCTGTACCCATACGAGGGCCACGGGCTCCCAGCCGTTGCAGTAGTATCCGTAGCTTATTGGCAAGCTCTTAGTAAGCATGTCGAAGGGCATGAGTACGGCTAGCTGTGCTCGCCACATGTCGAAGTAGCCTGTTCGAGGGTCTATGAGGCTCGGCGTTGTGAGCATGCCTGGGATGTCTACGTCGTATACTTCTAGTGAGGCGACTTTTGCTACGACTGTTGTGACGTTTTCGTGGGGGTGAAGGACTACTATTATTTGGGGGAAGTTTTGCATTCCGAACTGGCCGAGATCTGTAGCCATCAGTATTTTGCCGTCTTCGCTGAAGATCCAGCCCCTGATAACCCACTGTGAGAAGGGTATTGTTGTTCCGCCGCTAGCTCCTCTACCAGCAATTGGTATACCATGGATAACGAAGCGACCTTCCCCGTCGGCTTTTACGATTATTTTGTTAAGCTTGTATGTTGAAGTTATTAGGCTGGCTTCTACTATAGCGTTTGGTACGGGATCGTACCATCCTTTCCTATAGTTGTAGGTGACTACCTTTCCGTAGAAGGTTGCGTAGCCTGGGTATCCCTTTACTGCTGAGAGGTCGAAGCGGGTGGGCTTTATGCTGGCTTTATCTACTTTCCACTCTGTTCGTAGAAGCGAATCGGTTATGTATAGGGCAAGCTGTAGTAACGGAGCTATCTTTCTTACATCCGCAAAGCGGGCATCGCTTGTGGGTATGCCTACGTAGACTCTGCTTGACCTTCTTGTTGTTATGGAAAACGCCGGGACGCCGCTAATCGAGGCTGGCTCGGAGTCCAGCATGTAGGGTATGGGTTCGGTGCCCCAGAAGCCTGAAGGTGAAAAGTAAATGCTAATTATGGATGTAGGGTTCGTAGTCCTAAAGTTCGCTTTTATAAAATCTGCCGTTTTATTAACTATGTTATTTATTTCAGTCATGAACCACGAAAGCCTTGTTGGGAATCCGCCGCCATGCATTGAGTTTCCTCCGTATGTGGTGTAGTAGCTTGCGTGGAGGAACTGTAGCCCGTCTGAGTCGCTCGCCATGAGGTCGAAGTTTATCTGGCCAAGTATGGTTTTCTTGCCGCTTTGAACTTCGTCGCTAAAGAAGTAGTCTTCTACGAATTCTCTCGCTCCCGCGAGGGCTTGCCAGTGGCCGGAGAAGAACACCATCAAGACTGTGTATTTCGGCGGGTGAGCCTTTAGATAGCGTGCATATTCCATTAATAATGCTACTGGTATAAGCTCGGTTCTGCTGTTAGCTAAGGCCGGGACAACGGACCAGGAGTCAAAATGCGTAGAGAGTATCACTATTTCGTCGGGGTTTTCTGTTCCCTTAAATTCTACGATTAGGTTTGTTGCGTTTATCTGCGTCCACTGCACTATTGAAACAAGCTTAATTTCCTTTGCGTGCTTGAGTGTTTCCCAGTCTGATTTCTTCACGTAAACCCTCGGGAAGCTTATCGGCGTGTCTAGGAATTTTGCATTACTTTCTTGGTATGTTGTTGAGTCTGGTTCTATAAATATTACGGCTTTTGCGCCAAGGTTTGCCGCTTTAAGCCAATCATCCATGGAGTTAAAGTCCATGGCAACTATGTTTCCCTCTATTTTTTTGCCGTCAAAATCGCTGAACTTTCCCGCGCCGACGTAGACTAGTTCTCCTTTAATACCTTCTGGCGGTGTAGACGAAGGATTTACGGAGTTGGGATATAAGGCATATGCCTTGATTCTTGCGTGGTACGGTGATAATATTTCTATATATGTTTCTTTCTCTAGAGGCACTAAAACTTGGTATACATGCTTAATCGGCGTTATGCCCAGTTCTGAGGAGAAGAAGTTAGATAGATAGTCTAGCGTTTTGTAGTAGCCTCCGTATCCAGTCATTCTTGAGCCGAAAGCAGATATTTCATCGATGATTTTCTCCATCCTACTTATGTCGATGTTGAAGAGGGTTTGGTTGCTCGGAGAAGATAAAACTGCTTGCGAGATAAGCGATGCTATAATGACTGTTATCACGATTAGGAGGCTGCAGCGCCTTGAATAGCCTCTCATAGGTCCATCATCTAAGGATATTTTTGGCATCTTAATAAACATTGAGTGCTATTAAAGGGATTTAATTTTAATTAATGCAACATTAAGACCTTATTAAAGAATTTACAACTAAACCATGTCACATCTTTCAAAACTATTTCGTTGTAAGCCCTTATACTTTGCGTTGTTTGTCGGAGACGACGCTGAAAACTTATAAGAATCTTGTTGTTGCTAAAATGTGTGAGGTCTATGTCCACCAGCAACACAGCGTCTGAGGAGCCTTTACAGTTCTACCCCGGGCTTACCTGGAGAAGCTTTCTCGCCATGATAATGGCGGCGCTAATATTCCTGCCAGCATCCATATATTTGTGGTTCGCTGTTGGCTCGAGCGTTAGCATAGCCGCCACCTATGTGACAGTAATTCTTTTCAGCGCCTTAGCGCGAATATATGGGACAGAGCTAACCAAGCAGGAACTATTCATTATATACTCTATTGTAGGCGGAATAGGCGGCGCTCAGCCCCTCTACTACTGGCTAGTTTACAGGTCATATTATGTAAACAACCCGTTAAGCCTCGAGTTTAAGCTCAACGGAATTCCACTGAGGCAATATGTTCCTGTCTGGCTTTCTCCACCCCCCACTTCAGTTGCTCATCAACTACGCACTCTCCTGCATCCAGACTGGTTTTTCGCGATCGCCGTGAACGTTATCTTCGCAACACTTGGATTAACGGCGGAAATCGCCCTCGGAATAGTTTTCTCGTACCTCTACATCGAAGTCGAGCCTCTGCCGTTTCCATTCGCCCAAATAGACGTAGCTATGATAAATACACTTCACGAGCATAAGCCTCAAGACATGCTTTACTTCTTGCTTTCTCTAACTGGAGGAGCCATATATGGCACGTTACTCTACCTGATACCACTCGTTCTAGGACCTCAAGCCCAAGTTATTCCATATCCATGGATAGACTTCACAGCGTATACGCAGTTCTTCTTGCCAGGAGCAGCTATAGGCATTGCCACAGACCCGCTTGGTTTTCTATATGGCATGATACTTTCCCCCTCTCTAACCTTCTCGATGATGCTTGGCTCGTTTGCAACGTGGATTTTCGGCAATACGCTGACGCTAACAGTGTTCAAAGACTTCTCTCCAGACTGGGTGAAAGAGTATACGCCAGGTATGGGGATATTTCTCATAATGCAGAGAGCTGGACTAAGGCTGTGGCTTTCATTCTTCATGGGCATAAGCTTTGGACTAGCAATATACATTCTTATCATAATTAGAGATAAGCTTATAGCGTCGCTGAAGGCGCTCTCGAAGCTGGGTAAGGTTAAAGGCGGACCGGGATATCCGTCTCCGAAAGTGCTTTTCGGAGCTTTCTTCGCTGCAACAACGCTGAGCGTAATCTTGTACATTATGCTGGTACCCGGGATTCCAATTTGGCTGCCCTTCGTCGTGTCTATAGGGCTAAGCCTTGTAATTGCGTCGGTCGGCGCCAGGGTCTACGGTGAACTAGGGCTCATGTTCACGCCAGACTTTGTGTACAACATGTGGAAGGCCGCGGTCTACTTCAGCCCCTATCAAGGTTATGCTGGCTGGATATTCACTCCAGCCTTAGCGGGATTCGCGACGCCGTGGTACGTGAATGCAACAAAAGTCGCGTATGCAACCCGCACGCGCCCCATGGACTACTATAAAGCCGCTATCATCTCATTCGTATTAGTAACTGTTCTGGGCTTATTCTTCACCGACTTCTTCTGGAGAATGGCTCCAATACCATCCTTCATGTTCCCGTATGTGATGGGGCTTTGGCCTAACTACGCCATCAGCGACTCGCTCTTCGCCACCCGCCAGATAATCATAAGGCCTGACCAGATACTTATGGGAATGGGCGTAGCAATTTTCGGAGGCTTCGGTATATATGCTTTATCGAGAATAGGTGTACCGCTGAACCCAATAGGGCTAATAGGAGGAATGTACTCGCTGCCACCCTACACCATTATGGTGTTCCTCATGTCGCTCGTCAGCGAATACGGGCTCACCCGAATATTAGGCAGGGAAAAATGGTATTCCATTAGAGGTATTGTTCTCGCAGGCTTTCTAGCAGGCGTAGGAATAGTAGTAGCTATAGGAACGACAATCACATTAATATCCAAAGCCTCCTGGATATGGCCATGGTAGTAGATCATCTCGATAAATCTTTAAATTATACTTTATTTTCTAAAAATAGTGAAACACTAAATAATTTTTAGAGAAAAATATTTGAAATTAGTAATATTAGAATTTATTCCCCAAAGTATATAAATAACTCTTTACTTTTCGTTTCTTTGAAAATCGCTTATATATAAACTTTTTTGTTCCAATGAAAAATGCTTTAAATAGCCCTTCGTCAAATATTTAAACCGAAATCGACAACTGGGTGACAAAATGTCTTCAGAAGCGGAATTGAAGTCGGGAATGACCCCAAGAGCTCTAGCAATCGCCATTCCTCTAACACTAATCTTTGCCTTCCTAACAGTTATAGTCGGACTATATACAGACAAACCAGGAACATTCGGAACCTTCGTACTTCCAATGATTTACCTAATTATAGTATTTGAATTCCTCGGCCGCGCGAACCCGAAGCTTAGGCTAACGCCACCCGAATACGTCTTCATATTCACTATATTCACATTTCTAGGAATGCACTCCTACCTAACATTGCATGCTGCCGGCCACAACAACCCACTCAACTTCCCGATAATTACGTGTCTAAGCGACTACGTAGCCTTCGGAATAGACGCTCTCAAAGATTTCTGGAGCCAAGCCGTACCTTCGGTAATAGTACCCCCCGAGCCAATAAGATTCCAAATCTCAGACATGCTAATGAATGGCAGGGCTCCTGGACAACCGATACCGTGGGGCTACTTAATGCCAGGCATAGTATACTGGGGCCTTGTGACAATATTCTACTCATTCATTAGCATATTCGTAGCATTTACAGTAGGCAAAGTATGGATCGAGGAGGAAAGACTCGTATTCCCGCTAGCTGTACCTTCACTATACCTATTCCAAGAAGCTGGCGAAGTAGATCCATCCACCAATAAGTCAAGGCTTTTTGACCTGAGCTATGCTTCCACGAAAGTCTTCTGGGCAATGTTCATCATTGGCGTCATTGGCGGAATACAGCCCCTAATAACGGAGCTGTTCCCAGCGTTCCCAGGCGGTGCATGGTGGGGTGAAACTAAATTAGACATTCCGTTCCTCGCAGCTATCTGGCCGGGAGTCTACGCATCCTTCATCTTCAACATACCCCAGATAGCTGTCGGACTAGTAATGCCGAACGACGCTCTAATAACACTAATCCTAGGATGGGTAATCTTTGGCGTCATATACCAAGGATTGGCTGTGAGCATGGGCATAGTGCCGTATAAAGCAGGCATGGAATTCGTTTGGCCCTGGGAAGATTACCCAGGAGTGTGGATGCCATTCCCATATAGGTGGATAGGAGGCAACGGCGTCGCGCTGGGCATCATTATATGGATTCTCTACAGAAACAGAGATAGGTTTAAGGAAGTATTTTCAACACTATGGAAAGGCGACATAAACGAAAGAGGAGTATCGCTAAAAATAATATCTACACTACTTCTACTGGGAGCTATCGGATGGTATATACTAATTGTAATCGACGGCGGCGACCCAATAGTTGCACTATTGATACCTCTATGGGGCTTTCTATTCAACATACTATATGCTAGAGTATACGCCGAGGTATTTTGGCACGTTGGAACCGGATGGGGCTGGATCTGGGAGCCAACATACCTAGTAGGCCAGGCACTCAGAGGCTGGCCAGGAGCCGATGCGGTAACATGGGACAATCCAATGACTAACCCCGGCTGGTTTACCATAAGCAGGCACATCGCGAACATGGGCAACTGGAACATATCATTCTCGCCGCTAAGCTCAGGCCACATGGTAACACTCTACAAGCTAGCCTACGACCTCAAGATGAAGCTAAAAGACTTCCTCGCAGCCCTAATACTTGGCCTGCTAATATTTGTCTTCATCTTCGTACCATTAGACATTTACTTCATATTCTCAACCAAGGGAGGGCTATCACAGTTAGGACACCTATACGGATGGTGGCCATGGATAGCTGCCGGACAATACCACAGAGGACGCTGGCTGCCCGAAGGACTAACCGTCGAATACGACTTAGGAGTGGTCTTCGGATTTGGCATCCTACTAGCCCTAGTGCTTTACATCTTAAAGACTAAGGTCTCCCTATTCTGGTTCATAAGCGTACCAGCACTATTCGTTGCCATGACCATACCAAACTACATGTGGTTCACATCACTAGTTGCCTTAATAATCAAATACGTAGCCATAAGAACCGTAGGTATAAAGAAATACGAACAATACGCCATGCCAGCGGTTTCAGGATGGATCATAGGCTTCGGTGCAATGTGGCTACTAGCAGCACTGGTAAACCTGGCCGGAGTAGCATGGCCAAACTACGTTAACCTCTTCCAGCCTTAAAAATAAAAACAATTTTTTAATCATTTTGGGATTTTTTAATTAAAAATATTTCTTTACATAATTTTTTAGAGAAAGGTATTTTCTATTAGTGTTCGAAATAATTTGAGAGTATGTTCAGGGAATTTGCTAGGGACGAGCTTTTTGATTCTATGCTTTATGCGGAGATGGCTAATAGGGCAAAAAACGAGGAAACGCGGAAGGCTCTTTTAACTATGTCTCAGCAGGAACGTTCGCATTATGAGTTCTGGAGAAAATATGCCGGGGACATAAAGATTACATTTAAGGATAGGATCATGTTAAAGATTTATCTTTTTATGGGCAGAATATTAGGAACAGTATTCACTGTGAAGTTTCTAGAAAGACGTGAAGGTGATACTTCGAATATTTACAGAAGAATTTTGGAGGAAGGAAAAATACGCGAAGAAGATGAGGACGTACTTAAACGAATAATTGAAGAAGAAGAGGTACATGAAAACTACTTTGTTTCGCAGGTAGATGAGTTTGCGCTTCGATATCTGGGCGCTATAGCCCTCGGAATAGCTGATGCGATTATAGAACTAACGGGCGTTCAAGCGGGCTTTATCGGGTTCACTGGATCTTCCGTTGTAACAGGGATAGCGGGGTTAATAGTGGGAGTTTCAGCGTCAATGTCGATGGCCGCTGCTGCGTATTTGCAAGCCAAGCAGGAAAGGGGTAAGAAGCCTGCCGTTACTGCTTTAACAACGGGCATCGCCTATCTCTTTACAGTAATTGCGCTGACAGTCCCCTATTTCGTTAACTTTCAGCTGTTAATGGCGTTTTCAGCATCGTTAACTCTAGCGCTTGTAATATTAGCATTCTTCTCGTTCTATAGCTCTGTGATTTTTGACAGGAAGTTCCTTTCAGACTACCTGGAAAATATGGGGATTATATTCCTTGTAGTTGCCATAGGCTACTTCTTTGGCAATCTTGTCAAAAACTTTTTTGGCATAGAATTATTTGTATAAAAGTATAAAAATTATCTCAGATACTTTGCAATGTTTACATTTTTTTGTTTCTTCTATATGAGTTAAAAATGCGTAAA
>Ga0209410_1001059_pt1 | contig 13250 bp, 17 predicted proteins | sample Mar14436cmmetaG_FD_184135 | JGI IMG/M metagenome (GOLD analysis project Ga0209410, IMG submission 184135) | Marine hydrothermal vent microbial communities from Guaymas Basin, Gulf of California to study Microbial Dark Matter (Phase II) - Marker... ... | reverse complement strand
TAGCATGCCTTCCTATATCTTTTAATAATGTAATTATCCGCAACTATGCCATAGCCATAATCCTCGTAGTCCTCTCTATTTTTTATCTTTACTAATATTGCCGCTAAAACAACAAAAGATATAAATCCTATAATTTTTATCATAATTATATATATTCTCTAACTATAAAAATTATGGGTGTTTTTGATGTTCCCCCTGAATTTTTTGATGTAAGATATTTGGTTTACAGAACAGACATAGAACCCTTATATATAAAGGCAATACAAAGACCATGGGATAAGGAAAATGTCCTATTGTGGATTAAAAAAGTTAGAGAAAGTGGTGGAGTGCCTGTATTCAGAACTCATTATGCTGGAAGACCTTTAAGAGCGAACGGTAATTATGCGATTTGGGGTATTAGCGAGTTATCAGAAGTTCCTAATATTTTGTTCGTAGATGTTCCTCCTGAAGATTTTGAATTTTGTGTTGAGAATAAAGGTGAATGGAAATATTTAGAAGATTATTTTGATGAGAAAGAAAAATTAACTAAAGAGATTGCTTTGTTGTTGGCTGAATACAAGGAGAAGAAAGATGAGAAGATTAAAGAAGAAGCAATAAAAGTTGCTAATGAAACTAAATTTTCTATTCTCAAAGATTATTTTTTGCTTATTATTGAAAAAAATTTTAAATAGTTATGGATAGCCTGCCACGAGAAACATATTGCCTGTGAGGTAAGGCAGGCAGTCCCCACCCTGCTGAGCCCGATATCCTGCCTGTGGGGACACCTTTGGGTTCTAAAGATGGGCAGGAGAGAAGCAGGCAATATGGCTCGAGACAAGGCTGGGGGAGAACATGGATTATGAAACCAAAAAGATTTTAGAAGATATCTACAGAAGAAAAAAACCTAAATATTTGAAACTATTTGGTGTAGGTAACTCTCTAGAGAACTTGTATAATTGGTTATATTCTTCTCTTGAAGAACTTGGTTTTTCAGACCCAAGAACAACTGCTTTAGAATTATTGGATGAAGTGGATTTGAATTTAAGTTACAATGAGATTAAAAGAGAATTATCAAGTTTGATAAGATTATTTTCTGAAGAACAACCTGAATTTGAAGAATTGAAAGAAAAGGAAAAGGAGATTGCGAGATTGGAAAAGGAGTTGGAAAGGGTAAAAAGTCTGGGGGATATTAAAGTGATTAAAAGTGAGTTAGATTATATTAAATCAAAGTTATCAGAAATTGAGAAAAAAATAAAACCTTATGATATTTCTCCTGTATTAGATAGGCTGGACAGATTAGAAAATAGGTTGATGGAATTGAGTAGTTTCTTTATTGGTGTTAGTTACGATATTCCTGAATTTAAACTTCCTGAAGATTTGGAAAACCTGATAAACAGATTGAATGAATATGGTATGCTTGATATTGCAGAGTTAGATGAGATAGATACGTTGAGAAAGGTGGTTAGTAGATTGTTCAGAGCAGATTTTAGATGGGTTATTGCTTTAAAAACAAATATTGATTTGGGTTATCTTGACTCAAGATTGATGAAAAGTTCTTATTACATAGGAGGATACCAATATTTACCAGCTTATGTGTTGGTGTTGGTTACGAGCGACCCAAGAAGGTATGACTATCCTGGTTACGCTGTTGTTAGGTTTATATCTGGTAAGTTGGATGCTTTGGGAACAACTACCGAGCCGTTAACACCTTTCAGAAATACTTGGATGATTGAAGATATGAGAGATGTTTACGGTTTGCTGTATAAGTTTATATTGTATCTGGATACTGAAGAAGGTTCTAAATATTTTAAATTGAGAAAACTTGTAGATGAGATTTTGGAATCTCCTGTGAAATATTATGTTAGATTCGAAAATGCTGATTACTTAAGGGAATATTATGCCAATGACTTGGTTTTTTTTGAAGATTTATTTACAAATTATGACGGTATTTGCTTAACAAGTCCAGCCAAATGGGAAGGTGTTGTTGAATATAGAAGAATTGATAATGATGAGGCACTTGAATTGATGAAAAGAAAGATAAAAATTAAAAAAATTTAAATTAAATTTTCTTCATTTGTTCTCTTAAGCATTTCCTGAATTCAGCCATCGGTTTACCTTTACAAGCTTTTGCAGGTTTTGCTGTTGCTACTCTGTTGTTTCTATCAACAACAGCTTTACTCCTTCTCAAAACACCTTTAGTCCTTATAACAATTTTGTTAATTGATGGTTTGTAGTAAGGTCTGCTGTCAAATGCTGTCATTTTTACATGACCCATTGTGTTTATTGGGCTTTCCAACACACCAGCTTTATATTCTACCATACATAAAATTGGAATTAATTTTTTTAAGAATTATTTACAAAATTTTAATAATTTTATTATATATTATGGTTGATATAGATTTAATTCTAAGGATTGTAAACACTCTAAATAAACCGATGACAAGATATAGTTTATCAAAAATATTAAATACCTATCCTGCTTCAGTATATAGAATTGTTAAAAAAATGGAAGAATTGCATATTGTGGTAAGATATAACAGTGTTATACAATTATCAGGAGGGAACGTTTTTAAATTAACAGATACAGGAACTTTTTTGGTATTTTTTGGTGATAGAATTCCTGTAGTCCTTAATTGTCCTTTTTGGAGTAGTTGCTCTCTCAGAAAAAAGCACTCTATTTGTTTTGGGGAAAGCGGTTGTAGGTTGCTGGAAAAAATAGTAAGTTAGCGACAAAGTCTTCTCACTTTATCAACAATAAATATGCTGAAATTTTTTATAGACCCCAGCTTTGACTTCTTCTTTACTTCATCAGCAGATTTAATCATCCAATTACACATTTCTTCATCAAGCACTGTTTCATCACATCTAACAAAAATTTTGGTAGTGTGGTCACCTGAAGAAGAAATTCCCAAAACCCGACAAGATTTGGGTTTATTTTTATCAAGAACGGTTTGTATTATTTCAGCATTGGTTGCAGGGCTTATCTTATCACACCAATTTCTCCTCTTACACTCGTCTATTACTTCTTTTGCTGTTTCTTCATCAACAGGCTCAAAATATCTACTTTCTGTATACCCCGCCACTATTATTCCTTCCTTCTCCATAATATTAAAACAAAAACAAATATATTTAAAAGTTTTATTAATAAGTCATTCCTCTCATCTCCACAAACTCCGATGGTTTAACTGAAGGATTTGCTTCCCACAATCCCTCATCTATTATAAATCCTTTATCCTCGAACAGCTCTAACAGATGCCGAGAAAAAGGATATTCTTCAAAAATATGCCCGCTACTGTCTCTTAACACTATTCTACAAGCATTTTCTCCAGCAATATCCAAATCCTCGGCTTCTTGTGTGTAAACAACATCCACCATAATTACCGCTGGTTTTAGTTCTGGTTTTTTCTCGAACATTAATCTTATTTTATCTACTATATTCTCAACTAATCTGCTCAATTTTATCATTTTTCAAATATGATAACTTCTCTTTCTTTCTCTCCTTTTTCGTTTATCCCCTCCATAGTCCAACTATATTTTTTCTCACCAATTCTACAACATTTCATTTTGAAAATTTCTTGATTTCCTAATCTTACATTCCCTGTTACGCACTTTCCAATATCTAAGTCCTCATATTTGCTCAATTTATCTAAATCTAAACTACCTCTAAAAACTTCTTCATTATCAATTTTAAAACTCATTTTAACGTCTTCTCCCATAATTAAATTTTAAAATATTTATTATATATATTCTCAGGCATATATTGTTTTAAAGTTCTATTAAAAAAATCAAGAGCAAATTTCCAATGCTCATCTTTTATTACAATACCTTTTTCTACATACTCTTTATATTTCTTCGGATTTAGTAAAGTGCTTAACCTTGCTGTTCCTTTTGCCAATTCTGTGATTGCAACTTTCAGCTCTGGAGTGACTGGAAACAAAAGATAATCGTTATTTTCTTTGAGTTTCATTAAATAATCCACCACATACTTTGGAATTTCCTTTTGTATTACTTCTATCTCTTTGGAAGCTCTTATAAATGTTTCTATTTTATTTATTAATTCCTCCTTGTTTATGTTTTTTCCTGTATCTGAACAGATTTCTCTAAATTCTTTTGGGTTGTAATCCTCAACAGGAATTACCAAATGAAACCTTCTCATAATCACTGGGTCTAACGGAATTTGCTCTTTCATTTTGTTTATATCTCCATATCTTGCCCAGTAACTGTCTATAGGATTTGCGGTAGCGAGAATATTGCAATACACTTGAATATCTGATGTAACTGTTCTGAATCCCATTTTTTTTATTGTTAGAACTCTATGAAATTGAAGCAAATCATAAAGGAGTTTTTTCACTTCTGGTGGTGCGTTATGGACTTCATCAAAAAACAGCAAACCTTTCCTTTTTCCAATTTCTATTATTCTATCTCTCACACCTGCCTTTGTAATTGAACCTGCTCCAGAAATTAAAAAAAACCTATCTGGTATAATATCTACAAAAAACCTTGACATGCTTGTCTTTGCTCCTACTGAAGGCGGTGCAATTACAAATACATTCAATTTATCACATACCAATAGATATACAAGAGTATCTTTGATTATTTTTATATTTTTGGTGGTTTTTATCGGTATAGACTCTGAAAATCCGTCCAAGATTGTTTTTAAATTCATAAATATATTAATTATTATAATTATGGTAAAAGTGTTCGTCTCTCCGTGGTGTCCGTGGTGCAGAGAAGTAACTGAGTCTATTGTTTTTAATTTATTGAAAGGAAAAAATATTGAAGTTGTTGACCCTTTATCTGTTGATACGAGAGCGGATATATACAATAAATTAGGTTCAGAGCCAGCGATTTACGATGCAAAAAACAGGTGCTTTTTTATATCATTCCTAACAAAAAATCACTATCTGTATTTGTTAAGATATCTATTTTCATCTACTGAAGAATTAATAGAAAGACTTGCTGAACTTAAGCATTACTACTGATTTCTCCTATACTTTTTTCTTGAAAAATTTAACCAAATCTCTCTGCAAATTCTCATCTCCTTCCCCTTCAACCCATTCTATTATTTTGCTTCCTTCAATATCTTTACCTCCATCTGTCATTCTTACCCATGCTTTTAACACTCCTCTCATCGGATTAGTATCGTCTATTTTTGATGCCATACACACTATATCTCCTGGTTGACACCTATCTTGTATTGCTTGAGGTAATTCAATTAAATTGTCTGTCCGAACTTTAATACATCTTTTTATTATATTTTCATTATCTTTTCTTTTCAACATAATAATATAAATATATAAAATATAAAAAATAATTTAAATCCTCCTTCTTATTCTCAAACCTTCTTCTTCCTCCTTCTCCCTTCTTACCAAACTCGTATCCAAATTGTTTATAATCTCTCTTATCAGCATAGGGTAAACTTTCATTTTAGCATATTTTAAAGCATCTAATATATTTAATACTGTAAAAGTATAAACATCAAGAGTCATATCTTTTATTGTTTTTGTGGTTGATTTATCTATTTCATTAATTATTCTGTCAACTCTCTCCTTATACTCCTTAAAATTTTGCGGTGGCAATACCAACCTTGCCCATATTAAAGTATCAAGCAACGAGCTCCTGCACAAATTCATTATTTCCCGAGCCAGTAAGTCATCTCTTGCACCAATCTTCAATATTTCTTCATAAGTTCTAATCTTGATTTCTATTTTTATCAATTTATTTATAAAATTAGTTATATCTTCTGGCAAATACATATAATTTTTTAATTCTTCCACATTCTCTAAGTGTATGTTCATTTTTCAGTTGAGGTTGCGGTTGCTTCTTCTTCTTTCTTCAATTTATCTATTTCAGCGGCCATTACAGAAAGAGCCTTATCAAAGTATTCTGTCGGTGATTTTGCTTCTTGCACAGATATTCTCTTTATTTCCTCAAATTTTTCAGCCAATCTCTCCAACATCTCTCTCAAAGCCATATTTACATAAGTTTGAGTTGCTATGGTGGTTTTCGCTTTAATTGACTCATAATCTGCTCTACCAGCCTCCTCTATAAGCTTCTCAAACAAAGCCTGCCTTATGTCTCCTCTCTTTATCAACGCCTTTGCCATACTTCTTATTTCAGCCAAATCTTGGCACACTGCATCGTATTTCTCCTGCAAATCCTCATATTTATTTCTCATTTTTATTAACTGCTCATATACAGAAAGCAGTATTTTAACTTTTTCCTTATTGTCCGCTTTATTAAACACTTCCAATCTTGCTTCTATTACTTCTCTATCCTTCTCTTTGAATGATTTTAAAGAAATATCTGGTTTGTAAATAATAGATGGTGGAACAGGTTTACCATCTAATCTTATGTTTAATCCCAAAGCCCCTAAATCAAGTAAATGTGTTCTTATTGGAGTAAATGCTTCCATAGTATCTAAATAACAAATAGGCGGAGATAATCTTGCTTCTTTTGAGTTAGGTGCTTGCGAAAGCAAAAAATACATTGTCCAATAACTTCCTTCTTCTTTCTCCAATCTTATTCCAGCAAAATAAGGACAAATTTCGTGGTTTACAACTGGTTTTCCTTTTTTATCTTTTTCCACTATTGTCACATAGAAAGGCTTGTTTTCATCAAGGAAGGTAGAGAGAACTTTCAATTTGTAAGGTCTTCTGAAAAACAAATTATACACTTGAGTTTTGCTTTTTTCTATCTTTTTTCTTGTTAATTCCAATTCCAACTCCCTTTTATATTTTTTCTGTAACTCCTCATATCTATCTAGTCTTGTTTTCAATCTTGAAAGCAAAACATCTTGTATTGCTAATCTTTCCTCTAATTTTCTCAACTCCCTTGCGAATTCTTTGGAAAGAGCAGGGTCTCTATCTAAATATTTTTTTACTTTTTCCAGAACATCATCTCTTATAGGTATCCTTTTAGGAAATATGTCCTTCATTCTTCTTCTTTAATTTTTTCGGTGCCTAAAGCACCTCTCACCTGCCTAACATCTCTTATTAGATACTTCTCCTTCTTCATTTTTGGCTTCTTTCCGCCAAAAAGAAGATATATTAGAATGAGTGCAATTACACCACCAGCAACCCACCAGAAAATATCTAAATCTATGCCAATGCTTTTCTTCTCTACAGTAATAGTGCCCATCAATTTGTTGTCAACATATATGTTGTAAGTTCCTGGTTTTTCCTCTTTAAATACAAATTTATCTCCCCTGCCATAATCTATTGCCACCTCTTTTCCATCTTCAACCCTTTTTATCTCATAACTTACATTTTTGTTGAACTCCACAATTTCTTGCTCTCCGCTCTCTATCGTTGGCTTGGGTATTATAATTTCCAATTTCAATTGCACAGTTATTGATTTGCTCTGCTCCTTATATCCAGGGGCATTGGCGGTTATGCGGTGTGTTCCTTGCGGTAAAGAAAGAGAGATTTGAGAATCACTATAACTTGTGTTATCCACAATTATTGTGGCATCCTCTACCAGTTTTCCTTCTGGAGTTTGATAAACTATGGTTATTGTATCCGCTGTAGTCGGATTGCTTGGGGTAATTACAAGTTCTGTATCCAATTCCTCTAACTCTATTATTTTCTCCGCTATGTTATAGCCTTCTGCTTCTGCTGTAATTGTATATATTCCTGGCTCTAATTTGAACGGGATTGTGTATCTAAACTCTTTTATTTTATTTCCTTGATTATCATTCTGCACAACAGTAATTGTTGCTATAACAGGATTTCCTTTATCATCTATCGTTGAAATATATAAAACATCTCCAACTTTATAGTTTTCTTCTGGGTAAGTAATAATCTTTAAAGTTCTATTTTCTGTTGGAGTAGGGGCACTCAATACTGTTAGTTGGATAGGTATTTGCACAACTTCCCCAGGAGCATACTGAAGTAATATTTTGTTGGTATAAGTTCCTGGCTCTACTTTTCCAATAATTCCTAAAGTCATCGTTCTCTTTTCCCCAGGCTTCAAAATTCCAGAACTGAACTCTTTTATATAGGCTGGACATACAGTTCCGTCTGGCAAGGATATTCCTCCAGAGACTGTAGCAGACAAATCTAAATCATCTTTTCCTATATTCTGAATCTGTATAATCTCATCTCTCACAGTTCCTTGAACTAATGAGGTTGTAATTCCAGAAGGAAATATACTTATTTTAACTTCTTTCTTGGCTTCTTTAGGCTTTATTACAGAAACAATAACAGGTATATCTACTCTTTCAGAACCTCTACTCACAGTTACCTTTGAGTTTATTAATCTTTCTTCTGTTGAGGATATAATGATGGTGACTGGAGCAGATTCATTTGGATTAATATCTATTTGAGTTACGGTTACTTCTATATAATCTGACTGTGCATTTATATTTACAGTAATTGTTTCATTCAGTAAATTGGTTATCGTAATTGTTTTCGTTAGGTGTGTTTTTTCTGATAGATTTATTGTGTCCACTATGTAATCAGGACTTACAGAGAATGAGCTTGCAAAAACTGGGCTTATTGCGAACAACATTAAAACCAGCAATAACTTACTGCGTAACATTTTTAACTACTCCATAATCCAACAACCTAATAAGTTTGTAAGTTGTGTTATTATATTCTACTGTATCTGTATGTTTGCACATACATATAAAATCATTATATACGCCAGAATACACTACATTACCGTATTCTTCACCTATTATTGTGCAAAATTCTTTGCATTTATCTATGTGTTTGTGTGATTCTTTACCATAGCATTCCATTATTAATCCTGCTCCTAACACAATTACTAACACTATCGCACTGTAAATCAATATTCTCATAAATATATAAAATAAATATATATATTTTTAATAATTCAAATAAATATGATATTTGATATAAAAAATTATGAAAAGAAAGGCTATATATGTGGATGAGGATGTTCACAGAAAATTATTTTTACTGAAATTAGAGAAAAAGAAGAAAAATATAAACGAAGTTATTAAGAGTTTTTTAAATTAATATTCTTCTGCAAGCATATATGTAGCAACATATCTTGCTTTTGTAGGGTATCCTGCCCACTTGCTTAACTCCTCTGGAGAACCAAAATCATCTAATTTAACATATACCTTTTTTGGCAACTCTGGTAAGTAAAAAACATAAGTTCTGCCTTCATCTTCATAATGCGGTTCTCCTGTCTCGTTTCTAAAAACTATGAAATCTGTTTCTGGGGAAAGTTTTGACATCGCTAATGTTATTATTTTTGCTTGTAAGTCTGGAGGAATTTCACTCCGAAAGCCTATGGTAAACATTGGGAGAACCTTTTCCATAATATTATTTAATTATTTTATATTCTCGTGACTATCACAATTAGAATAATAGCAACAACTAAAAATATTAACCCTTTGATTATTCTTTCTCCTCCGCAATCTTCTGGGCAGTTTAACCAATTTTCTCCAGGCTCACATATACCATTTCCGCAAACAGGAGTTACTGGAGGAGGAGGAACTCCTTTGTAAATCGAGATATCCACTGGAATATATCTCAAATAAACTGCTCCCATGTGAGTAACTTTTATAGATATTTTTCCAGAAATTTTCTTTATTAAAGCTGTTATCTGCTGTGCCAACTCTGTTTCATTTATACAGAATGTTATGTTTATTGTTGTAACATTTCCTTTCAGTTCTATATTAGCATATTTTTTTGGGGATACGATATAAGGTATTAGTTCATCAGAATAATCAAATTTTGCAGTTGCTGTTGGGCCAGACCATGTTATGTTTAATTTTACTGTGTAATTTCCTGGTTGTGTTATGTTTAAGCGGATTATTTCTGGGCTTACTTTTAGGTATTCTGTGACTATCGGTGCTCCCCCACCCCCTCCTGTTGGTAATTGTCCTGCTGTCCAATATGTGATGCGAATTTGATGGGCTCCTAGCTCTAAACTTGATGAACCGAAGGTTGTCGGGATTTTGATAATTACTGAAGTATTTGTGTCTTGAACGGAAAATCCAGAAGTTCTATCATCAACTATGTAGGTTTTTGAAACTCCTCCTTCATAGTTTAGTAATCTTGATTTCGGAATATAATACCATATTTCTTTTTCTGAAACCGCAGAATCATAAACTTGAATTGTTGCTGTGTAGATGTTTTTCTCTCCTCCTCCTACTTGAGTTTTTGTGAATGTGTATCCAGTTTCTACCGCTGGTTTTCCTGTTATGTTTACCGTTAGATTGTATGTTCCTCCAGAGTTCAGGTTTATGGAGAATATATAAGGGCTTGTGTTTGTTGCCCAATCTGGGAGAGTTGTTTGAACTAAAACATTCGAGTAGTTTATTGTGTCTGTATTTGAGCCGCTTACCCAGTAATAAGCATCAACATAACTATCAACAATTACTGTGTCGTTGTAAATTGTGTTGTTGGATTGTTGCTTTGTTATTACATTGGTTTTGTTGCATATTGTTGCATTCTCAATGAATTGGTTTGCCGAAATATTTATTGTTTGTTTTGTGCAAGTCCAACCTTCTCTGCCGATGTTTTGTATGTTTGTGAAGTTAATATCTATTGTGTTGTTTATGTCTCTTTTAATCCAAGCATTTCCGCCTGCTTCCGTTAGGTTGGCTGTGTATTGAGAATCTATTTCATAAAGCCAATCTCCATAGCCATAAGCATATTTGGTATCGTTGTAAGAGTTTGCTGGAATATCTACTGTGCCTGTATAAATTGTCAGAGTTTCTCCAGAAATCGGATTATCGAATAGCCAGTTTACATTTGTGAAATTTACATCTATTGTGTTTGAAACATTTAAGCGGTGTCTAAGATATTGTTTGGATAAGTTTGAAGTTTTTGAGATATCTTGTTCATCTAACCAAGTTTCGGAGAGCCAATCTCCTATATTTGGGTAATCGCATTCTAAAGTTACATTGTGAACTCCTGAACTAATATTAACTAATGTTGTATAACTACAATAGGAAGAAATATTTACATTAGTAAAGTTTATAGCAATATTGTTAATTTGTAAATAACTGATTATTCCTTGGGAACTTAAATTATGTAAATAAGAGCTATTTTCAATATTACCTTTAGTTTCTTGGGTCAACCAATCTCCGCTCCACTCTGAATATAGATTTATATTTGAATTGCCTGCCAATTCTCCAGTGAAAGTTCCCCCTGTTATTAAAGTTGATGCAGATTTATTATAGTGTGTTATGTGATATGTCAAATTATTATTGGCGTAATTGTAAAGAGTATCATTTTTATAAATTCTTTGTTCTGAAAGATTAGCATTAAAAGAGGTGTTTTGATAATAAGGGTTGTTAGTTAATGTGTAATTTAAAATATATGTATCTAAATTAGTTGCTGAATCGTTCACATAAATCGTTCCTGATTGATATAATAAATCGTTAATATCTAAGGTCGTTTGATTATTAGACCAAGAAGAATTGGTTATAATGTCAAATTTTGCTGTATCTATGTGTAAATCGAAAGCATTAACTATTAAAGAAATTAAATTATTTTTGCCCAAATCATCTACTATTAGTTTTAACCAGTTTATTGTTGGAGAAACGGTGTCTATCGTAAAAGTTCTACTATTACTAGAATTCGATATTGTATAGTTAATCTCTATATTTGAAACTTCTAAAATACCTGTTGAATCTGAATGAAATAAAATTGGAACATTGCAATATCCTTCAGAATCTGGTGTGCAAGTTGATAAATAATTATTTATCAAAGTTGCATTTAAATTTACTGTTTGTGTTCCGTTATCTGGTGTAAAATTTCCTGTCCAATTCCATTCGTGAACTCCTCCAGAATCCGCTACATCTATATATAGATTTGATAGATAAGAAATATTATAATAAATATAAGTTACATTCATTTCATAAATACGAAAATTTCCAGCATTACAATCATCGTTTTTTTCCATTACTAATTTAGCTTTAATTGTTCCTGTGCTTGAATTGTAATCGGGAGAAAATCCAAATTCACATTCATCTATTACTATACCTCCAACGTAGTAATCGTGCTGTCTATCACACATTAAATCATAACTAGATGATGTGTAATTATATATATATAATTTAGCGTGATAATAGAGATTTACACCACCACAACCGGTGCCTGAATTCATTTTATAAATAAATTTAATTTTTTTAATTCCATCTCCTTGAACAGTAACATTAAATTCTTCTGTTAAATTTAATTGTTCAAGTCCATTACTTATATACATAAGACAATATGTAGACCAGTTTTCATCATATGCATTCGATGGATTGTCAACTGACGAAATTCCTTCTACTTGTGCATCAAAGCTTTCATATGATTGATTATAACTATCATTAAAGGGAGTTTTACATCCTTCTCCTTTTATATTTAAATACGCACTTGTTACATTAGCATTCTTAGATAATCTTATATACCTTGTTATATTTTGATTTCCTGTAAAAGTTAAATTTTCTTTTGAAAGTGAATTGTTAAATGTATTTAAAGTATAATCAGCTGAACAATTAATATACCAAATATAAGCGCTGTCTGATATTCTAAATCTTATTTGACTTTCATAGAAATTAGGAGCTTCTGGAGCATATAGATATATTCGTGTTTTAAAATAATTATCTTGAACATAACTATCTATATTACTAGTCAATAAATTCCCAATAGAGGTCACTGCTGGATTATCACTACATTTCGACCCAAATCCCCACGGTGTATAATAACCTAAATATTTATCATATACACAACACCAGCCGTCACCTGAACCGTTCCAATTTATTTCTAACAAACCTTGAGATATATAAGGATGAACATTCCAATAAATATCCATATAATTATATGCAGCACCACTTGAAGGGTCATAAGCATAAGACGACCAATTAGAGTCTATTCCCTTTATAGAATCAGCAAGAGTTCCTGGATTATAATCATCTATAGATTCATTATAGAATCTAAAATCAGACCATTTAGATACATTTGAATTTGCAGTTATTACTGTTGCCGTGTTATTGTTTGCTGTTGCCGTTCCGTAACTTTCGCCATCAATAAATAATTCACAAGAATAAGAATTTCGATTTCCAATTACTGTAAAATTAAAATCAGGAGTATTGTCATTAGTAAAAGTTCCATTAACAGGAGAATTCAAAGTTATCGAAAACCCTGCCAGTGCAGGAACAACTCCTATATATAATAAAATCAAAACTAAAATTTTCTTCATAATTTTATATATTTCTAAAATATCTCTCATATTTAGACTCTATCAAAAACAAAGAATCCATAAATTTATCTATTTTTTCTCTATCAATATACACTGTC
>Ga0209410_1001058_pt1 | contig 13267 bp, 16 predicted proteins | sample Mar14436cmmetaG_FD_184135 | JGI IMG/M metagenome (GOLD analysis project Ga0209410, IMG submission 184135) | Marine hydrothermal vent microbial communities from Guaymas Basin, Gulf of California to study Microbial Dark Matter (Phase II) - Marker... ... | reverse complement strand
TTCTTGCAGCTTTTGTTTCACCATATAAAAAAGATAGAGAGTTTGTGCGTTCAAAATTTAAAAAAGATGAATTTATAGAGGTTTATGTAAAATGTCCTGTTGAGGTATGCGAAAAACGAGATCCCAAAGGTATGTACAAAAGAGCACGACAAGGATTAATAAAAGACTATACAGGAGTTTCTGCTCCTTATGAAGAACCAGAAAATCCAGATCTTATAATTGACACAACCAAACTCTCTATAGAAGAATCAGTTAAAATAATCTATAATTATCTAAAAAATAAAGGCTGGTTTTGAAAAATAGAGCAAATTAAAAATCTCTACTTCTCTTTTTACTTCGACTGAAACAAGCACAGGGATTACTTCCTTTTTAAGAAGATGGGCAAGTATATTAGCTCTTTCTACTGAACGCTCAATATTCTCTTCATGTAAACTATAAGATACTTCCACTGCTAAAAACACCTTTTTTTAGTTGGTTTTAGCTCACCACTTACTAACAGATCAAGCTGAAGCACTGATAATTTTTGTTCTTCAGTAATCAAATTTTTATCTTCAGCAGACTCAAGAAGAGACAAAATTTCTTCAAAGTTAACAAGTTTACTTTTTCTAAGAAGTTTGCCAAAATATGCATAATATTTTTTCTCTTATTGTTCTCTCAAATTCCCTCCCTTTAAATCTGCCAAATTCCCCTTTTAAATAGGCTACATCTTGCTTTAATATAGTTACTTCTTGTTTTAACATAGCTACCTCTTGTTTCAATATAGCTACATCCTGCTTTAATACAGCAACGTCTTGCTTTAATATAGCTACATCCTGCTTCAATATATCTACATCCTGCTTCAATATATCTACATCTTGCTTCAATATAGCTACATCCTGTTTTAATACACTTACGTCCTGCTTTAATATAGTTACATCCTGCTTCAATACAGCTACATCTTGTTCAATTCTATCAACTTTTTTATCTAATTTTTTTACATTCCCAAGTAATTCCTCGAACTTTCTTGGCAATTCTATTAACTCAGTAGTTAAAATAATTTTCCTCAGCTCTTCTAACCATTCTGGATGTTCTTTTAAAGCTCTTATAATATCTGCAAATGTTAATACAGGATATTTTTTCATCTCTTCTTCTAAATTTTGTTGATCTTTGTTTAAATTTGGCATTACTCTAAATACTTTACAGTAATTTCAGTAAAAATAAATATAAAACGCAGAAAAAAATATGCAACAAAAATAAGAAATTATTTGTCTTGTAGTCTTCTCATTCTTTTTTCTAAATCCTATTTTAAAAATCAAGCTTAAGCTTATCTATCTTCCATAAAATTATTAAGTTTTTTCAAAAACTTTATAGATAGTTTTATCATGTAGTCTTAATTTTAGGAGATACTTCATAATTTAGGAACTAAATTGTAAACTATATTTAAAGAATATTAAAATTAAAATATCATAATATTTTAAAAAAATTAAAATATTAGGACACCTTAGTAGCCTACCTAAAATGGATATTATAGAATTTTATTAAGATGCATCCAATTTTGGATATTTTTAATGTTAAGAAATACCTAAGTCCAAAATAAAATCTCTTGGTAATGTAATCTTATATCTCCATTATTATTAAAAGGCTACTCAGGTAGGATGTTCCCCAATTAAATAAGGGATTATATAAGTTTATCCTCGGTAAGGGTTTGTATTTCAAATTCTTTTTCGGCAAGGAGCTTTTTGAGGCGAGTATAGTTTTTGCTGAGATTTAAAGCATTTAGCTTTCGATATTTTATTGAAGCAGTAGTAACAAAGTATTGAGTAATTTTACCCTAAAATTTTATGTGTCCAAAATATAGGGAATTGTCCAATGCGCTTCGCAGGTGCATTTTGTAGGTTTAAGGGGTTTGCTCCTTGACTATGAATTTTAATAGTTTATTATTTTAATAGAAACTTATACAATAAGACTTGGTTATGAAAGGTGAAGGAGTGAAAAGGTTAAATAAAAAAGTTGTTTCTTTTACTCTTCCAGTAGATCTGGTAGAGACTATAAAAGAGCTTGCCGGAAAAGAGAAAAAATCGAGAAGTAAAGTTGTAAAGGAATTAATAAGAGAAAGTTTAAGAAATAAAAAGAGAAGTGAGCTTGAGAAGATTGCTATTTCTTCTAAGAACTTAAAATTTTTGAAAGGGATAGTTTCGCTTGGAGGGAATGCTTTAAAAGATTCCAATCTTTTCTTGTAGCTTTTCTTGATGCGCAGGATAGCTTACATCAGATATGCCTTGATTTTGGAGGAGAACTTAACTTTAACGACGCACTTTTAGTGATTGGAGTTAAAGAATATGGAATAGAATGGATAAATTAGATTGAAAAATTTTTGAAATATTTTAGAATAAAAATATAAAAATGAGGAATAAATTATGCGTTTTCAGACAGAAGATGAAAAAATTATTTTAGAAAAATTAAAACAGTTACCGCCTATATACTGGAAAGAAGTAATTGATTTTATTGAATTTTTGAAATTAAAAATCGAGAAAAAAGAAACTCTATTTTTAAGTGAAAAGAGTTTAGCCAAAGATTGGCTTCTTCCAGAAGAAGATGAAGCATGGAAAGATTTGTAAAAGGTGATGTAGTAGTCATTCCTTTTCCTTTTTCTGATCTAACTGGTGCAAAAAGACGTCCGGCTTTAGTTATAGCAAATTTAAAAGGAAATGATTTAATTTTGTGTCAAATAACGAGTAAAAATGTAAAAGATGAATATGCAATTGAAATTACAGAGAAAGATTTTGAGGAAGGAAGTCTTAGAGAAGTAAGTAATGTTAGGCCTAATAAAATTTTCACAGCAGATGAAAGTATAATTTTATATAAAGTTGGCAAACTAAAAAGAGAAAAATAAAAGAGATTATCTCAACTATAGTAAAAATTTTAGAAAATTAACCTCTAACAAACCCCTCTAGCGGACGAGCTATACGCCTGCCGCTGAGTTTAGGCGTCAATTTTGATTCTGATTTTGATAAATTTTTAAAAAGGCTCTCTTAACTTAAGCTTAGAAATGAAGCCCTACCTCCATCTGATTATAAGAACTTGAAAATGTTTATACTTAAATTCAGGCTCATTGTTCTGTATAAGTCATCGCTTAATTTATTTTTTTCTTTTTTCTGATAATGGAAGGAAGAATGAGCAATTTAAAATCTGGTAAGCATTGTTTTTAAAAAAGTTTTTAATTTTTTGTTAACATGAATATAGGAAGCTGGAATTGATGTTTTTCCCCAAATGTATTAAAATTAAGATATTATAATATCCTAAAAATTTAAATATTAGGATACTTTAATAGCCTAAAATGGATATTATAGAGTTTAATCCTTGGTGGGAAACAGGCAGTATAGATAGAGGAATAAAATCATTCAAAAGAAGATTTTTATTTACAGCTTTAAAAAATTGCCTACATAAAAAACAGATAGATATAATAATCGGTCTGCGTAGAGTTGGGAAAACTGTACTAATGCATCATCTTATAGATTATTTGCTTACTTCTGGGGTTAATCCAAAAGAGATATTTTATTTTTCCTTTGATATAGAAAAAGAAAATTTGGATAGGATTATAAAAGAATACGAAGAGAAAATTTTAAGGGAAAGAATAAAAAACAAAAGGGTTTATCTATTTTTTGACGAAATTCACAAATTAAAAGATTGGGAAAATAAGATTAAAGTTTTGTATGATTTAAATCCAAGAATAAAGATAGTTTTATCAGGTTCTTCATCTTTAAATTTGATGAGACAAAGCAAAGAGAGCCTTGCAGGAAGAGCAAAATTTCATTACTTAAGTCTTTTAACTTTTAAGGAATTCTTAGCTTTTAAAAATGAAAAAATACCTCAAAAGAAAGAATATGAAATATACAAAAGAAAGCTTGATATTTTGCTGAATGAATTTATTTTTAAAGGCTTTCCTGAAACCTTGCAGATGGAAGAAAGAGAAATTAAAGAATATGTTAGAGAACTGGTAATTGAAAGGATAATTTATAGAGATATTCCTGAAAGTTTTGGAGTTGAGGATATAGAGATAATAAAAATTCTTGCTGAATATATTTTTGAAAATCCAGGTGTTATATTAAATATTGATGCCCTTTCTAAAGAGTTAGGAAGACATAAAAAAACAATAAGAAATGCTTTGAACTATTTAGAATTATCTTTTTTGATAAAAAGAATAAGTAATCTAAGAGGAAGTTTTTTAGCTACAAGTAGGAAAAACAAAAAAGGGTATCCCTTGCATTCTTCTCTATCGTTAACAAAAGATGAAAATAAAAATTTAGAAACATTGATAAGAAGTGAAATAAATGCTCAGTATTATTGGAGAAAGAATAATAAAGAAGTAGATTTTATTTTAAAGAAAGAGAAAGATATAATCCCTGTTGAAGTTAAAAACAAAAGAAGAATAGATAAAAAGGATGTGAAAAGTTTAATCAAGTTTTGTTCTCTATTTGATATTGAAAAAGGTTATTTGATAAACAGAGAAGAAGATAAGATTATGGAATTTGAAGGGAAAAAAATTATAATTATTCCTGTAACCAAATTTTTGCTTTTTGAACTTTAGGACAGATACGATATGTTGATATGACTTTAACCTTCTAACACAAAGACTACGGTTTCTGCAATGAGCAATAAGAAATTATCCAAGACTTTAAACATTAAAATAAAGGAGTAGGAAGAAGAATTAAGGGAGTTGTTAAATTAAAGAGGTATATAGATAAGACCAATGGATAGGCAGGCTAATAAACAGAGAACTGGAGAAAAAAGTTCTCAGTTACAAATATCAGGAAAGCTTCTTGCAAGAAACACGCTTTTAAACTTCCTTGGTCAGGTGGTGCCTCTTTTAGTCGGGGTAGTCACCATCCCTTTTCATTATGCGAGGGCTGTGAACAGATCGTTTTGATTCTCTGTTTTTAGTAGTTTAAGGTATTTTAAATTTACTAATGTGAGTAAATTTACATATCCTCAGTTGAAACACAAAATCAAGCTTGAAAACGAGATGAAAAATTTTATAATTTAGTTATTTGAAGAAAAATACGAAAAGATTTTTAAAGATATAAAAGCGAAATGATTCAAAAGTTTAATATAAAAAAGACTTTTTATAAAAGTCAGAAAAATTTACTAAAAGAAAAGAGTTGGATTCTTTAAAGATGATGAAAAAGAAACGATGAAAGTTCTCGGAACAACCTTCGCAAACAGTTGGTTAGGTAGGTTTATTACTCGGGTGGTAGGTCGGCAGGGGGGTCTTCGCTTCCGTTTGGCAAGAGACACGATAAGTATGTTGATCACTCGGGCTCTTTCTGTAGACTTGAATTTTGTTGTCAGTGTAGTGTTTGCTTGCTTGCTTGCTTTTTGAACATGCGGAAGTCCGAATTTTATTTCTTAGTCATGTTATGGAATAAATAACCAACACTTTTATATATCTGTGTTAAAAATAATAAAGGCTGAATATAATTTATAATATTATTTTTAAATATTAAGAACCGTTATTAACAAAATAATAGGGAGATTAAAATTTGATAAAATTTACCAAAGTTAAAATTTTATGGAATAATCTTTTCCGTTTTTCAGAGCCAGAAAAAGTACTTAGTGCTGTTTTTAAAAGCTCATTTATAAATTTTTTTGCTCGGATTTTTGGCTACTTAAAAAACTTTATTATTGCTATACTCCTCGGTTTTTCTTATCAAACTGACGGTTTTTTTATGGCTATATCTTTAATAGGAATATTTTTAATATTCGTTGATGTTTTTGATTCAATTGGTGTTCCTAACTTGGTAAAAGCAAAGCTAAGAAGTCAAGAAGACTTTAATAGACTTTCTGGTCTTCTCTTTACCTTTACTACCATTTTAGCTTTTTTAGGTTCTATCTTGGCTTTTACCTTTATACCTCTTATTTTAAAGATTCCCATAGGCTTTAAAGAAAATGCTATTTCCTATACCAAAGTTTCTTATGTATTTCTTATTCCTTATCTTTTCTTTTCATTTTACTTTCATCACTTTGGAGCTATTTTAAGAAGTCAGAGACTTTTTACACCTTACTTCATCGGAGAGTTTTTATGTTCTTTTTTTTCTTTTCTCTTTATACTTATAGGCTTGTATTTATATAGAGATTATAAAGTTTTGCCCATTAGTCTATCACTTGCTCAAGCTTTAGCAACTTTTTACATGTTTTATGTTGGGAGAGAACATATAAAATTTAATTTTTTTTTGGATAATGATACAAAACTTATATTAAAGCAATTTTTTTATCTTATTGGAGTATATGGGGTATTTCATCTTTATTTGCTTGTAGATAAAGCCTTTGCTTCTCTGCTTGGAGAAAAAAATGTTTCAGCTTTACACTATGGGCTTATGCTTGCCATGGCTCCAAAAAATATTGTTAAATTTGAACATATAGCTATAACTTCTCTTTCTGAAGTTAAAGGTTCTTTGGAAAAATTAAACTTTTACATCAAAAGGCTCATGCTTTTAGGTCTTATTTTTAGCTTATTATTATTTATCTTTTCAGAACTCTTTGTTGCCTTATTTTTTGGACACGGAGCTTTTACAAAAATAGATATTTCTCTAACTTCAAAAGCTACAAGATTTTATGCGCTTTCTATCTCCTTTGCTTTTTTATGGCCGGTTTTTTACAGAGTATTTCAAATTAAAAATAGACTTAAACCTATTTTTTTTGTTGCTATTGGAGGAGTTATAGCAAACTTTATAGCTAATTATATCTTTGTAATTGTTTTGAGTTTAGATATAGCGGGTGTGTGCTTTGGAACTTTTTTTGCTTATGGAATTCTTTGCAGTCTTAGCTATTATTTTTTAAAAAAAGGGAGTTAAGATGGCAATTTGTCCTATATGTCAAACAGAAGTAAATAATTATACAGAAGTCTATATTAGCCCTTACAATCAGCAGGAATATAAAAAATACGAATGTCCAAACTGTGATGTTCACTGGTGGGAGCCATTGAAAATAATACCTAAGTTTTATGAAAGTGAAATACTTGAAGGTTATTTAGCTTTTCACGAAGGTTTGAGACAAAAAATACCTGACCGGAGTAAATCCTTTTTTAAGTGCCTTCCTAAAAACCAGAAGGGAAGACTTCTTGATGTAGGTTGTGGAGATGGTGTGTTTTTAAAGGAAGCTCAAAAGCATAGTTTTGAAGTATGGGGTATAGATTTTGATAAAAAAGCATAAAAGCTGCAAAAAGAATTTAGGTATTGATACCCTATATAATATGAGTTTAGAGGAATTTCATAATTTTGCCAAGAAGAAAAATATAAAGTTTGATGTTATTACCTTCTTTGAAGTACTTGAACATCAGGATCGACCTATGGAATTCTTACAAATGGTAAAAGAACTATTAAAAGATGGCGAGTATATAGCAGGAAGCGTTCCGAATAGGGAAAGATTATTCGTGAAGATCGATTGGAAATATTTTCATGGAGATTATCCACCTCATCACTTTCTCATATTTTCTCAAACTGCGCTTTATAGAACCTTTAAACTGGCAGGTTTTAAAAATATAGAAATTATTAAGCTTGACTTCCCTAAAGAAGCATTACCTTCTTACTTAGAAAAAAAACTTTTTGGTAATATTGATAAACTTAAAATTTGGCTAAAAAGTAAAGCTGTAGAAAACCATAGGATAGCTATCAGTTTAGCAGTTGAGGATATGAATAAGTTTAGCTGTTCAAATTTTGTACTTATCCTCAAAATATTTAAAAAACTTAGAAATATAATTTTATATTCTTTTGCTTTGCCCTATTGGAGTAAATTAAAGGAAAATGGAATCCATCTTTATTTTCAGGCAGTAAACCATGAAAAATAAAAAAAATCCTTTTTATTATCCCTACCCTAAAAAAGTGGAGCTGAAAAGGTTTTTAAGTGTTTTGACTTTATATTTAAAGAGATATGAAAAAGATATAGTGATTTTTGAAGGTGGTACTGATTACTTTTTTGAAGGAAATTTAATAAACCTTAATACTAAAAGCTCTCGAAGCATTTTATTAAAACTTAAAAATTTTAATAGTGAGATATTTAAAGTTATCTAAGATAAAGAACTGGAGCCATTATATTGCTTCTATCAGCTTTTTAGATAATGCTAATTTTTTCAATATTATAACTAAAAAAAGAGAAAAAACCATAATTTCTATGCGTGCTAATCCTAAAGAAAATTTAGCTAACGATCCCTTTTATGGTGCTGGTATTAAAGGTAAGTTTATAAGATTAATTTACTCTTACATTTTGAAAAAACTTTTAAAAAAAGCTGACTTATGTGTTGCTGTCTCAAAAGGTGTTGCCAACTCTCTTGTTCCACCGAATTTAGGTAAGAAATACAATATCTCTGGAGTTCCCAAAAGTAAATCTCATGAGATTATTTATAATGTTACTATAAAATATAATCCCTTTAAATTAATAATTAAACAACTGCTTCCAGAATATATACAAGAGGAAGTTAAAAACAAAATAAGAAAATCTATATTTACAAAACCACAGATGGATATAGAAACGAAGGAATATTTGAAAAATGTTTATAAAGAGGATATTCTTAAACTTCAAGAATTGATTGGTAGAGACCTTTCTCATTGGTTAAAATAAAAAAGGGCAAAAGATGCTTAAAGTAGGAGTAATAGGTTTAGGTTATTGGGGACCAAATCTTGTAAGAAATTTTTACCATCATCCTGAAGTTGAAGTAGTAGCTATTTGTGACTTAAACCCTGCAAACTTACAGAAGATAAAAAATAAATATAAAGATATTCCTATTTGTACAACAAATTATATGGAAATTTTAAAAAATGATATAGATCTTGTTGCTATCGCTACACCTCCTGAAACACATTATAGTATTGCAAAGAATTGTTTATTAGCTGATAAACATATTTTGGTAGAAAAACCTTTCACCATGAGTTCAAAAGAAGGAGAAGATTTAATAAAAATTGCAGAGAAGAAAAATTTAAAAATTTTTGTTGATCATACTTTTGTATTTCATCCTGTTGTTCGAAAAATGAAAGAGATTATAGATAGTGGGGAGTTAGGGGAGATTTATTATTTCGACTCTGAAAGAATTAATTTAGGACTTTTACAAAAAGGCGTAAATGTTATTTGGGATTTAGCAATTCATGATTTTTCAATAATTTCGTATTTATTTCCAAATCTTAGTTTTGTCAAAGTTCAAGCATTTGGATCTAAGCATATACATCCTTATTATGAAGATATAGCTCATGTAATATTAGAAAGTAAGGATGGTTTTATAGCACATATTCATGTAAGCTGGTTATCACCAGTAAAAATACGTAAAACTATAATAGGTGGAAGTGAAAAAATGCTTTGGTGGGATGATATACATCCTTTTGAAAAATTAAAAATATATGATAGCAAAATAGAAATTGATTTTTCTAAAGAGGATCCATTTCATCCAACTTATATAAAAGGTGAAATTACAATAATACCTGTAGAAAATTATGAACCTTTACATAAAGAAGTAGATAGTATAGTAAAATCAATAAAAAATAATACAAAACACCAAGTAGATGGATATGAAGGGCTTAAAATAGTAAAAATTTTAGAAGCATGTAATAAAAGTTTATTAAATAACTTAAAAGTAAAATTATGAAAGAGATTTATATAGATTCTACTTCTATTGTAAAAACTAAAAATATAGGTAAAGGAACGAAGATATGGCAATTTGTAATAATATTAGAAGGCGCAAAAATAGGAGAAAATTGCAATATTTGTTCACATTGTTTTATAGAAAATGATGTAATAATAGGTAATAATGTAACTATAAAAAATGGAGTACAAATATGGGATGGAATAGAAATAGAAGATGATGTATTTATAGGTCCAAATGTAACTTTTACTAATGATTTATATCCAAGATCTAAGAATTTAAGTTTTGTACCTATAAAAACTAAAATAAAAAAAGGAGCATCAATTGGAGCAAATTCTACAATTATAGGAGGAATTACAATTGGTAAATATGCTCTCATAGGAGCTGGAAGCGTGGTAACTAAAAATGTTCCTGATTTTGGATTAATATATGGAGTACCAGCAATTCTTAAAGGTTTTGTATGTAAATGTGGTGAGAAGTTGATAAATACAGAGGAACTCAATAATAAAAAAGTTCTTACTTGTAATAAGTGTAATAAAAAATATAAGGTAGAAAAAAATTTGATTAAGGAGGAGGAAAAGTAATGAAAATAAAAGCAGTTGTTAAAAAAAATCAAATTATAATTCCAAATTTTTATAATTTAAAAGATGGAGAAATATGGTTAGAAGTTAAATTTTTGGATTTTCACAGAAAAGAATATTTAGAATTTTGGGAAAAACATCTTAAAGAAGAAAAGGAAAAAGAGACTTCTATAAATTCTGAGATTGTTAAAATAGTTTCAGAAGAATTAGGATTAAAAGGTATAACTTTGAAGGAACTTATAAATGAGAAATTTTAAATTTGTCATTGATGTAAATATCTTACTTGATTTTCTTCTTGAGAGGGAAGGGTATGAAATAAGTTCTAAAATTATTGAATATTTAGTAAAAAATAAAAATGGTTATATCAGTGCATCTTCTATTCCTATAATTTACTTTATGATTTCAAAATATCGTAAAGAGCTCTTACCTGTTTTACCAAAAATATTAAATTATTTAAATGTATGGAAAGTTCCGTCTTATATAAATTGGAATCACCCTTTGGCTCAAAGAGATATAGAAGATTATTTAATTCATCTAACTGCAGAAAGTTTAGATGCTTTTGTTATAACACGTGATGCAGAATTTTTATCTTTTTCTGATAGAGCTATTAGTGTAGAAGAATTTTTTAAAAAAGTTTTGGAAGAAAAGAAAAATTTAAAAATTCCTTTTTTAGATTTACCAAAACAAAATTTGCAAGTTTTTTCTCGAGTAGAAAAAAATTTAGACGATATAATAGTTCATTCTAAGTTTATATGTGCAAAGTATGTAAAAGAATTTGAAGAAAAATTTGCAGAGTATTTAGGAGCTAAATTCTGTATAGGTGTAAATTCAGGAACAAGCGCATTAATAGTAGCCTTAATGGCTATTGGATTAAAACCTGGAGATGAAGTAATTATGCCAGTTAATACTTTTATAGCTACAGCAGAAGCAGTATCTATATTAGGTGGTCGACCTGTATTTGTAGATATTCATCCAGAATATTATACCATAGATGTAACACAAATAGAAAATAAAATTACTAAAAGAACCAAAGCCATAATTCCTGTTCATCTTTATGGGCAATGTGCAGATATGGATCCTATTATAGAAATTGCTAAGAAATATAATTTATGGATAATAGAGGACGCTTGCCAAGCACATGGTGCTGAATATAAAGGGAGAAAAGCAGGGACTATTGGACATATTGGATGTTTCAGTTTTTATCCGGGAAAAAATTTAGGTTCTTGGGGAGAAGCTGGAGCTTGTGTTACAAATGACGAAGAACTCGCAGATAAAATGTATAAAATTAGAAATCATGGAGGAATTAAAAAATATCAACACGAGATATTAGGCGGAAATTTTAGAATGGAAGAATTTCAGGGAGCAGTTCTAAATGAAAAGTTAAAGTATTTAGATGAATGGAATAAAAAAAGAAAAGAAATTGCAAAATTTTATGAAAAATATTTAAAAAATTTAGAAATTAAAGGCTTTATTAAACTTCCTAAAAGGGCAGAATATAATAATACACATATATATCATTTGTATGTTATTGAAATTTTAAAAAAAAATAGAGATGACTTATTTGAATTTTTCAAAAATGAGGGAATCGAGGTAGGCATTCACTATCCATTGGCTTTGCATAAACTTAAAGTATATAACCAAAAAGATATAAAATTTCCTGTAGCAGAACAAAAACAAAAATTAATTTTAAGTCTACCAATTGGTAAACATTTAAGAGAAAGAGATATTAAAATCATTACTCAAAAAATTGATTTTTTTTTAAATAAATAAAATTCTTAAAAAGAAAAAATGGATTTGAACTTATTGAGAGATATTTACGAGGATTTAAAAATTAACATATTTAATACTTTTCATTCTGGAAAATTGGAAGAAACTTTAAAATTAGCAATTATTTCTTCCACATTTGCATGGTCATACCATTTTGATGTATGGTATGATGACGAAATAGAAGAGTTATTAAAAAATATTGGAAAGAAAATTTTATCTACTATTTATTTTAAAAAAAATAATATAAAATTAAATTCAAATTCTATTCTTTTTATCACCACTTATTTTACAGACACAGGTGGACATACTGAAACATTAAAAATATGGATTCAACATTTATCAGAAGAATTTCAAAAAATTTATATTGTTTCTACTGAAATTTTTAATAAAACTACTGAATTTGAATCCGTAAATTTTTTAAAGAAATTTGCTACATTATGGATTTTGTCAGAAGAAAAAAGTTATTTTAATAAAATCCACAAATTAATTGAAATAATTTGTAAGGTTTCTCCAAAATATATCGTACTTTTTATAGATCCTAATGATGCAGTAACTTTAAGTACTTTGAGTGCATTGAAAGAGTTTTTGGAATTTAAAATTATATTTTTTAATCATGCAGATCATGTATTCTGGCTTGGTAAAAATATTACAGATATTTTAGTTGAATTTAGAAGTTATTCTTTAAACATTTCTAAAAAATTTAGAAACTTTTCAAAAAAACAAATAGTGATCCCATTAACTACTAATATAAATCAAAGAAAAATTAAAAACAAAAAATTGTTTTATTTAAAAGAACAAGCTAAAAGTATTTCTATTTCTATAGGTTCTCCTTATAAATTTGTATCTGATGGATTTTGGGATTATTTTAAAGTAATAGAAAAAATATTAATTAAGCATCCAGATCATATTCACATACTAATTACTAAACCAACTTACTATATAAAAAAAGTCTTAAAATCATTTTCGCCAGAAATTCGATCTCGTGTAAAACTAATTCCAGGGACTTCAGATCCTTTGCCATATTACAAAATAGCAGATTTTTTAATAGAAAGTTTCCCTGTAATAGGAGGAACAGTAAGAGTTGAGGCGATAGCATTAGGACTACCAATAATTTTTATAAAAAATAATTTTAGTGGTTTATTTTCTATAACAGATGCTATACCTGAAAATTACCCATATATTGCAGAGTCTAATGAGGATGTTTTAGAATATGCTAATTTATTTATAACTAATAAACAACTTCGTTTTGATCTTTCTAAATTTTTAACAAAATATTTTGAAGAAAATTTATCTTTAAAATATATAAGTAATTATA
>Ga0209410_1001055_pt1 | contig 13278 bp, 16 predicted proteins | sample Mar14436cmmetaG_FD_184135 | JGI IMG/M metagenome (GOLD analysis project Ga0209410, IMG submission 184135) | Marine hydrothermal vent microbial communities from Guaymas Basin, Gulf of California to study Microbial Dark Matter (Phase II) - Marker... ... | reverse complement strand
AGGCAATTGCAAACGAAAATGGTTATAAATTAATCGAATAAGTTTTTCAGTTTCTTATCAGCGTCCCGCTTTTCTCACGCAGTTTATCGGATCCAAAAAATAGGAAAAGAACCTACCTTATCCTTCATCAAAGAAGGGCCTTACGCCGTACCCCTTATCTAAAATTTAACAATCATTAGGTTGCAATAAATAGGTTATCAGTCGTGGCAAAGTGACCATTAATAGCCTAAAGCATTTTTTGCCGTTGATAACAATGTTTCTTGTAACTGATTAGGTATAATCGGATAATGAGGTCTTTTTTAAAGTGACTGGAGGGAGTCCGCTGTCTTTTTGAGACTTATCAGCCGGAGAAACCTCAGGCCCTGCTAATAGAGGGACCATGCGGAGCCCCGCCTTCAGGCGGGGTGCAGATAAGCCATTGAAAAGACCAGGCCTGAAGGCTTAGAATTGAAAAAAGGCCTCATTACCCTCCAAATAATTCACTGAATAAGTGCTCCCGTGATCGCTTACGAAAAAACATCCTTTGCTGTTACCCCGATATTACCGTATTGACCAAATATTTAATTTAGTATAATTTCCTTTTTATGAAAAAAGATATTAATGAATTAAAGAAAATCATCACTAATTCAAATAGGATAACCGTCCTTACAGGGGCAGGTATCTCTGCAGAAAGCGGAGTACCCACATTCAGAGGTTCCGGGGGTATATGGCGCGATTATCAGGTAACAGATGTGGCTACACCCCAGGCATTTGCCAGGAATCCGGAGCTGGTATGGGAATTCTATAATTGGAGAAGAGATCTCATTAGCAAAGTTACCTTTAACCCGGGTCACAAGGCCCTGGTTAAATTAGAAAAACATGTGAATGATTTCACTCTTATCACCCAGAATGTCGATGGCCTTCATAGAGAAGCCGGAAGTAGAAAATTGCTTGAGATCCATGGTAATCTCTGGGATGTCAAGTGCACAAAATGCGGTTTGTTAACTCTGGATAGGTCTCTGAATATGGGCAAATTACCCAAATGCTCCAAGTGCGGGGGCCTTCTGAGGCCAAATGTTGTCTGGTTCGGCGAATCCCTTGATCCTGATATTATACGCAAGGCTATTGAGGCTTCAAAAAATTGTGAGCTTATGCTTATTGTTGGAACATCCGGCGTAGTTCAGCCGGCAGCATCGCTTGCCTATCAAGCAAAGGCAGAGGGCGCTGTCTTGGCTGAGATTAATATAGAACAGACACCTCAATCAGGGCAGATGGATTTTGTTTTAACCGGCCCGGCCGGAAAAATTTTACCAATGCTTGTCGAGAATTTCAATTGAAACCATCGGGAATTATCACCTTAACTACCGACTTTGGCGAAAGCGACCCTTATGTAGCTATAATGAAAGGGGTTATCCTCTCCATCAATCCGGATACAAAGATTGTAGACATAACCCATCAAATCCCTGCCGGTTCAATTCAAGAGGGGGGTTTGATAATAAAGGAGTCTTATAAATACTTCCCTTCAGGCACGGTTCATATAGGTGTTGTTGACCCAGGAGTCGGAGGCAAAAGAAGGCCCATAGCCGTGCTTGTTGATAACTATTTTTTTATAGGCCCTGATAACGGCCTATTCTCAACCATAATTGAGTCACAACGTCATCCAGACGTTATCCATCTCAAGGAAACAAAATACTGGATGCCTAATATAAGCTCCACCTTTCACGGACGAGATGTCTTCGCTCCTGTTGGTGCTCATCTATCCCTTGGGGTTAATCCCTTTCTTATGGGTGAAAAAATTGTTAATCCAATTCACATCGCCTCCCCTCATCCTCACAAAAATAATAGCGATCTTGTTGGTGAGATTATACGAGTGGATCACTTTGGAAATCTCATCACTAATATTACCTGGGAGCACCTAAGCCAATTTCCGATGTCGAAGGGCTTAATAATTAAGGTTGGCAGTCTAACTTTAACAAAAATCAGCCCCACTTATAGTGATGTTCCAGAAGGTCAGCCTTTAGCGCTTATAGGGAGCTCTGACGCCTTAGAGATAGCCGTTAATATGGGTAGTGCAGAGAAGGATCTCTGTGAAAAATGCAAGATAGGCACCAGGGTAATTGTCAGGCGACATTATGCGAATATCGAATTGTAAATTGAAAGTTGAAGATTGTAAGATGTAAGATAGAATACATCAACTTTCAGAATAAGTTATAGTGAGAAATAATTTTGCTCTGACAGTTCAAAACATCTGGGTTCTCAAGTGGGATATGGAAATAGGAAGTCTATAATGGATAAATTGTATCCGGAATCAAAGGTTGAGATACAGGGCTTTACGGCAAAACATTATGATACGATAATGAATATTATGTCGGTTGGTTTTTATGCTAAATTTATCGGTAATGCTATATCGAAACTTGAAATAAAGAATGAGGATTATATTTTGGATCTCGGATGCGGCACCGGTAGAAATGCCTGCCTAATGAGAAATTACTTAAGTGAAAAAGGATTCATTTTAGGCCTTGATGTTTCTGAAGGAATGGGCAAACAATTTAAGAAAAAAGCAAGGAATTTTAAAAATGTTGCATTCAAGAATCAGCGCATTGACCTGCCTTTTTCACTTGAAGATAAATTTGATAAGGTCTTTATCAGTTTTGTCCTTCATGGGTTCCCTCATGAGGTCAGGAAAACAATTATTAATAATGCCTATGAAAATTTAAAACCCGGTGGGACCTTTTGGATATTGGACTTCAACGAATTTGTATTAATGGATATGCCATTTTATTATCGTATTCCCTTTGTCACTATTGAATGTCCTTATGCCTTTGACTTTATAGAGCGGGACTGGAAAAAGATATTGAAAAAATCGGGGTTTAACAATTTCATAGAAACTTTATATCTCAAATCATATGTTCGGCTGCTGGCAGCAAGGAAGGCATGATAAAATTTTAGGTGTATGGTTTTAATTCCTTTATAGCGCCTTGCAATGCCTTTAGGATATTCCCTTTTTTATATATGAGTTTTACACCTCTTTCTTCAAGCCGTTGAATTCCTTTCTTACCTATATGAGCAGAAATGATAATCGCACAATCATGCAACAGATCATACACATCGAGGGTTTTTAGATGCTGCTGTGTTTTGGCATAGGGGTTATTTCTTTTTTCAACAAGCCGCATGTGCCCCTTTTTAAGTTCATATATAAGCATCTCGTCTGCCATGCCCAACATCTTTGGGAAAATATTGACTTCATCGTTAGTTGGAATGGCAATTCGTATATGTGTAGTTTTATCCGTATATTTGCCTTCCGCTCAAAGGTTTTTGTCTTTTTCTTCCTGCGGGAGCTATTGTTTAAAAACAAGATGCCTTCGGTCCTTTGTCTTGTTCTTCTCCTCAATCACTTCGTGAATATGGTTTTTCACTATTTTGATTGCATCGGTAATAAGATTCGTCCTTACTACCACGCAAACAAATTTATTTACCATCCGAGTGATATTAGGGCCAAATTTTTTACTCACAAGAACATCTATACCGCTTAAAACAGTAGCCGTGGCCCGAGCCTTTGCGGGATCACCATGTTTTTTGGACTCATCCTCTTGAAATTCGACGTTCTCTCTCCGTTCTACAAATTCTTCACCGTCATCGCAAAATCTGTAAATATGGTAGTACTTTGCCATGCCAAAGTGATCATCATTGAAATTTTTACCATTATCCGTAGCAAATGCGATTAACAACTCCATTATGATCTCCCAAACAGTTGTTTAAGGCATGAGAGACGTACCGAAAACATCGGGACCTGTTTTTGATAGCTCCGATATTGATCACCAAACTTGCGAATGGCTCCGGGTTCTTCAACGACTTTTATCATCGCAATGATAAATAGAATGTCTAACGGAGCAACGATAAAGATAAAAGATAATGACCCAAGTATTAATGCGAATGACACTGGAAATAATAACAAGCCCAAATGCATTGGATGTCTCATACATTCGTAATATCCCGTCGTCACTAGTTTATTTGTTTCAAAACGAGGAATATTGCCTTCTCTTCCATTTCGAGCTAACCATCGACCCGTATTTCGGCTTGCTCGCATGACAAGTCGGAATCCATAAACACCAATAGGCAACGATAGCAAATGGAAAATAGGATTCAAAAGCCAGGCCCTGAACCAGCGCCAATCTATCCACAAACTTGTAACGCCACCACCCAAAAGCATTAATACCCAAACCATCATACGACCCATGGAAGACACCTTTCAGTTATACAGCCCCAATTCCTGAGCTAATCGTGGCACTGCCTCGGTGGCCTTTGCCTGAATGAAAATATCCGCTATGTTCTTAGTGTAGTTCGATTCCTTTGGATTCACTTCAATAATGGTAGCGCCATTCCTTTTGGCAACATGAGGTATCATCGAAGCCGGCATAATTTCTCCAGTGGTGCCAATCAGGATAAAGACATCAGCTACTTCCGCTTCATGAAATGACAACCTATTAGTCTGCACGGGAATTGGTTCGCCAAAGAAGACAAAATCAGGTTTCAAAACATGTCCACAGCTCTTGCACAGAGGAGGCAAGTTATCTAAATTTATCTCTGATACATGGTATCTTTTTCTACATTTCTCACATACAAGATACTGTGAAGTTCCGTGGAATTCATAAACAGTTTTGCTCCCGGCTTCATAGTGAAGATTGTCTATATTTTGAGTTATGGTAGCCTGTATCACTCCATTCTGTTCCAGGGTAGCAAGGGCATAGTGTGCCCCATTTGGCTTAGCCTGACCAAAAAAATCATAAAAGATCTCTTTGATTAACATCCATGACTCTTTTGGCCTTTGGTGAAAATAGGTTATATCAAGAAATGTTGGGTCATATTTGCTCCAGAGCCCATCCTTCCCGCGGAAAGGCGGAATCCCACTTTCTACTGAGATACCAGCTCCGGTAAAAACGCAAACTCGGTTTGCATTTCTAATTGTTCTTGCCGCCAGTTTGTACATGAGCGCCTCGTTAAATTTCTTTGAATAACCTTGTAAATGAATGTCCGGGCGCCTTGATGTCGAGATCGAGGAAATAGCCAAAAGGTGTTTGGTGTGTTACATATCCGGCATTTCTAAGACGAGATTCGGCATTATTTAGAAGTCGTTTGGTGACCTCCGGGTCCGCTTTACCTTCTGCCAGATGGGCAAAAGAGTGCAAAACGACCGTATTTGTTTCATTCTTCCTGGCCGCCCATTTCAAATTCTTGATAAGCTTTGTTTCAATCGCAGAAAGATTTTCTTCATCCTTTGGCTCTATGTGTATGAATCCCGCCAGCACATCTTCAACGACTTTTTCTTCATCAATATCAGACGCTGATTCGAGATTCTTTACGCTCGTTTTATAGGCAAATTTATCCGCATAGATCATGAGTAATTTCACTTTATATCTCCTATTGGCGTGCTTTTACGGACCCCCCAATAAAATCGGGATTTAATCGTGAACGCCTACCCTATATCTCTTCTGCAATTTGTATCACAGCATTTCCCTTAACTTTCCCCTGCTTAACTCGAATCAACACCTCTGGAAGCTCATCAAAGGGAAAAACCTCAATTGGAGCTTTAAGATTTGCCTGGTTAGCGATGTCTAAAAACTCAACGCCATCTTCTTTTGTAATATGGGCTAAACTAATAACAGAACGTTCCTGCCAGATAAGGTTATAGTCATTTATTTCAATTGGAGTCATCGTTACCGGACCCAATACTAGCCTGCCGCCACTTTCCAATTGTGATAAAGCATGGGAAACTAAATTTCCAGCGGGCGGAAAGATTATGCCCCCATCCAACCTGTCCGGAATTTTGTCGTCATACCCGCCAACCCAGTAAGCGCCGAGCTGTTTTGCTGCGGACCTGTTTTTTTCACTGCGGGTAATTACGTAAACCGCAATATTTTTATGCTTGGCCACCTGCAGTACATATGTGGCAGTGGGACCAAAACCATAAAGCCCCAACCTATCCCCTGACTGCAACCCTGTTAGACGAAACGCGCGATAGCCGGCAATTCCGGGGCACATCAAAGGCGCTATTTCCACAAAAGACTTTTTCTCGCCAAGATGAAAGGCAAAATCAGCATCGATAACACTATATTCAGCAAAACCGCCATCTGCGTCCCAGCCCGTAAAATGAGCCTGGGAACATAAATTTTCTCTACCTGATAAACAAAATTTACATCTTCCACAGGTGCTGTTGAGCCAGGCAATGCCTGCTCTATCTCCACTTTTAAAATTGCTTACCCTTTCTCCTATTTTATCTACTACGCCCACTATCTCATGTCCTAAAATCAGCGGTGACTTTTTCAGCCGTAAGTCGCCTTCAGCTATATGAATATCCGTTCGGCAAACGCCGCAGGCAACATTTTTTATTCTTATCTCATGTGCTCCTGGATGAGGAGTGCGAACCTCTTTTAGTTCAAGAGGCCTTTCTACAATCGGCGCCTGTTTTTCAAGAATCCATGCCTTCATTTTAACCTCGAAATGATTTAACTGTGAGATAATTGCCAGCCACGAATTATCACGAATTCGCACGAAAATTTATTTAATCCCGATATAATCAGCGGCCAAATTCATCTGTGTCCATCCGTGGCTAATAAATACTTACTGGTGTAGTCAGCGAAACATGGCCGAATTCGATTGTTCCAATACTCAACTCTGGGGCAAAGCCACTTACGTCCTATGTCCTTCTGAGCCTGTCTTTTATCCGCTGGATATGCCCCCTGCCCAACCCCTTGACCTCGCAACCTAACTTAAATAGTCTTTCTATTTTTTTATCATCAAGTATACCAAAACAGTCAACCACTGCCAAAGGGCCACCTGCCATCTTAACAATATCATCTGGCTTTAGTTTCAGATATTCCTTGTGCCTGACAGCCAAAACTACTGCATCAGACTCTTTTAGGGCATCGGCTATTGTTGGGCACATCCTCAATTCTTGAAGATGTTCCTGATTTCTAAAAAACCGGGAACGACTCTCCCCTACTGCTGGATAGGTATCCTGACTCTCAAATTCCCACCAGTGATCGACATAGGGATCATGCACCTTAATTTCTGTGCCCATTTCAGCCAACTTTCTTATGATTATCTCCGACCCGCTATACCTGGTATCTCCCACGTCCTCCCGGTAAGATGCCCCAAGGATTGTTATTTGGGATGCCGCCACAATTTTCCCCATATTGCGCAGGGCATCTCTCACGAGTTGGGCGGCATGAAGCGCCCTGGTATCATTGATATTTATGGCTTCAGGTGTAATCTTAAATATCTCATTTTCAAAACCGAGCAGGTGTTTGTATGACCACAACCCCAGGCCGCCATCTTTTGGTAGACAATATCCGCCAATTCCAGGCCCAGGAAATATAATGTTACTATGAGTGGGTCTGATCTTGATAGCATCAATAACCTTAATCAGGTCAACTCCATTTGTTTCAGCAAAGAGGCTCCACTCATCTAAAAAGGCAAGTATTGTGGCTCTGTAGCTATTCTCGATAATCTTACATGTCTCACTCTCAATAGGTCTTTCAAGGACGGTTATTGGGAAATTGTCAACATCTATAACTTCCTTCAAGAACGCTACCACCTTTTTTTCACTTTCTTTATTTATACCACTGCAAACCCGCCAGAAATTGCGTATGGATCTTACATAATCTCGCCCTGGCATTACCCTTTCAAAAGAGTGGGCTAAAAGTGGTTCGGTTGTAATTCCTCGTTTTTTAAAGGCCTTTTTGATAATCGGATAGGCAATATACTCGGTTGTGCCTGGAGGAACCGTTGTCTCAATCAGTACAAGACAATGTGGTTCAATTAATTCACCAAGGATTTTGAAACTTTCCTCAAGCGCTCCTATTTCAGCATGGCCACTGTGAAGATTGCCAAGCTCCCCTTTTAAAAAGTCACATTGAACATCAAGCACCAGGATATCTGCAAGTTTGAGAGCATCATACGTATACGTAGCTGTTAAAGTCTTTTTGTCTTTAACACAGCGCTCAATCAATTCTTCAACAGCGGGGTCTTCGGCGCTTACAGGAGAAATGCCCTTGTTAAACAAGGGTATTTTCCAGAAGCTCCGGGTGCTTGGCCTTTGCATACCGATAACAAATTTATTGGGCTCTCCTGTTTTCTTATCCACGCTGTCTGCAACAACTGCTGCCATAACAGCCCCAACAAAGCCGAGCCCCATAACAACAATTATCTGATGTCCTTTCTCTCTCTCCTTTTTTGTGATTAGAGATAGTCTCTTAAATTCGGCCTTGTAATCATCCTTTTGGGGAATGGCAAATCGCTCTCCATCCGGACTGATTGAATATTCCATAATAACTCCTTATTTAAGTGCCTAAAGCCCGCCCTGGCGCTATGCTCTCTAATCAACCGGCAAAATCTACAAGCCATTATATGCTAGAATTAGAACATTAGTCCTGTAAGCCAGGTCTGGGCCAGGGTTATAAGTGCCTAAAATGCCTAAAGTTTAAACAGGACAACATGACTTGATTGCTTGAGTTAATATCATTTTATTAATCTGTTAATTCCCAAATGTAACAATAATAAGTAATTCATTACTAACTTTAGTTCACTTTAGGCACTTTAGTTCACTTTGAACTTACATTGCCTAATTTCTCAATCAACTCCTTTGTTACTTCTTCAACGCTATTTTTTCCATCCAGTTCCACAATGGCCGGGACACCTCTCTTATCTGACAAATCCTTGTAATATGTGACCGCTGCAATGGTGCCATTTTCTGTATCGTAATAGATATCATGTCTCTTATCAATTGCTGCCTCATCCTGGTCATCGTCCCGTTTTCTTAACTCCCCGCCGCATATTCTACATTTATCGCCATCTGGTCTGATGGCCTCTATGTTGATATTATTGGGGTGGTTATTATCATTTACACAGATTCTTCTGCCCATAATCCTCTTTTTGGCTATCTCCCTATCCAGGATAATTTCAATGAGAACATCCGCAGCAATGCCTTCACGCATCAATGCCTCATTCAATTTCACAGCCTGATTAAGGTTTCGTGGAAAACCATCTAAGAGCCAGCCATTAATACAGTCGTCTTCTTTAAGCCTATTAAGAACCATTGGTATGGTTATTTCATCAGAAACCAATTCTCCTCTATCTATAGATGACCTGGCCATTTTCCCCAATTCTGTGCCTTTTGATATATTTTCCCTGAATATAACGCCTGTTTCGATATGGGGTATCTTCAACCTCTCTTTTATAATTGCTCCCTGAGTGCCTTTCCCGCTTCCATTAGGACCAAAAAAGAGTATGTTCATTGTTCATTCTCCTTTCAAGACGTTAAGCAAAAAATCTGGAAACCGCACTATTTTATTGTCTCTATCCAGACAGGCATGGATTGTATAGCCCCGCACAACTAAGTCCTCTCCTTTATAAATGGCATAATCAAATCTACTGCTCGCCTTTTTCACAAAACCAATCATGGTTTCGATTGTCAATAAATCGTCATATAGGGCAGGCTTAACGTATTTTAGATAACTCTCTGTTGCCGGTAGAAAAAACCCTCTATCTTCAACATCTCTGTATGTCAAACCCGCCTCCCTTAATAGCTCTGTCCTGCCTATCTCAAAGAATCTGAGATAATTTGCATAATAGACTATAGCCATTGAATCACAATCACCATAAATAACCCGATAATAAGTAATATTTTTTGCTTGTTGCTGGTTGTTCATTGCTCGTTTAAACCAAGTTACTATTCAGTCACAGATTCGCCTGCCGGTAACGGGCAGGTTCATTCGTCTCCATTCGTGTCCACCTGCCCGCCATGCGAGGCCGCCAGGCGAGGCGGGCGGGTTCGTGGCTGAATAGTCACAAGCCCTGTCATATATACTTTTTCAGTTCAGCTTTTAACTCCTCATACGTTTCAATAACAGGGAAACTGGTAAATTCTTTTTTTATGTTCTGAGGCGGTCTAAAAAGGATGCTTTCATTCGCCTCACTTAGCATAGTGATGTCATTGTAACTATCTCCAATTGCGATTACTTTATAGCCCAAATCCTTTAGAGCCTTTACTACATGCCTTTTACCGTCTCTTTGCCTAAGTCGATAATCGATAATTGTTCCATCGGGATCAATGATAAGGGAGTTACAAAAGAGAGTAGGCCTATTGAGCTTTTCCAAAAAGGGGCCAGCAAACTCGACAAATGTATCAGAGACAAGGATAAGCTGAAATCTCTCCCTAATCCATTCCAAAATCTTTGTAGCCCCATCCAGAGGGTTCATTGACTGTATTACTCTTTGGATATCTGTGATCTTAAGGCGTTCTCTTTTAAGGATCTCCAGCCTCCTTTTCATCAACTGATCATAGTCAGGAATATCCCTGGTCGTTAAGCTGAGATCTTTTATCCCTGTCCTCTCTGATACACTGATCCAGATTTCAGGCACAAAAATTCCTTCAAGATCCGGGCATACTATATACATTTAGATTCCTGTCTTCTTCTCCACCCTAAAAAGAACTGTCTTTTCAGTTACAATGTCAAGCTTATCAATAATCTCCAGAGATTTTCTGACGTCACACTCCCTTGCTTCATGGGTAAGCATTACCACCGGGACAGATCCATGCGCCTCTCTCCCTTTCTGAATAACAGAGGCAATACTTATATTATGAGCGCCCAAAATGCCAGATATCTTAGAAAGAACCCCTGGGCTATCCACTGCGGAAAACCGAAAATAATAATCAGTAATTATCTGATCCATAGGTTTAATAGTTAGTTCCTTTGCTGGAGAGCGTGCAAATGACAGGGGTGAAATCCTCCTGGTAATACCTTTAATGTGATTTCTGGCTATATCCATCAAATCAGACACCACAGCGCTTCCCGTAGGTTTTCTACCAGCGCCCAGACCGTAAAAGAGAGTGGGACCTACAAAATCACCTTCAACATACACGGCATTATATGCCTGATTGACATTTGCCAGGATATGATCCAGGGGAACAAAAGCGGGGTGCACCCTGGCCTCAATTTGACCATCTGCCTCCCTTGCAATAGCCAGCAATTTTATACAATAGCCAAAGTCAACTGCAAACATTATGTCCTCAGGACAAACTCCATTAATTCCTTCCTTATAGACATCCTCATACGTAAAAGGGCGCCCAAAGGCCAGAGAAATAATGATGGTCAATTTATGAGCAGCATCGCTTCCATCAATATCCAGGGTTGGATCTGCCTCTGCATAACCCAATCTTTTGGCTGTAGCGAGCGCCTCACTAAAGGGAAGCCCTTCTTCTGTCATTCTCGTTAAGATATAATTGGATGTTCCATTCAAAATAGCCAGAACTGCTTTAATCTGGTTTGCTGCCAGACCCTCTCTAAGGGCCCTCACAATAGGAATACCTCCACCAACACCTGCCCCAAAGGCAATATCAACATTGTGCTTTTCGGCCGCCTCAAACAAAATCCTGCCATGTTTGGCTATCAATGCCTTATTGGCTGTAACTACATGTTTTCCTCTTTCCATAGCCATTAAGATATATTTCATTGCCTGATCATAGCCACCGATTAATTCCACAATGACATCTATCTCAGGATCATTTATTATTTCCAGCGCATCAGTTGTAAGAAATCCAGGGTCAATATCCACTCCTCTATCAGAAACAATATCGAGGTCCGCAATTTTTTTTATTACTATCTCTATACCAACCCTACCCTTTATCAGCTCCTGGTTATGGAGCAGGAGCTCCACCATGCCTGTGCCTACTGTACCGAAGCCAATTAAGCCAACATTTAACTGAGACATCCGTCTACTCCGCTATAATACCTTTTTAATCCCTCTTATTGCCTGGTTAATCCTATGGTTGTTTTCAACAAGGGCAAACCTGATATATCCTTCACCATATTGTCCAAAACCTACACCTGGAGAAACTGCGACTTTAGCCTCTCGTATGAGCAACTTTGAAAATTCCACGGAACCCATCTTTGCAAAGCCCTCAGGTATTTTTGCCCATACAAACATAGTAGCTTTAGGTTTCTCTATCTTCCAGCCAATCCTCTCCAAACCACGGATCAGGGTATCCCTTCTCTGCTGATAAACACCTGCCATCTCACTTACACAGTCATAGGGCCCTTTTAAGGCAATGATAGAGGAAATTTGTATAGGCTGGAAAATACCATAGTCAAGATAGCTCTTTATCTTTCGTAAGGCTGCTATCATCTTGCTGTTACCAAGGCAAAATCCCACCCTCCAGCCGGCCATAGAAAAACTTTTGGTAAGGGAGTAAAATTCCACACCTATCTCTTTTGCCCCACGCACCTGAAGAAAACTGGGGGGCTTATAGCCATCAAAGACCAGATCTGCATAAGCAAAGTCGTGAATAACCATTATCTCATGCTCAGCACAAAAATCCACTACCTTTTCAAAAAATTCTCTATCCACTATATTGGTGGTTGGGTTATGGGGATAGGATATTATCAACATCTTTGGTCTTGGCCATGTCTGCTTTGTTGCTGTTAAAAGATCTTCAAAAAAATCTCTGCCAGACCCAATAGGAATCCCTCTGAGATCGCCTCCGGCAATAACCACTGAATATGGATGAATGGGATATGTAGGATTGGGAGCAAATACAACATCCCCAGGACATATAGTGGCTAAAACTAAATGAGCTATCCCCTCCTTGGCGCCAATAGTGACTATAGCCTCTTCCTCAGGATCTATCTCAACGCCAAAGCGGAGCTTGTACCAATCAGAAATGGCATGTCTAAGTTTGGTTATCCCCCTTGAGGCAGAATATCTATGGTTTTTCGGTTTTTGAACCGCCTCCACCATCTTTTTGACAATATGTTCAGGCGTTGGCAAATCTGGATTACCCATACCCAAGTCAATGATGTCCTCTCCCTTTTGCCTCGCTTCCATCTTTAATTCATCAACAGCAGCAAAAACATACGGAGGCAAACGGTCAATCCTTGGAAACGTATACATTTTTTCTCCTCCCTGTGAAATTCGATGTTTATACTACACAAGATATAACATAGTCAAAATTTTCTTTTCTTTTTCTCTCCACCCCTGCTACCCATCACCCCAAGCTCCGAAACGCAAAACTTCAGATATCCACATTCTATAATTACAGGCTAAAATAGAAGATAATAGTTGAATTTCATCAAAAGATAGGGTAGCAGAAAGATGTCCTTAAAAATTACCAATTCACTTATTTTAAAAGTTTGATGAATCGCATGCTATTTTAAGCAATGTACTATAAATTAATAGAGGTTTTAAAACCATGACATATAAAAAAAGAAAAGATAGTTACGCAGATGCTGGTGTAGATATAGA
>Ga0209410_1001053_pt1 | contig 13292 bp, 13 predicted proteins | sample Mar14436cmmetaG_FD_184135 | JGI IMG/M metagenome (GOLD analysis project Ga0209410, IMG submission 184135) | Marine hydrothermal vent microbial communities from Guaymas Basin, Gulf of California to study Microbial Dark Matter (Phase II) - Marker... ... | reverse complement strand
CGGTTTCAAGTTCATAGGTGAAATTTTTCTCAGGGAAAGGATCGTGGTTGGTGGAGAAGAGAGTGGGGGATTGACCATACAATCCCATCTTCCCGAGAAGGATGGGATCCTTGCGGATCTTCTCGCCCTGGAGATGATCTCCTTGAGTGGAGAGAAGCTCTCCGAGATGAGAAGAAAAATGGAGGAAAAGTATGGAAAATTTTACAACATACGTATAGACGTTGAACTGAAAAGCAGAGAGGATCTTGAGAGATACATGGAGAAATTCAAAGGGTTGGAAAGCGCAGGTGAATTTGCCGGTTTGAAGATAAGGGAGAAAAAGGAGATCGACGGGATACAGTACATCTTCGACGAAGAAAACACGTGGCTACTGATCAGACCATCCGGAACGGAGCCAGTTGCAAGAATATACATAGAATCTTCGAATGAAACCATCTTCGATAACATGCTCAAAGAGGTGAAAAAATTCGGATGAAAAAGAAGGTAATAATAGTCGAATCCCCGGCAAAAGCAAAGACGATTCAAAGATTCCTTGGGGATTCCTACATAGTTCTCTCCTCCATGGGGCACGTCAGAGATCTTCCCGAAAATGAGTTCGGTGTCAACATAGACAAAGGTTTCAAACCGATCTTCAGGTTGATAAAAGGGAAGAAAAAGATAATGGACAGAATAAAGGAGATGGTGAAAAAATCGGATGGTGTTCTCCTCGCGTCCGATATGGACAGGGAAGGAGAAGCCATAGCTTGGCACATCGCGGAGATACTGAAATTGGACAAGAATCAGAGAAACAGGATAATCTTCAGCGAGATAACCGAGAAGGTGATAAAAGAAGCGGTCAAGAATCCAAGAACCATAGACATGAGAAAGGTTCATGCACAGATAGCGAGGAGAATACTGGATAGAATCGTAGGATACAAACTTTCACCACTTCTATGGAAGATAATGAAATCGGGCTTGAGTGCTGGAAGAGTTCAATCGGTCGCTTTGAGATTCATCTGTGAGAGAGAAGAAGAGATAAGAAAATTCATCCCGAAGGAGTTCTGGAGAATATTCGGAATACACGATGGCAAGAAGGTGAACCTCATAGAGGTGGATGGGAAAAAATTCGATCCCGTCAAATCTCTCATCGATGAAGAAAAAGCGAACGAAATCGTTGAAGAACTGAAAAAAAAGAGATTTTTCGTCAAGAATGTGGAAAAAAAGATCAGCCAAAAGAAGCCTCCAGATCCGTTCATAACAAGTACACTTCAGCAGGAAGCAGCAAACAAATTGGGATTTTCGGTGGCAAAGACGATGAGAATCGCTCAGGAACTTTACGAAGGAATAGATACCCCGGATGGTCACCTCGCATTCATAACCTACATGAGAACAGACTCAACGAGGGTGTCGGAAGAGGCTGTAAAATCCGCTGAAAAATTCATAGTCGAGAATTATGGGGAAGAATTCGTCAGGGGGAGGAGAAAAAAGGAAAGAAAATCGAAGGGTAGGATTCAGGACGCGCATGAGGCGATAAGGCCCACGTATCCGGAGAAGAAACCGGAGGATCTGAAGAAGATACTCGGGAAGGATCATTTGAAGCTCTACGAACTCATATGGAAGAGGTTCATGGCTTCGCAGATGGCACCATCGAAATACGAGAACATGATCTTCAGAATAGCCAGCGATGATGACAAATACGTCTTCGAGATAAAACATTCGAGAAGGACATTTGAAGGATTCGAGGTTCTACTTCCCACACAAGATGCAGAAAAGGGGACACTTTTGAAATTGAAGGAAGGGGATGAGTTCTTCTTCGAGAAGTTCACAGCGGAGAAAGATCAAACACAGCCTCCATCACGATACACGGAAGCGAGTTTGGTGAAAAAGTTGGAGAAGGAAGGAATAGGAAGACCGAGCACGTACGCGACCATAATAAAAACTCTCTTCGACAGAAATTACGTGGTGAGGAGCGGGAAATACATTATACCGACTTTCATGGGGTTTCTCGTCAACGAATTTTTGGTGTCTAATTTCCCGGATATAGTTGAGACGAAGTTCACGGCGAAAATGGAGGAAGGGTTGGATGAAGTCGAAAGTGGTAAGAAAGACTGGCGAGAGATCCTCGAGAATTTCTACGAAAAATTCAGGTTGGTATTTGAGAAGGTGGAGAAGAGGATAAATTCGAAGGAGATGATTCTCGAGATACCGACCGATCTTGAATGCGATGAATGTGGAGGGAAGATGAACCTGAGATTCGGACCATTCGGAACCTACTTGAAGTGTGAAAAATGTGGAAAGACGATGTCAACGAAGAATGAGGAGAAATTCCGTTTGGAAGATGGAGTTCTTAGGGTAAAAGATGCCATGGTCGATGAGGTGGTGGAGAATGCAGTATGTCCAAAATGCGGTTCTCCACTCGTCGTGAAAGATGGAAAATATGGAAAATTTCTGGCTTGTTCTTCTTATCCAAAATGCGATTACACCGCACCGTACGTTGAAAAGGCGAGAGGGAAATGTCCAAAATGTGGATCGGATGTTCTGAAGAGGAGGAGCAAGAAGGGAAAGGTTTATTATATATGTGAAAGAAACTTGAGGGAGAAGGAATGCGATTTCATAAGTTGGTATGAACCGTCCGAATACAAATGTCCGGTATGTTCTGAAACCTTGTATTACAGGTACAAAAACGGAGAGGAGGTTCTATACTGTCAAAGATGCAGGAAATCCTACAGAGTGGAAGAGATAGCAATCTCACAGGAAGAATCAGAAGAATAGCGGTTCTTTACGGTGGAAGATCGAATGAAAGAGAGATATCGATAAGAAGCGGTGTGAGAGTTGTGAGATCTCTGAAAAATCTCGGATACGAGGTTGTGGAAATAGACACATCCGACGATCCGTACGAATGGATACAGAGGTTGAGGGATGTGGATCTGGTCTTTCTCGCATTGCACGGTGAAAATGGTGAAGATGGTAGAATACAGGGATTACTCGATATTTTGGGAAAGAAATATGTGAGTTCGTCCGCTCATGCCAGCTTCCTTTCTTTTGACAAATATTTGACTTATCTTTTTCTGAAGGACGCGGGGTTGAAGGTTCCAGATACGATACTCATAGGTTATCCAACATCCTTTTCACCTTTCGGATTTCCCGTGTTCTTGAAACCGAGATGGGGTGGTTCGAGTATAGGGGTCGTGAAGGTGAACGATTCGAAGCAGATGCTGGAAGAGTCGAAGAAGCTGATTTTGGAGTACGGTCAGATCATCGTTCAGAGATACGTCGGTGGTGTGGAAATAACGGTCAGCGTCGTAGAGAAGAATGAGAAACCATTCGTTCTTCCGATACTTGAACTCGTTCCGAAGAGGGAATTCTACGATTACGTCGCGAAATATACCGAAGGTATGACGGATCTCATAGTCCCGGCGAGGATAAGCAAAAAGGAGGAGATCATGGTTAAAAACATCGCGAGAATGATCTTCAAGCTTATGGGCTGTTCCGGTTTAGCGAGAATAGATGGGAAGATAGAGAACGGCTGTTTCTACGTTTTTGAGGTGAACACCATACCCGGTTTGACAGAGCTGAGTGATCTGCCCGCATCTGCTCGAGCTCTGGGCTGGGACATGGATGAACTGATCAGGAACTTGATTGGGGAGGTTGGAAAGTGAAAGGTTTCGAGGGGACGACCGTCATAGTTGTTCGAAGGAATGGAAAAACAGTCATGGCAGGTGATGGACAAGTCACATTTGGGAACACCATACTGAAATCGACCGCGAAGAAGATAAGAAAACTTGGCGGAGGAAAGGTAATCGCGGGATTCGCTGGATCGGTAGCCGATGCTTTCACACTCTTTGAGAGATTCGAAAAGAAGTTGAGGGATTACAACAACCTCAAGAGAGCGGCAGTTGAGTTGGCAAAAGATTGGAGGACGGATAAGGTTCTCAGAAGGTTGGAAGCTGTCCTCATCGTCGCAGATTCACAGGAAATCTTCCTCATATCCGGTGGTGGTGAAGTTATACAACCGGATGAGGATGTGGTTGCCATAGGTTCGGGTGGACCATATGCCTTAGCTGCAGCCAAAGCCTTGATGAGAAACACCGACTTATCCGCGCGCGAAATCGCCTTGAAATCGCTCGAAATAGCGAGCGAGATATGCATATACACCAACAAGAACTTCAGTTTCGAGGAGGTTTGAGAATGGAAGAGATCGAGAGGGTGGACGATTTGACCCCAAAGGAAATAGTGAGGCGTCTGGATAAATACATAGTTGGTCAGGAAAGGGCGAAGAAAGCAGTCGCAATAGCCTTGAGAAATAGAATAAGGAGACAGAAACTACCTGAAGAATTGAGAAAGGAAATCCTTCCGAAGAATATACTCATGATAGGTCCGACTGGCGTTGGAAAAACTGAGATAGCCAGAAGGTTGGCACAACTGTCGAAATCTCCTTTTCTGAAGGTTGAAGCAACCAGATTCACCGAGGTGGGATACGTTGGGAAATCGGTCGATTCGATGATAAGGGAGTTGGTCGAGATAAGTGTCAACACGGTGAAACAGGAGATGATGAAGCAGGTCGAGGAAGTGGCTAAGAGAAATGTTGAAGAGAGGATACTGGACGCCATCGTTCCGGAGAGCAAGAGAACGAACATACCGGAAGGACTGTTGGGAATATTCCAGGCAGTCGATCAATCGCGGTACAGACAACCACCGGTCGATCGAAAATCCGCAGAGAGTAAAAGGAAGATGTTTAAGGAAAAACTGAGAAAAGGTGAGATAGAGGATATGGAGATAGAGATAGAGATGGAGGACACAACGGTTCCAGCATTCGGGATCGTTGGGGGGATGGATTTAGAGGAGATAGGAATAGACCTTCAGAACATCTTCGGAAATCTCATGCCCAAGAGAAAGAGAAAGAGAAGAATGAAGGTATCCGAAGCGAGGAGGGTTCTCCTACCCATAGAAGCTGAGAAACTGATAGATATGGACAAAGCGATTCAGGAAGGGCTCGAAAGAGCTCAGCAGAGAGGTGTGATATTCATAGACGAGATGGACAAGATAGCATCGAAGGAGAGCTATGGGGGTCCGGATGTTTCACGTGAAGGTGTTCAGAGGGATCTTCTACCCATAGTCGAGGGAACGACGATAATGACAAAATACGGAGCTGTGAGAACGGATTACATTCTCTTCATAGCAGCTGGTGCGTTCCATATTTCCAAACCATCCGATCTCATACCCGAGCTTCAAGGCAGATTTCCGATAAGGGTGGAGCTGGATCCGTTGACTGAGGAAGATTTCGCACGGATACTCGTTGAACCGGAAAATTCGATAACCAAACAGTATAAAGCTCTTCTGGCTACGGAAGGTATCGAACTCATCTTCACGGATGATGGGGTGAAAGAGATGGCGAAGATGGCATACTCTCTGAATCAAAGGCTCGAAAACATAGGCGCGAGAAGACTCTACACGATCGTGGAGAAGGTGCTCGAGGACGTGTCATTTGAAGCTCCAGAAGTGGACAAGAAGAAAGTCGTGATAGATGCGGAATACGTGAGGAAGAAACTGAGTTCGATAATAGAAGACGAAGATTTGAGTTCCTACATACTGTGATGAAAAGACAAGATGTTGTGGCTCTCAACTTGTTCGGTGACTTCTCACCCAATGATGTTGAAGCTCTGATGAATCTTGACTTTGATCCCCTCAATCCCACACGAATTGGTGAAATTGTCGAGAAGAAGGGAAATCTTGAGAGAAAGGTTAGAAGATACATCGAAAGATTCAGGCGTGAAAGATTCGAAAAAGAGCTATCCAAGATTCTGAACGAGGATGTTGAAGTGATAACGTACTGGGACGATCGATATCCCTCCCTGTTACGTGAAATTCCCAATCCACCGATAATGCTCTACTGCAAGGGAAGGACGGAAATTTTGAACAGCAACAGGGCGTTGGCGATCGTCGGATCACGGAAACCCAGTTTCTACGGCTTGAACATGGCACGCAGGTTCGCATCTGAATTGGTGGAGCTTGGATTCACGATAGTCAGTGGTATGGCTATGGGGATAGATACCGTTTCCCAGATCTCGGCGGTGAGAACCGGGGGAAGTAGCGTCGGTGTTCTCGGAACTGGAATAGATGTTGTCTATCCAAAACACAATTCCAACATCTTTTCGGAATTTTTGAATAGGGGAGGATGCCTCGTCTCGGAGTATCCCTTCGGTACGCCACCGATGAAACATAACTTTCCGAGGAGGAACAGGATAATAGCGGGAATATCCCTCGGAACTTTGGTCGTTGAAGCTGGTGAGAAGAGCGGATCCCTCATAACAGCCATGCAGGCTCTCGAATACAACAGAACCATCTTTGCGATTCCAGGACCCATAACATCATCCTTGAGTGTTGGAACGAACAGATTGATACAGATGGGTGCAAAACTCGTGATGGATGTGAAGGATATCGTTGAGGAATTTCCATACATCGTGGGGGATCGGGAATCAGGGAATGGAGTGATCGATCTCGATGAGGAAGAGAGGGAAGTGATGGAGAAAATAAAAGAGGGATACGACGACATAGATTCCCTGATGGAAGAGATGAAAAAGGAGTATTCCGTTTTGATTTCGATTCTTTCTCGTTTGGAATTCAAGGGTGCTCTGAGAGGAGAAGGAGGGAGGTATACACCGTTGATATGAGGGCAGGGTTGATCTTTTCTCTTCTTTTTCTCCTGCCTGTTTTCTTTCTCTCTTCCTTCCCAATGTATGTCAACTTGGGGGGAGGATACAGGTTGGAGACGGAATCCTTCGAACCCGCTGGATGGCTTGTGGAAACGGGGATAAGTAGCGAATTCGGTGATGAAATAATATTCGACACGGTGTTCAATCTCGGTGCGACCAGCACTTCCAACCCTTCCCCGACGAATTATCTTCTGTTCGACGTGGATCTGTCGATTCCGCTTCTTGGAAGGGAGGAAAACTCCTGGATAAAGGCTGGACCTTTCCTTTCGATCGAATACGGTAACTTCAGATTTTTCGATTCGACATCGACGGACTGGGAAGAGACCACATGGGTGGGTGCATTCGTTATGATGAACTTCGGACCGTGGGAGTTTACGGTTCGTGGAGAATATCCAATACAGATGAGCACAATTCTTGAAGGAGAATCCACCGATTTGAATGTGGCGGATATGTTCGAGATGAGGATCAGATTCTACTTGAGCAGTTTCTTCAGAAATTTCGTGGATAAACTGTTTCTGGAGTTTCTCCTCTCAACGAGAGAGAGGAAGATATCCGTATCTTTCATGGAACCCTTCTGAGGGTGAGAAGATGAGAGGGATGCTGATCACACTCTGCATGATGATCATCATACAACCTGCTTTTGCGCTGAACGATGTGAATTCGTACGCCCTCGACTTCTCGAGGGATGGAAGGATATCCTTTCTGGTGGATTCGAGGAAGTATTTCTCAGTTGGTTTACCATTTGCAGGTTTCTTCAGGGTTGAGGCTGGATATCCTTGGAGTTGGCTTGGATTTGAATTCGAATCGCCTTTCCCCTTTCCATCGATCTACTCAAATTTTGGTGTGAATCTAAGCGATCCAACGAAAAAGTTCGGTGGAAACCTTGGGATAAGATACGGTGTGGAGAACTGGTATTTCAAAAGTGGTTTAAAATTCGATTTCAACGAAATGACCGAGGGGGAAGGATGGTCGGAGGTTGGAAGGTTTTACTATTCCACGGGATCTGGATTCACAATCAACGATCTTGAGATGAGAATCAAATTCCTGTATCACTTTCTCAGCGCCATTCGGGATGAAGATGGTGAATTCAACTACAACTTCCCAGCCCCCGTGTCATCCGATTTACTCTCCACGAATCAGCTCGAGATTTCCGTCGATTACACGTTATTCGCGGATGAAACGGTCAACATGAAAATTGGGGCGGGATACAAAGTGGAATTTATGTGGTCCAACCTTCTCTCAGAAGCTCTCTACAGACCTGAAAATTTCTACATCTTCGTGAGGTTTGGGCTGGCTGGGGACATCTTTCAGTGATCAACCGATGTAAACCACCTCCATTTCGAGGTCGAATCCCTTCAAAAATTTCACCTTCTCCCTGACGATCTCGGCGAGTTTCAAAACATCCCTCGAACTGGCTGATCCTAAGTTCACTATGAATGCAGCATGCTTTTTGGAAACCATGGCATTTCCAACTCTGTATCCCCTCAATCCAGCTTCATCTATTATCCTTCCCACCGGAACATCAGGTTTCGGTCTTTTGAAGAAACTTCCCGCACTTGGAAAGTCAATGGGTTGATTCTCCACTCTCAAATTCATGTATCTGTTCATTTCATATTTTATCTTGAGATGATCCCCCTCGACGAGTTTGAAATTGACTGAGATTATTTTCATGCGATTCTCAGATATGTTCGATCTTCTGTAAGAAAACTCGAGATTCTCTCTCCCGATTGTAAAAACCCTCCCCTCAAAGAGAACCGTGACAGATTCAACCAATTCTCCTATCTCCAAACCGAAAGATCCGGCGTTCATGTTCACCGCTCCACCGATAGTTCCCGGTATACCGAACAATTTTTCCATCCCACTGAGGGAATTTTCAAGCGCTGTAACCGCAAGTTCATTTATTTTCACACCTGCTTCGGCTTCCACACGGTTACCCTCGATCCTCAGTCCTTTGAGAGCCTGTGTGGAGATGACGACCCCATCGTATCCCTCGTCGTCGAAGAGAACGTTGGATCCATTTCCGAGGATCACATACGGTATCCCCACATCTTCGAGAAAGTTCACCGTTTTCACGAAAGCAAATCTATCCTTCGGGATCACGAAAAGATCCGCATTTCCCCCTATTCTGAAGGTGGTGTGGTATCTCATGGGTTCACACGAGGTAACTTTACAACCGAGTTTGATCAGATCCACCGTCAATTCCTTTACCTTTTCCAAACCAATCAACTCCTTTTCTTCTCAGATAGTTGAATCTGGCTCCCTGATATGTGTCTCGCTGTTCCAGTTCTTTCTCGATCATCCAAAGTATCTTTCTTTTATCGAGCCCCCAATTCCCGAAGAGGACCTTATCCTTCGGAGGATCCGCAACAAGCCTGTGTATCACAATTCTTGGATCGAGATACTCCAAAAACCTCACAACCCTTTCCACATATTCCTCCAACGAGCAGATTTCTATCTCCCCTCGTTTGAACATCTCACCGAGTGGGGTTCCATCAACGATGTAGAGAGAATGGCACTTGACCCCGTCGATCTTCAACGCGCTCAGTATCTTCGCACTCTCCACGACGTCGATCATGTCATCCCAAGGAAGATTCAATATTACGTGTGCCACAACTTCGAATTCGCGTTTCTTGAGTCTAATCACCGCATCTATGAATTCCGCCAGCGTGTGTCCCCTGTTGATCTTCATGAGAGTCCTGTAATTCGATGTTTGAAAACCAACTTCAACCATCACGTCTACCTTCTCCTTGAACTCCTCCAAAAGATCGAGTATCTCTTCTTGAAGAAGATCCGGTCTCGTCGATACGGAAAGTGCGACTATTCTGTCATCCATGAGGGCGGATTCGTATTTTTTCCTCAAGACATCCAGTGGAGCGTAGGTGTTCGAAAAGGCTTGGAAATATGCTATGAACTTTTCCGCCTTGTACCTCCTCACTGCTCTCTCCATCATAACTCTGACCTGTTGCGAAATTGGAACATCTTCACCCATGGCACCGAAACCGCTTCCAGTTTCCTCACAGAATATACATCCACCCTTCGATATGGTTCCATCCCTGTTCGGACACGTGAATCCTGCATTTATAGGTAGGCGATGCACCCTCGTCCCGTATTTTCCTCTCAGATAATCGCTCAATTTTCTGTATCTACTCACTTTATCTTTCGCACATACCTCCTCTTCACGCCACTTCCGTATTTCTTGATCAGGAAATCCTCATCGAGAGATTTCGAAAATTCCCTCGCTTCCTCAACGCTCGTGAAAATACCTATTATCAATCCATGCAATGTGCTTCCCCTCGAAGTTTTGAACACATAATCTATCGCCGGTATGCTGGATTCTCTGAGTTCTTTGACATATCCTCTAACTGCCCTTTCACTTCTGTGAGCGAGTATTTGAACACCGTACCAATTTTCAAATATGTTCAGAGATTCCGTAGAAACACTCTCAGGGATTCTCTCTTTCGGATTCTCCCCATTTCTTCCTATGATCACGAGTTTCATGATGGTTGAATCCGTCGAGTCCCTCATGAGAAAATATGGCAGACCCGTATCGACTATCAACTTGAATGTGGTGTCAGTTCCAGCCTTTACGACCATGAACGGTTCTCCCTCGATGTAAAAATCGGTGGATTTCTTGAAATATTTTTCATAATCGAATTTCTCGATTTCGAATAATTTGACGTTTGAAGATGCGGAAGTTCCAACCTCTGTTTTCCCTTCCACCTGCGTCGAAATCGTGGACGATTGAGATGAAGATAAGGAACACTCCGAACACATCGCCATGGATGATTGAGATGACTGCGTCGCTACAACGTCGGTGAAATTGTCGCTTAGTTGAAGCTGAACGGAGGTTCCAGTTGAGACCAACACGTTGAATCTCCTGTTCAACCTTTCCAATTTCTCCTCAAGTTGTTGATTTCTATATCTGCACTGTTCGATTCTCGCTCTGAGAATCAGTGAGTATATGAGAAGAACGATGCAAATAGTGAACAGGATTATCAAGGATAAACCAACGAACCTGGCTTCTTTCTCCGATAACTCAACATACCTTTTTCTGGGCATGGATTCCACCTTTCCGTATGAAAAAGCCGAATGAGGTTAGAATTCGTATATACTCTCGATGATGAATTTTTTGATTATTTCGATCACAACACCCCTCGGTATCTCCTCGTAAATGATCCTACCCGGTTTTAAAAGAAATGGAATCCTCATGTTGTATTTCCCGCCAAGCGAAGCGAAGAAAGATTGAAGATCTACTTGTAATCTTCCGATTTTCGTCACACTCTTCACCGCGGTTTTCACACCTTCGTACATTTCATATCGGGTGAATCCCATTTCGAGTGAAACCAACATTTCCATCAGTATACCAAAACCCAAAGCTTGTGAATAGCTTATCATCAATTTTGAAGCATCTTGAAGTATCGATGCGATCTTTTCTCCGAGAAATTGTTTTCCCCTGTTCTTCATCCTGAGTCTTATGTTGTGTTCTATGACATCCTTCAAAATCTCCGGTAATCTGTTCCTGTTCAGTTTTCTCAAATTGTTCTTCACGAATGAGTAAAATCTGTCTTCACAGGTCAAACCAGTTGAAAGCGCTATGGATAGATCATGTCTCAGATATCTCGTATCTTGGGACAGCGTGAACTTCGGATCTATGAGTATCAAGTCCGGCATGGCTTTCACAGAGAGTATATCCTTCTTCCTGTCGAAATTTATGCAGAACTTTCCATCTATGAACGGGAGTAGTTGGGAACCAAGGGTGGTTGGAATGAGAACGAGTTTCAACTCCTTACCGAAGGTGTTCACGGTGAACCCGACAAGATCGATGAGGGATCCACCACCTATCGCGACTATCACACCTTTTTCATCGTATCTCTGGTATATGTAAGAGTAAAGTTCATAAACGCTGTCCAACGATTTCATCTTCTCGTTCACGAAGACGGGGAAAGATTCGTCAAAATCGAGTTTTTCACCATGATGAACCCTGACCTTCGAATCCACAATGTATATCTTTCCAACATTCGGGAAGAACTCCTCCAGTATGGTGGAAATTCCATCGTTAAAGTCAACCATGTATATATCCGAAAAAGTTTCATCCCTTATCGCAGATATCAGATACTCTTTCCTACTGCTCACATCACGATTCCGCCCTTTCCCCTCTCTTCAGAAGATTTTCAATCGCGTTTATTATTATGGACAACCCTACTTTGTTCTCCCCACCCCATGGCAAGACTAAATCACAATAATACTTCTGAGGTTCTATGAAGGTTCTGAAAGAAGGTGCAACGAATTTTCTGTATTGTTTCAATATGCTATCTATGGATCGTCCCCTTTCTTTGGTGTCCCTCTCTATCCTCCTTATCAATCTTTCATCCGCCGGTGCATCCACATACACCTTGAAATCGAAGAGGGATCTCAATTTTGCGGTGTATATGACGAACAATCCCTCAACCACGATCAAATCCTTCGGTTCCACTTCGTTGAATATCCCCTTCTCCCTCCTGTAGGTTACCATGTTATAAACCGGTACTTTAACTTTCTTTCCCTCCTTCAGCATTTTCAAATGTTCCTCGAACAATTCCAGATCCAAAGCTTTCGGTGAATCAAAGTTGAACTCCCTTGGATCCACACCCGGTTCAAGATCCTTGTAGTAGTTGTCCATGTCTATCACCACACATCTGTCCCCGAACCTTTCCTTTATTTTCATGGCTACGGTCGTCTTTCCTGCTCCGCTTCCACCGGTTATGGCAACCAGCAACATCTCACCCCTTAAAGAATTGTCTCATGTACTCCATCGTTTCCTTGGCCGATGTATCCGGATCCGGTAACGGAAGTATCTCCGCCGAGAGATAACCATCGTATCCTATCTCCCTCAGCGTTCCAATTATGGATCCGAAATCTATGTGTCCTCTTCCCGGAGCCCATCTGTTGCTGTCCGCTATGTGAACGTGGAACAATTTCTTTCCGACCTTTTTCAAACTCTCCTCCATCACAGGTTCTTCTATGTTCATGTGGAAGGTATCCGCAAGTATCCCAACGTTGTCCCTCTTAAGAAGTTCGAGAAACTCCAAAGTCTCTTCGAGTGTGTTGAGTGTGTCCACCTCGTATCTATTTATGGCTTCAACAACTATCTTCACCTTTCTCTCCTTGGCGTAATCGGCGAGTTTTCCTATACCATCTAAGAGTAATTCCATCGCTCTATCCTTTGGAATACCCTTTCTGTGCCCTCTGACGAGACCTATTATCACATATGCACCGAAATTTTCCGCCAAATCGACATGTTTCTTCAACCTCTCGATCGTTCTGATTCTGAGATCTTCATCCTCCGTCAGAAAATTCAACCCCTCCTGGAGGTATATCTGCCCCGTACCTATCGCCACGAGATCCATGTTCCTCTTTTCGATTATACTCCTGATTTCCCCCACATTCACCTTGCTTGGATCCCTTATGGCTATCTCGACTCCATCGAAGCCGAGAGCGTGTAGCTTCTCGATGCTCCTCTTCAGATCGTCTTTGAATGCTAAGGCATCAAAACCAGCGTCCGGAGTTGATATCACCATCGCCAATTTCAATTTGAACAACCCCCTTGATCCTCAAATATTT
>Ga0209410_1001052_pt1 | contig 13292 bp, 14 predicted proteins | sample Mar14436cmmetaG_FD_184135 | JGI IMG/M metagenome (GOLD analysis project Ga0209410, IMG submission 184135) | Marine hydrothermal vent microbial communities from Guaymas Basin, Gulf of California to study Microbial Dark Matter (Phase II) - Marker... ... | reverse complement strand
CCTCAAAATTTAGGCGTTAATCTTTAAAAACATCCCTGCCTGCCGATAGGCAGGCAGGGATGAATTAAGGATTTTTTGCGTTCAATAAGTGGAATAAGAAAAAAGCGGACTTTCTTTTTCTCTTTAGTTACTAATCTTAGATAAAAAATAATCAAAGAGGAAGGTGTGGCAGGACAAACCCCTTATTTATTAGAGGTAGTAAAGAGAGAACTTATTTATAATAGAGGTGGCCATAAAGATGAAGGAAGGTATGTAGGTTATTCGTTCATTTACCACAATACAGAACTTTCTTCAAAAGAAGTGGTAAGGAACATATAGAGGGGCATTTAAGAGTATGTTACCTTTCATATGCAATTTTGTCCCTTCTTGAATATTATCTTAATAAAAAGGAATTGGTTTTTCTGCGCTTGAATTATTAGAAAAATTAAAAAAGGGATATAAAATTTACCTTAAAGACATAAAATCAGGCTTTTCATGGCAGACTACTGTATTGTTGGAGAAAAAGTTATATAAATTTTTTGATTATTTAGATGTAGTGTATAAAAATGGGTAAAAATTTAGGTAATTAAACTACTTTGCCGTATCCCTGTTCCACCTATAACTTGACCTTATTTTGAGGACGGTTTAAAAGAATAAAATGGTTGAGGTTTTTAGTCCAGAAAAATTTTTAGAAAAAATAAAAACAATCAAATATTCTCACCAACAGTCTTATTTGGCTATGTATTCTAGCCTCTTGGGTGGTGTGGTAACTGAACCAAGTTTAATGTGGATTCCTATAGATGACCACATAGTCCATAGAGGAGATGGGGTGTTTGAAGTTATAAAGTGTTGCAAAGGCTATATTTATCAGTTCCAAGCCCATTTACAACGTTTACAGAAATCGGCTCAAGGGATTGGTTTAGAATTTCCTTTGTCTTTACCTGAATTGAAACAAAGAATCAGAGAAACAATAAAGGCTGCCCGGGTGAAAGATTGTGTCATCCGCATTTTTCTATCTAGGGGACCAGGAGGTTTTAGTGTAAACCCTTTTGAAAGTATAGGCACTCAGCTTTATATTGTCATTACCAAATGGTTACCCCCTGATAAAAAGCATCTCCAAAAGGGTGTTAAGGCTATAATAAGTAAAATTCCCTTAAAATCTGGGTTTTTTGCCCAAATCAAATCATGTAATTATCTGCCCAATGTTTTGATGAAAAAAGAAGCGATACAAAAGGGGGCAGATTATGCAATAGGGCTAGATGAAAATGGTTATCTTGCAGAGGGGGCTACAGAAAGCGTAGGGATAGTTTCAACAGATGGGTATTTGAAGTTTCCAGAAAGTAATAGGATTTTAGAAGGGATAACGTTAAAAAGGGCCTTTTTCCTGTCCCAAGAATTAGTAAAAACAAAACTCATAAGAGGTGTGCATTTTTGTCCTATTTCCTTGGAAGAAGCTTATAAAGCCAAAGAAATATTACTTTTGGGCACCACTATTGATGTCTTACCTGTTGTTTCTTTGCAAGGGAAACGTATTGGAGATGGGTTTCCGGGTGCTGTTTTTAAAGCATTCAAAGGGCTTTTTGAACAAGATTTGTTTTCGGATGTTTCCGAACCTATTGATTGAGAAAAGCTTTATAAGTTTGTAGGAATGGTAATTACAAAAGTAGTGCCCTTTTCTGGAGATGTTCTAAAAGAAATGCTTCCTTTGTGAGCATTAATTATTTTTTTCACAATAGCTAAGCCCAAGCCAGTTCCTCTTGCCTTGGTGCTAAAAAAAGGTTCAAAAATTTTAGCCTGATATTCTTTTGGTATACCTGGTCCTTGATCTATTATTTCAATAATCATTGACTCGTCAGTAAAAAATACATTTATTTTTACAGGCTTATCCGGGGAGGCCTGGATGGCATTATTAAGTAAGTTTATCAAGACTTGCTTAAATCTATCCGGATCTAGCCTTATTTCTTTCAATATAGGATTGACAAATCTTACCTGGATTTTCCTCTCTTTTTCAGGTGCAACTAAACTTACAACTTCTTCTATAAGAGATTTTATATTTGTTGGTTTTAGTTCTAACTCAAGAGGTTTAGAAAAGTCTAAAATACCTTGAATTATATCCTCCATCCATTTTGCTTCTTTTAGGATGATATCCAATTTTTTCCAAGAAAGTGATTCAGGTGGGAGTTGTTTCTGAACAATTCGGGAAAACCCTCCTATGACTACCAAAGGTGTTCTCAACTCATGGGCAATAGCGGCAGCAGCCTTTCCTAACAAGGCCAAATCCTCGGCCTCTTTTGCCCTCTCTTTCTCTTTTTTTTCTCTATCTACTAAAAATCCGGTTATGATACCAAAAAAGTAAAATAATATTATTTCAAATAAAAAGTCTAGCTTGTCTAAAGAAAAGTGATTTGAAACGCAAAATGAAAAAAATGAACTTAAAGTGGCAAACAGAATGCCCCCTCTTAACCCACCCAAAAGACTGCCCATGAAAATGGGGAGATAGTATAATCTAAAAAGAAAAACATACCTGATTGATGGAACTTTAATTTGCCAAAGGAAAATACCTATTAGAAGCAAAAATGTTACTGCCCATTTAATCCTATAAGGAATACCTTTCCCCCAACAATAAACAAATTTACTCCACCTTTTCACAGAATTGAAAGTAGCAAAAATCCTTCCTTCTGTCAAAAATTTTCAATATCCCAAAATCCGCGACTTTTTGGATAAAATTCCAATATACGTAGTCTCACACACTCACTTAACCTTAATCCACAACCATAAAACCGGGCAAGTCAAGCTAAATATGCCCTTTCTCTCCTGTAAGACCTATGGCGCAAACGCAAGGCCTTAATGGCCCTTTCCTCAACCATCTTCCATTCTTTTAAAAAACTTTCTTTGACAAATAGGGCAGATTTTGATATGAAAAAAACATGTAATATAATAAAATAGGAAATAAGTTAGCACAGAAATAAAACAAATATGACAGGCAAATAAATGGCAAAATTAGGATCGGAAAAAAGACCAATTGTTGTTCGTGTTCATACATATGGAAAGGCAAGGTATGTGGCTGAAACATGTGCAAAGCATGGATAGCATTATATTATAGGATTTGAGCCTGATAAACCAGAGGATATTTCTGATCTGGAGAAGTTGCTTAATCCGCAGAAGCCAGCAATATCGAAAAAGATTGGCAGGAATGATCCTTGTCCATGTGGTAGCGGCAAAAAATACAAAAAATGTTGTGGAAGTAATAGTATTTAACAATAACTATGCGCTAACAAATCACTCCACCTGACCGCTATTCCGCTGGCGCCGCTTGGCGTCTTGGCGGCAAGTGAGCTTTGTCGTTAGAAAAAAATAAAAAATGGTATTTTGGAATTATAGAATAATAAAAACTACTCAAGAGGGAAAAGTTACTTATAGAATACATGAGGTTTATTATGACGATAATGGAAAAATTAAAGGATGGACAACAGAGCCTGTATTACCTTGGGGAGAAAACATGAATGAATTAAGAGAAGATATTTTCTATTTTCTTCAAGCATTTCGACAACCTATTTTGGAATTAAAAGAGGAAGATGGTAAAGAAGAATTAATAGAAATTAAAGAGGAACAGCCACTTAATCGTGGACATTATTTTGAATTTTTAGATAGGACATTTGTAGCGATGGAATATATCTATCAATTTTTGGGGTGCCATCCTGTTTTACGAAAGGAAAAGAAATTAAGGGAAATATACCAAAAAGTAGAAAAGCTTATGGCAGAATTATATCAAGAAGCTGGACAGTTAGAGTTTGAAATACATAATGAAAAAGAATGAAAGTTAGGCTAACGACTCCCTTCAGATACTGTAAAATGACAAAAATAGAGATGACTGTCCTGCCCCCCTCGTCGGGCAGGACAGTCTCAATTCTTTTGTGTGATAACATGTCTTAAATCTAACATTCATTTTAAAACACATTCTTATAAGTGGCTGGGGACAACAGGAGTTTTCCCCAAGAAAAGAAACTTACTAAGTTTTAATCTTCTAATTGAAAACCTTTATAAGGGAGGGGTGTGCCATCTAGAAAAACAGTCCCATTCTTTACGACTATCCGTCCTTCTGCTGCCAGTTCTAAGCCTTTAATAAAGGCAGGGCCATCACATTCCCATTTCATTTGCTCCTGAATAGCATCGGCTTTTGTTCGCAAAGGTCTAAAATTACGCATTTTTAAACAGCGTTTAACCCATTGTTGATCAAAATAGATTTTTTTAGACATAACTATAATTGGCCCTTCGTCAAATAAAGCGGTAGCAATGTGGAGAGTAGATTGAGCATAAGGTTCTCCTGAAATCATACCGTCATAAACAGCATCTTCACCTTTATATTTACGTTGTAATTTGTTCATTTTTACTAATTTTTCTACTTCCTCTGGCATCAGATTTCCTACATCTAATCTTTCTACTTGGGGACCAGATAGAATATCTAAACGGAATGGATGAATATTAAAAATGCGGTTTTTGTATGCAGATAATAATGGTTCAGTCACAATCAACATAAATCCCGATAGGCCAATAATATCTGCTTTAAAATCAGCTATTCTCTCTAGGACTTCCTCAAAGTAGAAAAAACGGTCTTTTAGATTCCGATAATTTAAATTTCTTTCTTGGCAAAATTTTTTATAATCCAAAACTATAACTGGTAACCCGACCTCTTGGCAAAATTTAATACCACTAGCCTGTGGTTTATCTGTCAAGGCAAATACGATGTGGTATTTTTCCCCATGAAGCTCACTTTGATAAGCAGCTTTTAAACTACTTGCACCACCAGAAAAGAAGAAGCCTACTCGCATCAATAAGCGCTTTTTATAAAGGAATTTTCTTGAATGCTTGCCTTTTGGGCTATTACTCTTGGGGTAATGAACATAAGAAGCTCCCTTTTTGCAATCCCTCGCATCTTGTTTTGAAAAAGTAAGCCAAAAAGTGGAACACGAGAGAAAAAGGGCACTCTACTTTCTTTACTTTCTTTTGTTTCGGTGATGATACCTCCAATTACTACGGTTTCTTCATTATCCACCAAAAGAGTGGTTTTTACTTCCTTTTTTTCAATAGGGATAGCATCCATACCTTCTTGTCGGATACCCGGAGAATCCTTATGTAGGTTAAGTTCTAACCTGACCTTTTTATCAGGGGTAATATGAGGGGTGACTTCCAGTTTTAAGACTGCTTCCTGAAATTGGGTATAAGTCCCGGCTTCAGAAGTAGTGCGGTAAGGAATTTGTAAGCCCTGAGAAATAAGAGCAGATTGATTGTCCATAGTGACCACTTTGGGAACTGAAAGGATTTTCACCTTCCCTTCGCTTTCCATAGCTTGAAGCTTTGCATCTAATATTAAAGTGTAAGCCCTTCCTAAATGGGCAAGAGTAAAACCAAGTCCGCCATAAGCTCCTTCTGGGGGGAGATTGACAATAAGAGGGATGTTTCCCTTCCACTCTCTATCTCCCATCTCAAACTCAAATTTATCTCCTCCACCTGCTCCGCCTCTAGTTTCAATGATATTACTTGTTTCAGTCATGGTATGTGAAAAATGCTGTCCCCATTGAATTCCTAAGTCTTTAGTGTATTCAGTACTTACTTCTACAATTCTACCTTCAATCATCACCTGTCTTGGAGCAATGTCCAGGCTTCTTACTAAATCCCTGGCTTTTTTAAGGGCTGTTTTTACATCTGTCATAATAATTCTATTAGTCATTTCGTCATAAGTAAGCTTCCCACGGTTAGTTTTGATGTCTTTAAGTTGTTTTATGAGATCAGCAGCCTTAACATAATTCACCTGGATTTCTTCTGTGATTAACGGTTCTGATTCTTTCTTTTTTTCTAATGCTTGTTGGGTTTGAATCAATCTTTCTTGTTCCTTTTTCAGGTCTTCAAGAGTCAAAATCCGCAATACATTCCCTCTTTTTACTATTCCTAAACTATAGGTTTGTAAAATTAAGTCAAGGGCTTGGTCCCACGGCACATTATCTAATTTTAAAGTAACCTTTCCTTTTACTCCTTCACTTATCACAAAATTAAAACCACTTACCTCAGCCAAGATTCTAAATACATTTTTGATGTCTGCATCTTGAAAATCTAAAGAAATAGGTTGTCCTGTAAACACGGCTATTCTACTAGGGAAGATGATTTGGGTTTCAGTAGGTAGTTTTTGAGCAAAGGGAGAAACAAAAGCTGGTTTTACGGACAAGGCTGCCTCAACTACTTCCTGAGGTTTTTCTTCCTTAGGTTCTGTCTTTTTTGAGACCTCTGGTTTCAACTCTTCTTTCTTAGCTTCCTTTACTCTTTTGCCAGAAGTAGTGAAGGTAAGATATAAATGTTCCTCTGTAGTTACTATCTTAAAAGGTATTCTCTCTTTTAATTTTATTTCTATTCCTACCTTGTTCTTACTTATAGAATATGGCAGAATTTGTTCTATACCACAGGGAAAGTGTTTTGTCTCCAGTTCCCTCAAGAGATAAGAAGGCATTTTTACATTGTCTAATTGTAAGAGCATAGTATGCAATTTAGGATGGGAAACTTCATATTGTAGTTCCCCTTCACTACTTATTACCAGCCGACATTTTTGGGGCGATATTTGTTCAAAATCTATGGCCTTCACAGGTATTAATGGTAGAGAAGGTTTTTCCAAAGACAATAATACTTCCAATTTGTTGTTTTGAGCAGAGATTTTATAAGGAGGAATTTGTTTTAAGTTAGAGTCAATAACAAAACGCAATTTCCCCTTGAAGGGTGCCCAACGTAAACGAGGATAAATAGGGTTATTTAATGGATAGATTCTAGGAATTTTGCAATCCATTAAGGGGACATCTATTGCCAATCTAGCTGGTTTGGTTAAACTGAAAGAAACATAGTCAGAAATAGGGCCATTGGCCACAAGTTGTATTTTTAATTCTTTGGCTTGGGTTTTGACTTGGACTTCCTTTATAAATGTTGCCTTTTCACTAGCTAGGATTTGGCCAAAACCCATCAAACAAAAACAAATTATAAAACACATAAATTTTTTCATGGCAAAATGGCCTCCTCTTTTTGGGGCAAAACTAATTCTACAAACCTTGTTTTTTTACCTTCAAATATATCTATATAGCTTTCTTCAATAATAACTCTATCTTTTTTTATTTCTTTTACCTTACCAGAAGGACCTATAAGGTCTCCTTTTTTTAAAACATAGCCTTTTCCTGCTGGGTCTTCTATCAAAGCTAAAGGATTCTGTGTATTCCAAATAATTCCTGTCAATTTTATTTCAGAGAGTTTTAATCTTTGAATAGGGAGTAAGTTTTCGGGACTTGGAGTCTCCTTTGTTAATTTGATAAATGGTCTAAAAGGGTCTATGTGGCTAGCATCACTATTTTCTACAAAAAAGAGGTTTAACAAAAAACATACAATTAGTCCCACTTTATACCATTTCATCATTTTTTACCTTGCTTTTTTCCTTTTTTAGCTGACGCCTTTGGTTTAGGAATAAAGCGATAAGTAAGAATTTGCATGTCTACTTTTAATTTTAGACTGGTTTCTGTCATTTTAGGGTTACTAAATTTAAGCTTAGATACATTGATTATCCTGGGTAACTCAGATAGTTTTTTAATGAAGTTTTCCATATTCAAATATTCGCCTTCCAGTTTTAGACGAACAGGTACTTCTGCATAAAAATCTTTTATTACTTCTTTCTGAGGTTCAAACAAAAGGAACTCTAGATGAGCGTCATTGCCCAGACTAGAAACATTGCGAAGTAACCCTGGTATTTCTTTTTCTGTAGGTAAAAGGCGACCTACCTCATAAAATTTCTTTTCAATTTCTGTTATTTCTTTATTCAATCGGTCTATTTTTTTTTGAGCAAGTCTTGCCTCTTCCAATCTTTTGGTAGTTTGCTCTAAATTTGCTTTAAGACCTCTAATTTTAGTCATGGAGGGAGAATAATAACCATTCCAAAAAAGTATCACAGCCACAATGGGAATAAGAATATAAATCAGGATTCTTTTAGACAGAGGTAAACTTTGAAGTTTTTCTAACACTAAGCCTTTTCTCCTATTATGCTAATATTGCACTTTAGCGTAAACTTGGTTAAGCTTATTTCAGCAATTTTTTTCTTTTCGGTTTTGATTAGTTCTATCATTTGGAAGTAAGGTGTCTTTTTTAATCGTTCCATAAATTCTGCTACCGTTTCATTACCCAAGGCTATTCCCTTAATACTCAATTGATTTCCTTCTAAAGTTAGTTCTTCAAACCACATTTTGTTTACTAAAAAATTAGCAGTTAAAGCATTTAAGACTTCTATTGCTTTTTTTCTTTCTTTTTCTAAAACAGAAACTACCTTTATCTTTTGTTCTATAACCCTTTTTTGTTTTTTCAAATCAGTTAGTTTTTTTTGAATATCTTTGTATTTGGCAAGTTCTATTTGGGCTGATTGTAACTCTTTTTTAAGGGTTGATACTTTCCCGTTAATACTTATGATCAGATAAGCACCAATCAACCCTAAAAGGATGTAAAATAGAAAAACAATGGAAACTTCTCGCTTAATGTCTGGGACTACTTTAATTTCTTCTTTGGGAAGTAAGTTTATTTTAATCATTTTTCCACCATAGTTCTTAAAGCAAGCCCAAGGGCTATTGGGATTTGATAATTATAGTATTCTAAATAAGCAGGGTCAAAATGGCTACTATCATACCTGAGTGCATTAAAAGGATTGAAATTATGCACTTTCTTTTTTAAGGATTTTTCTAAAATTTCAGAGAAACCTTCTATTTTAGAAGAACCTCCGCACAGAAAAATTTCATTTATTTTTGCTTTTGCACTACTTTCAAAAAAATTTAAGGCAGATGTTATTTCTTGCAACCACTCTTGGGTTACTGTAACAAAAACTTCTTTAACAGCAGATAAAAGTTCTTTGTCAGAAGTTCCTTCAATTTTAATCTTTTCAGCTTGTTCATAATCTATATTTAAATTAGCCTGAATTTGTTTTGTTAGGTATATTCCTCCAATAGGTACCTCACGGTTAAAAACAGGAATATTGTTTTCTACAACTACTATATTTATTTTGCTGGCACCAACATCTATTATAGCCAGAGGCCCTGGGGTTTTTCCATAGCATGTTTCATAAGCATTAACCAGGGCAAAATTTTCTACATCAATTACATAGGGTGTAAGACCTACTTCGTTTACTAAGGATACTTGGTGATTAATAACATCTTTTTTGGCTGAAACAAGGAGGACTTCCATTCTATCCGATTTTTCTACCCCTTCTGAGACTATTTGATAACTGATATTTACATCCTCTAATTCATAAGGAATGTATTGTTCTGCCTCTCGAAAAACGGCTGAGGCTATTTCTTCCTTTTTTTCCATAAGAGGTAATTCTATTTTCTTTACAATCACAGACCTAGAGGGTAGACATAAAGCCACTTCTTTCTGCTTAATTTTGAGCTGCCGCAATAGTCCGTCTAATGCAGTGAGTACATATTCATCCCTTTTATCACCTTCTATCATAGCTTCAGGCGGTAAGATATATGACCCAAATGTTAAAATTTGCAAATTCTTAAGTTTTAACCGAAGTAATTTTATAGTGTGTTGGCCTAAATCAATACCTAATAGAGGACGATTGGCAAATCCTTTTAAAAAGGCCTTCAAAGAAATTGGCTTTAAAAGTGTTCGTAAACCTGCTAAAACGCTCATTTCTTTATCCTTTTGCCATAAAGTAGTAATAAAGTCAATATTTTATTAGATAATAGGGGTTATTTTTTATTTTTTCTCTCACTTTTTGTTCAAACCAAGTTTCAAGTATACTCCTATCAAACCTCCAGTGTTTTCCTATTTTAGTGCAAGGAATTTGTCCTTTCTTACACAATTTATATAGAGTTGATTTGGGAATACGAAGCCATCTAGAAACCTCATCGGCATTCATGACTGTATTACCCGAAGACCCCACTTTTAGCTCCTTTATTCTCAATAATCTTGATAATTAAAATGCTCATCTTTTTCTGTTGTTATTGTCATTTAACCCCCGTTATTCTCAATTTCTTAAGCAAATTTCATGCCACAATAAGAAATTGGGAAATAGCTATTTTATTAAATCAAGTAAAGAAGTTACCAGTTAGTAGGTATATTTGTGACATTTATCTCATTTGTTTTAAAAAAAAGAATAAGGTGTAAAGTAGGCTTCTTTATATAATTGTTTCAGTTAAGAAAGAAAAATAGGCTAAATTTGTCACTCTAAGACCAAAAATGTACACTACCAGAATAGGTTACAGGTAGAGTTTAAGGTAAAGGCAGGAGGGAATTTTTATCTTTGCCTATGTCTTTACCTGGGATGTTCTTGACCACCCGAAAGGAATTATGATAGATTGATTAAAATTTATAAAAGGGAGATTAAAATGGAAAGTATTTTGCGTGTAGATATGAGTGCATTAAAAGTGCAAAAAGAGCAGATTTCAGAAAGTTACACTCAATATGGTGGAAGAGGTCTTACTTCTTTTATTTTAAAAGAAGAAGTGTCTCCTATTTGTCATCCATTAGGCAGGTATAATAAACTTATTTTTGCCCCTGGGTTCTTGGGAGGCACCATGGCACCAAATTCAGGACGGTTATCCATAGGGGCAAAAAGCCCTCTCACGGGTACTATAAAAGAAAGTAATGCTGGAGGAGAAGCGGGAAGATACTTGGGTAAGTTAGAGATAAAGGGTATTATTGTTGAAGGATTTCCTTCAGATAAAAGTCTTTATTGTCTTTATATAAATAAAGATAAGGCAGAACTTATACCAGCAGATGAATTAAAAAAAGTGGGTAATTATGAAGCGGTAGCCAGTCTTCGGAAAAAATTTGGTAATAAAGTAGCTGTTGTTTCTATTGGTCCAGCAGGCGAAATGAAATTAAATACCGCCACCATAGCCGTGACAGATATGGAAGGACGTCCTACTCGTCATGCTGGTCGTGGTGGTTTAGGTGCAGTTATGGGTAGTAAAAGGCTTAAGGCCATCATAATTGATGTTACAGGGGCAGAAGGACCAGAATATGCAGATAAAGAAACCTTTAAAAAAATTACCCGCCGCTTTAACCAAGCCTTACAAAAACACCCTGTTACTGGTCAAGGATTACCCACGTATGGCACTAATATCCTAATGAAAATAATTAATGCTGCAGGTGCTTTGCCTACACGATATTTCCAAATGGGACAATTTGAGGGAGTGGAGACAGTCAGTGGAGAAAAACAATATGAAATCATTAAGGCTAGAGGGGGTAAAATTGGCCATCCCTGCCATAAAGGCTGTGTAATTAGGTGTTCTCGCATCTATCCAGATAAGAATGGCCAATATCTTACTAAAGGTCCAGAATATGAAACTATCTGGGCAAATGGTCCCAATTTGGGCATTGCGGATTTAGATGCCATTGCTCAAATAGATAGATTGTCAGATGATTATGGAGTGGATAACATTGAAGTGGGAAATGCTATTGGTATAGCCATGAAGGCAGGTGTGATTTCCTTTGGTGATGCTCAGGGTGCTATTGATTTGTATCACCAAATAGCCAAAGGCACACCCCTAGGTAGAATTATCGGTAGTGGTGCAGTAACTACCGCACAGATATTTGGCGTACCTGACGTAGCGGCTGTAAAAGGGCAATCATTACCTGCCTATGACCCGCGCGCGGTAAAGGGAATAGGAGTCACTTATGCTACCTCTCCTATGGGGGCAGACCATACTGCTGGTTACACCATAGCCACTAATATTTTGGGTTTAGGAGGCAAGATTGCTCCCTTAACTAAAGAAGGACAAGTAGCCTTGTCTAAGAAAATGCAAGTAATAACTGCTGCCCTAGACTGCACCGGGCTTTGTCTCTTCTGTGCTTTAATGATGGCTGATGAGCCTAAATCTTGGGATGATTTGATAGAAATGATCAATGCTAGATATGGCTGGCAATGGACAACTCATGACTTCTTTGTCTTGGGAGAAAGGGTGTTAAAGATAGAAAGAGAGTTTAACTTAAAGGCAGGTTTCACCCCTATAGATGACCGTCTTCCTGAGTTCTTTTATGAAGAGCCATTGCCACCTCATAATACTGTTTTTGATATTTCTAATAAAGAGATGCAATCTGTATTTGAACTATGAAAGGTAATCATAAAGTATTTTGGGATGAAATTAATTGGGTGCTTTTAGACATGGATGGCACCCTTTTAGATAAATATTTTGATGACTATTTTTGGGAAATGCTGGTGCCTGAAAAATATGCCCAGAAATATGGGCTCAGTTTCCAGGAAGCAAAGGAAGAAGTCATAGCCTTATATCAAAGGGAAGAAGGCACTTTAAATTGGACAGATTTAAATTTTTGGTCAAAAAAATTAGGCTTAGACCTTTCTGCCTTAAAGGAACAAATAGCCCACTTGATAGATACTCATCCCTATGTAGTGGATTTTTTAAAATTTCTAAAACAAATGGGTAAAAAGGTATTTTTAGTGACCAACGCCCATTATAAGTCTCTTGCTTTAAAATTAAAACATACGCAATTGGGTTTATATTTTGATGGAGTAATTTGTGCCTTTGACATTGGTTTTCCTAAAGAAGATAAAAGATTTTGGAGGAGACTTAAAGAAAAATTTAAATTTGATCCTTCACACACTTTATTTATAGACGATAGTGAAGCACCTCTTTTGGCAGCCAAAGAGATAGGGATTAAATATCTATATTTTAAAACGCAGGCTAGCTCTAAGTCTTCACCTAGGTTGCCTATTAACAATTTTTCTAAAATACAGTATTTTAAAGAACTAATAGAGAGGATTGAAAAATGAAAGCCCATATTTTGGTTATACATGGACCAAACCTCAACTTATTAGGACAAAGAGAGACTTCAGTTTATGGCACAGCCTCTCTGAAGGAAATCAATGCCTTGATTAAAACAGAAGCAGAGAAATACGGACTTGAAGTAAGCACCTTCCAGTCCAACTACGAGGGGGCATTGGTGGAGGCTATACAGGAGGCAAAAGGGAAATATGATTTTATCATTATTAATCCAGCCGCTTATACTCATACCAGTGTGGCTTTAAGAGATGCTATTTTAGCTGTAGATATTCCCACTATTGAAATACATCTTTCTAATATTTATAAACGCGAAAATTTTAGACATAAGTCATATATTAGTGGGGTGGCTATAGGACAGATTTCTGGATTTGGAGTACAAAGTTATTTATTGGCCATTAAGGCAATAGCTGAGATAATCAAGCAGAAAAAAGAAACGGAGGAATAACAGTGTATACCACCAGTGATATTAGAAGGGGACTTAAAATTGAATTCAAAGGA
>Ga0209410_1001051_pt1 | contig 13307 bp, 8 predicted proteins | sample Mar14436cmmetaG_FD_184135 | JGI IMG/M metagenome (GOLD analysis project Ga0209410, IMG submission 184135) | Marine hydrothermal vent microbial communities from Guaymas Basin, Gulf of California to study Microbial Dark Matter (Phase II) - Marker... ... | reverse complement strand
TCTCGCTTGCGCTCAATGGAGTCGCAAGAGTTAACAGAATTGACATAACAACAGATGCCACAATCAACCTTTTCCTATGTCTTCCCATTTTATCCTCAACTTAAAAATAATTTCAGCACATTATATAAATGTTTTTTCACCCACGGTACTTCGAAATTATTTGTGGATGAGCGAAATCCCTATCTTTAGATATGCTATATAATAACAAGATAGCCATAAGGAATATCCACAATTAACTTCGCAGTACCTCACCCACAGGACATTGATACTGTATAGCACACATTAACCCTGCTAACCAATATCAAAGCAAGAGATTTATAGACAGTTCTTATTATGACAGTGAGGGGTCAGATTTATGGCCTATCTGCTGAGAGACGAGACTCTAATCGGATGGTGGGAAAACTTCTTCATAGAATACTGTAGCAACGAAATAGAAACAGTCGCCCTTAGATATCCCAAAATGAGGAGTTTGTTCGTGGATTACTGGCTGATAGATAAAGTTGACCATGAGATGGCCGAACTTCTTCTCGATGAGCCTCAAAAGATGATATTCAACGCGGAGTTTGCTCTGAACAACATCGATGTCGCCATTGATAAACAGATCAAGTTGCATTTCAGGGTATATAACCTTCCCGATACGAACCGGATACCGATAAGATATCTGAGGGCAGAACATCTTGGAAAGCTCGTTGCTGTGGAAGGACTCGTCAAAAAGGTCACCGAGGTCAGACCCAAATTGAAAAAAGCCGTTTTCATCTGTCAGAGATGTGGAAGTGAAAACGTTGTCGAGCAAGACGAGGAACTGCTCAAAGAACCGGCCCAGTGCATAAACTGTGAGAGGTCATCATCCTTCAAATTGTCAACATCTATGTCCACTTTCATAGATTCCCAGAAACTCGAAATACAGGAAAGTCCCGAAGGATTGAGGGGCGGCGCCCAGCCGGAGAGGATAAGCATATTCATAGAGGATGATCTCGTTGGAGACGTTGCACCTGGAGACAGAGTTATAGTGAATGGAATTCTCCTCGCGAGGCAGAGGAGGAGAGGTGTTCAGAGACTGACATCCTTCGATAAAGTGATACAGGCTGTATCTATAGAAAAACAGGAGCAGGCATTTGAGGAAGTGGAAATAACAGAGGAAGACGAAAAGAAAATCCTCGAGATAAGCAGATTGCCCGACATCTATGAAAGGATGAGAGAAAGCATAGCTCCAACCATATACGGTATGGAAACCGAGAAGGATGCCCTCGTTCTCCAGCTCTTCGGAGGAGTTCCAAAAACGATGCCCGACGGAACGAGGATAAGAGGAGATATACATGTACTCCTCGTCGGAGACCCGGGTACGGCAAAATCTCAGATACTGAGCTATATATCAAAGCTGGCTCCAAGAAGCATATATGCCTCTGGAAAAGCTACATCCGCTGCCGGATTAACGGCTGCTGCAGTGAGAGATGAGTTTGGAGAGGGTCACTGGACTCTCGAGGCAGGGGCGCTGGTTCTGGCTGATATGGGAATAGCATGTATAGATGAGATAGATAAGATGAGCGAGCAGGATAGAAGCGCCCTTCATCAGGCGATGGAGCAGCAGGAGATAAGCGTTGCCAAAGCGGGAATCAATGCCACCCTCAAGTCAAGATGTGCAATTCTTGCTGCTGCAAATCCGAAACTCGGAAGATTTGATGAGTTCATTCCGATTCATGAGCAGATCAATATGCCGCCCGCCCTGCTTTCGAGATTCGATTTGATATTCTCATTGATAGATAGACCGGATAGGGAGAGAGATAGTGAACTCGCTTTGCACATTCTCAAAACACATAAAGCTGGAGAGGTAAGGGAACAGAGAGCGAGGGTCAAAGAATCGAGATACACGGAAGATGAGGAAAGAAAACTCCTCGAGAGAGTTACGCCAACCTTTGACCCGGAGTTTTTGAGAAAATATATAGCGTATGCCAAGAGAAATATATTTCCGGTTATGGATGATGAGGCTATAGAGAGGATAAAGGATTATTATGTCTCGTTGAGGGCATCTTCCGAGGAATCCATACCCTTTACTCCGAGGCAACTCGAGGCATTCGTCAGGCTGGCGGAGGCGAGCGCGAGAGTGAGACTGAGCGACAGGGTTACCATAGAGGATGCCGAGAGAGCGATCAACATAATCGAGAAATACCTCAGAAGGGTTGGCGTGGATAGAGAGACCGGCAGAATAGATATTGATATGATCGCCACCGGTATAAGCAGAACCCAGCAGGACAGGTTGAGGACAATCCTGAGCATAATCAGGGACCTCTGCCAGGAATCGCCGGATGGAACGGCCAGCATGGAGGACATTCAGAGGGAAGGAGAGGCCCGTAAGATCGAAAGGGAGAAGATCAAGGAAGCCATCGAGAAATTAAAGAGAAGCGGGCAGATATACGAACCAAAACACAATCACTACAGATTGACCGAGGAGTACTGACGGCGAAACGATATGGTGCAGACAAATTATCTTAGTATCCCCGTATTCCCATGGAAAGTTTTAAGTACACAGATGGATATTAGCGAGTGAGGAGGGTGGTGAGAGATGAAAAAAATAACAAACCCACACGAATTGGTAGGAAAGAAAGTGTGTGATGCGAACGGTAACACCATAGGAACGATAGACAAATGCTGGAAGAGCTGGAACGAAGATTATCCCGGATGGTTCTTTGGTATAAAGTTGAACGATGCCACGAGGGACACATGGTTCAGGGGAACCAACAAGCTGATTCCAATCTACAGCGACTACATAAAGGAAGTAACTGACCATGTTGTGCTCAACAAGACGGTTGAACAGTTGAGCCGTTACTGGAACAGGACGGCACCTCTGGGAGAGAGATTCCACCCAATTGATGAGCTTGTTGATATGCCAATTTACGACAAAAATAACTCAAGAGTTGGAATCTTCATAGGATGGGTGGAGAGCGAAGGGATGTACAAGCAGTATGGCTGTTTCGTAGATCCTTACCTCTGCGATACATGGAACCTTCCACCAAACACCGTGATGCCACTTCCACCAACATACTTTGACAATGCAAGAGATGCAATAACCCTCAATAAGACCCTCGATGAACTCAGAGAGTACTGGCAAAAGAACATGACAAGGAAGTAGAAAAGCATCCCCCTCCATTCTCTTTATTTTAAGTTATTTTTGGTATCCGTCGCCTACCCTTTCACACTCTACCATATATAGTTTCCGTACTTTTCGCTATCATCCTTTATGTGGCTGAAAATTTTATCCGTAATACTGTTAACCTTCTTGTATTTCTTCCCATGCAGATTCTCCAGGATCTCCTCCAGAGGTATACCCAGAGCCTCCTTAAGAGAAACCACGACAAGTATATATCTTATGAGCCACATCGCAAGCTTAAGTGTGAACTCGGTACCATTCCTCTTTGCTATACTTTTGAGTATCTTTGTCTGCATGAGTTCTTTCAACGCTTCCCTCACAGATATATCTTCTGCCATTTTAATACACCGCCTAAGTGAGTGTTTATTTTGATGATATTTATATATTTCTATTGAAAAAATCACTCCAACTAAAATTACACCAGCTATACTTCCAAAGATGAAATCACGGGAGAAGCTCATTTACAAAACAGCAGGACAAGGTAGACAGCGTAGATTGCAAGGAGCAGGGCACCCTCCGCTCTGCTTACTTTTCCTTTGGTATAGAATATGGGGAACATAATGAGCGTTACAAATAAGAGGAAAAGTTCACTCAGCATGGATTTGAGATCTATATGAATGATGCTTATAGATGAACACACACCCAGTATCAGCAGGATGTTGAAGACATTTGAACCAATGAGATTACCGATGGAGATGTCACTCTCCCCTTTAAGAGATGCAGTCGCGGATACCGCAAGCTCTGGCAGAGATGTTCCGACCGCTATCATAGATATAGCTATCAAGAATTCCGGTACACCAAGTATGTTGGCAAGATATACGGCGGAATCCACGAGCAATTGGGCACCAACCACCACTCCTATCAATCCAAAAATTATGAAAAGAACGTACTTCGGCATCCCATCCCTGTTATTTTCGATAAACTTAATCCTCCTTTTCCTTTCCTTCTTCGCCATCTTTATGAAGAAAATCAGATACATGGCGAAGGCGCAGAGCATAACCAATCCCGATAACGCATCCAAGTTACCTCTGATAGAAAGCATCAGCAGGAGTACCGTCGAAACCAGAAGTATGGGAAGCTCCCTTTTAACTATACCGAGATTAACGGAGAGCGGTTTTATAACCGCACTTATACCAAGAACAAGAAGCAGGTTGGCGAGACATGAACCGAGCACATTTCCAAGTGAGAGAGAGGAATGGGCCCTGTAAGATGCGAGGGCGGATGTTGCAAATTCTGGAGCAGATGTACCATATGCTACAATAGTAAGTGATATGATGAGGGATGATATACCTATTCTGAGAGCCACCTTTGATGTACCTTCCACCAGTATGTCTGAGCATTTGTACAGCAAACCTATTCCCGCAATGAAGAAAAATAACTCCATCAGGGTGGTGTACCACTCCATTTGTGCGGGTAAAGTGGATTTGGATATTTAAAATTACGTACACTTTCAAGGAAAAACTACACACCGACAGATTTTTTAAACGACTTTTTCTATAATGGAGGGAATATCACATGATGAGAACGAAGTTGACTCCACAAAATTTAAAAATACCTTCCTCATATATTATATATGGGTTGTGTGATACAGTTCTTACCATCCCCGGGAACCGGCTAAACCCACGAGGTGGGGCTATCGCCTTTCGATGAATGGGTGTATCAGCCCGGGGGACACGAAGAATGGAGGTTCGAAAAAGGAGGCCGATACGGCCTCTAGTTTCGAACCTGACGCTCGATGAGGTTGGTAAAAGTCGACCCACCTCAAGAGGTGCAAGTGCAGGGCACGTGCACCCGCCAATTCTGACCCCGGTTGATCCTGCCGGAGGCCACTGCTATCGGAGTCCGACTAAGCCATGCGAGTCGAGGGGCCCTTCGGGGCACCGGCGAACGGCTCAGTAACACGTGGCTAACCTACCCTCGGGTGGGGGATAACCTCGGGAAACTGAGGCTAATCCCCCATAGGTCTGGGTTGCTGGAATGCGCCCAGGCCGAAAGCTCCGGCGCCCGAGGATGGGGCTGCGGCCTATCAGGTTGTAGTGGGGGTAACGGCCCCACTAGCCTACGACGGGTACGGGCTGTGAGAGCAGGAGCCCGGAGATGGACCCTGAGACAAGGGTCCAGGCCCTACGGGGCGCAGCAGGCGCGAAACCTCCGCAATGCGCGCAAGCGCGACGGGGGGACTCCGAGTGCCCTGGCCTTTGGTCAGGGCTTTTCCGGAGCCTAAAAAGCTCCGGGAATAAGGGCTGGGCAAGACGGGTGCCAGCCGCCGCGGTAATACCCGCAGCTCGAGTGGTGGCCGCTATTATTGGGCCTAAAACGTCCGTAGCCGGCCTGGTAAATGCCCGGGTAAATTGGCGGGCTCAACCCGTCAAATTCCGGGTAGACTGCCAGGCTTGGGACCGGGAGAGGCCGGAGGTACTCCAGGGGTAGGGGTGAAATCCTGTAATCCCTGGGGGACCACCTGTGGCGAAGGCGTCCGGCCAGAACGGGTCCGACGGTGAGGGACGAAGCCCAGGGGCGCAAACCGGATTAGATACCCGGGTAGTCCTGGGTGTAAACGCTGCCCGCTTGATGTTGGGCAAGCTTCGGGCTTGCCCAGTGTCGGAGCGAAGGCGTTAAGCGGGCTGCCTGGGGAGTACGGCCGCAAGGCTGAAACTTAAAGGAATTGGCGGGGGAGCACTGCAACGGGTGGAGCGTGCGGTTTAATTGGATTCAACGCCGGGAAGCTCACCGGGGGAGACCCCCAGATGTGGGCCAGGCTGAAGACCTTGCCCGACTAATAGGGGGAGAGGTGGTGCATGGCCGCCGTCAGTTCGTACCGTAGGGCGTTCTGTTAAGTCAGACAACGAACGAGACCCCCGCCCCTAGTTGCTACCTGTCTCTCCGGAGGCAGGGCACACTAGGGGGACCGCCGGCGCTAAGCCGGAGGAAGGAGGGGGCAACGGTAGGTCAGTATGCCCCGAATCCCCCGGGCTACACGCGCGCTACAAAGGCTGGGACAATGGGTTCCGACCCCGAAAGGGGAAGGTAATCCCGAAACCCAGCCCAAGTTCGGATCGAGGGTTGAAACCCACCCTCGTGAAGGCGGAATCCGTAGTAATCGCGCCTCAACATGGCGCGGTGAATATGCCCCTGCTCCTTGCACACACCGCCCGTCAAGCCATGCGAGTCGGGTCCGGGTGAGGGCCTCTCCTCCGGGGAGGTTCGAACCCGGGCTCGGCGAGCGGGGCTAAGTCGTAACAAGGTATCCGTAGGGGAACCTGCGGATGGATCACCTCCTACGACTACAGGGGTGGGTCGACTGCCACAAACCTCATCGAGCAGAGAAAAATTATTAAATAAAATCCGGCTCACTCCCCTGACAGTGGGCCGGTAGATCAGCGGTAGATCGCCTGCTTTGCAAGCAGGAGGCCATGGGTTCAAATCCCATCCGGTCCATGTTGGCCAACCGGTTGATACCCCTACGACCGGTTGGCTTGCCGAGACGGGGGAACCCTCTCCCAGGAGAGGGTTGTCGATGAAGCTGCCCTTTAAGGGCGTGCATACGCAGTCTGAGTGAGACTGGGCCAGCTGCTACGCCACCTGGTGGATGGCTCGGCTCGGGCGCCGAGGAAGGCCGTGCCAAGCTGCGATATGCCCCGGGAAGGCGCAAGGAGCCTTTGAACCGGGGATCGCCGAATGGGACTTCCTGCCGTGGGTGAACTCACGGCGCTCCCATAAGGTCCTCATGGACCTGAGGGAGTGGGAACCCGGGGAATTGAAACATCTTAGTACCCGGAGGAAAAGAAAGCAATAGCGATGCCCTCAGTAAAGGCGATCGAAGAGGGCACAGGGCAAACCGAACCCCATAGCGATGAGCTATGGGGAATGTGGAGTTGGGACCCGGTTACTCCCTAGCTGGTGAACCCGAAGTCCCCTGGAATGGGGCGCCGTAGAGGGTGATAGCCCCGTAGGGGTAAGCCAGAAGGGAGATTGCCGGGTATCCAGAGTACCGTGCGTTGGATATCGCGCGGGAAGGTGGGAGGTACAAACTCCCAACCCTAAATACGTCCCGAGACCGATAGCGCACTAGTACCGTGAGGGAAAGCTGAAAAGTACCCCTAGCGGGAGGTGAAAAGAGCCTGAAACCAGGTGGTTACAGGCTGACAGGGCGTGGAAGGGCTCTGCCCAGCGTCCTGTCGTGCGTTTTGAAAAACGCGCCGGGGAGTTCTCGGCAATGGCGAGGCTAAGGGCGAAAGCCCGGAGCCGTAGGGAAACCGACGTGCCCACAGCCAGGCTCTGCCTGGTGAGGGGCGGGGTGTGCTCGCCCGGAGTCATTGCCGAGAGACCAGAAGCCGGTCGATCTACGCCCAGCCAGGTTGAAGCCCCTCGAAAGAGGGGTGGAGGACCGAACCGGTGCTGACGCGCAAATCGCTCGGATGAGCTGGGTGTAGGGGCAAAAGACCAATCGAGGCCGGCGATAGCTGGTTCCCCCCGAGACTGCCCGCAGGCAGATCCCCGGGGAGATGGGCCGTGCGGTAGAGCACTGATTGGGTGGTTAGGGGGCGAAAGCCCTCGCCATCCTGTCAAACTCCGAACGTGCGGCCATCGTAGAACCGGGGAGTGAGGGCACCTGGGGTAAGCTTGGTGTCCGAAAGGGGAACAACCCAGCCCCGCGTTAAGGCCCCCAAGTGCCGGCTAAGTGTCAAAGAACAAAGGGTGTGCGCAGCCTAAGACAGCGGGGAGGTTGGCTTAGAAGCAGCCATCCTTTAAAGAGTGCGTAACAGCTCACCCGCCGAGGCTGCGTGCCCCGAAAATGGACGGGGCTAAGCCGGCCGCCGATACGCGGGCGCTCCGAAAGGAGATCGGGTAGGGGGGCGCCGTGCGTGGGTAGAAGCTGGGCCGTGAGGTCCAGTGGACCGCGCACGGACGAGGATCCCGGTGAAAGTAGCAGCAAAGTCGGGTGAGAATCCCGACCACCGGAGGGGCTAAGGGTTCCACGGCGATGTTCGTCAGCCGTGGGTTAGCCGGTCCTAAGGCATGCCCCAACTGGAGCATGCCGAAAGGGAAGCCGGTTAATATTCCGGCGCCACCCCAAGGCGCTAACCCCATGCATGACGCATCCGGATAGGCCGAGTGGCTGCGCCAGGCCATCTAAGCGCTGAAGCCCCTGGAGTGCCGTAATGGCGAGAAGGGGGTGAAGGCGTGATGGGGTTTCCCGTTTTAGGGAGACTTCGGCTGATTCCGGGTGCCGGTGAAAAGTGCATGGAGGTTGCCTTGGGGTGACCGTACCGAGAACTGACACAGGTGCCCCTGGGTGAGAAGCCCAAGGTGTGTCGGGTTTAATCCGGGCAAGGGAACTCGGCAAATTGGCCCCGTAACCTCGGGAGAAGGGGTGCCTGCCTCGCGAAGAGGCAGGTCGCAGTGACCAGGGGGCTCCGACTGTTTAATAAAAACACAGGTGACCGCAAGTCCGAAAGGATGAGTATGGTCACCGAATCCTGCCCAGTGGCGGTACCTGAAAGCCGGGTACAACCGGAAGAAGGGCCGCTAAACGGCGGGGGTAACTCTGACCCTCTTAAGGTAGCGTAATACCTAGCCGCTTAATTGGCGGCTTGCATGAATGGACCAACGAGAGCCCCACTGTCCCTGCCCGGAGCCCGGCGAAATCGGCATTACTGGCGCACAGCCCAGTACCGCCCGGAAGGAAGCAAAGACCCCGTGGAGCTTTACTGCAGCCTGTCGTTGTGGTACGGTGTGGGATGTGAAGCGTAGGCGGGAGCCGTCGAAGCGGCCTCGCTAGGGGCCGTGGAGGCGCCAATGGGACACCGCCCTTCCTGCGCTGTGCCACTAACCCGAAAGGGGACAGCGATAGGTGGGCAGTTTGGGTGGGGCGCCACGCCCTCGAAAAGATATCAAGGGCGCCCAAAGGTCGGCTCAGGGGGGTCAGAAATCCCCCGTAGAGTGCAAGGGCAAAAGCCGGCTTAACTCGGATCTCGACAATAAGGGTCCGAGGTGGGAAACCAGGGCCTAGCGAACCAACCGTTCCCATTTGTAGGGGCGGTTGATAACAGAAAAGTTACCCCGGGGATAATTGAGTTGTCTCCGGCGAGAGCCCACATCGACCCGGAGGCTTGCTACTTCGATGTCGTCTCTCCCTATCCTGGCGGTGCAGCAGCTGCCAAGGGTGGGGCTGTTCGCCCATTAAAAGGGATCGTGAGATGGGTTTAGACCGTCGCGAGACAGGTTGGTTGCTATCTTCCGGGCGCGTTCGGTGCCTGAGGGGAAAGACCCCTTAGTACGAGAGGAACAGGGGTCTGTAGCCTCTAGTGTACCGGTTGTCCGGCAGGGCAACGCCGGGTAGCCACGCTATAAGGGTTAACCGCTGAAGGCATCTAAGCGGGAAACCCTCCCCAAGACGAGGCACCGATAGGGCTCCCCTAGAAGAGGGGGTTGATAGGGCCGGGGTGTAAGCGCCGAGGCAACGAGGCGTTCAGCCCACGGCTACTAATCGCCCGGTTGCTGGCCCAGCACTAAACGGACTGCGTATGCACGCTCATAAGATGGCTTGACGGCCATAGCGGCGGGGAAACACCCGGTCCCATCCCGAACCCGGAAGTTAAGCCCGCCCGCGTACCGCCTTGTACTACGGTGCGCGAGCCCGTGGGAAGGGCGGTTCGCTGTCAAGCCATCTTCCTCTCACTTTTCTTCGTAGGATTTTTATAGTGGCACCTTCATTTTTGTGCGAGAACATGAACAAAACATTTATGTTCAAAATTCTTGTATCTGTCTTTGTTACAACAGTTCTACTTGGCACAATGTATTGTAAATCTGTTGGGGCAAATATCGACGGTGCTTCTTTTGATCCTGTTAAGAAGGAAAAATGGGTTGTGATAGTCTGCGGAGGTTGCAAGGATATCGAACATTGGTGGGAAAAATCAATGGCGGGAGCGGAGATTATCAGGAAAACAGCTATACATACGTATGAAACTTTTAAGCAATTGGGATACGACGATCAACACATCTATTTTATTGTGGATAGAGATGTACCATGTGATGGCAAGGATACTGTCGTCAGCAAAGAGGCGGTGAGATATGCCATAGCTAACTGGCTGAAAAACCACTCAGATGATGACGATGATATTTGTGTGATTTTGCATTGTCATGGAGGCTTTAGACCCTTACAGCATAATGGAAGGGCATTTGTTGGAATATGGAACAATGAAACACAAGAGTGGGAATATATTTATGATTGGGAATTGGACAGTTGGTTGGATAGTGTTAATTGCAGTGTATGTACAGTAATAATAGATGCCTGCCATTCAGGATCTTTTATAAGGGCCTTGAGTCAAGAAAACAGAATTATAATAACCTCTACAACTCCATATACTGTCGGAATAGCTTTTGGGGATTGGGGAGGTGTATTCTCTTACTTCTTCTTTAATAAACTTTCAGAAAATGCCTCCTATGGAGAAGCTTGGGAGTATGCAGATAAGAAACTTAAAAGAATGAAGATAGAAGAGATGCCACCTGTTCCTGAAGTTGGAACAATCGAGGAAATCTATGTTAAAATCTATGCTAAATTTATGATATGTGTGCTACAACATCCACAGATAGATGATAATGGGGATGGAAAAGGGCATGGAACAATACTCGCAGATGAGTTACCACTTGGTGAAGATGGTTATCTAGCTCTCTCTACTTACCCTTCCTAACTTCAAACCACTTACAGTTCTTTGGACAACTTCCAGATTTCATTAGTTTTCCGATACTGCATTCTGGTCTCAGTAAATAGCGCTGGTCAGCCTTGTTCATGCTACCAACAAAAATTTCCTTCTTCCATGAGAAATATTTACAATCGGTCTTCACGTGCATACAACTCATCTGGACAAAGAGTTGGGTAAAAATAAGTTTTTCCCAAAGAATGTTGAGAAGTGACACCATGAAACTCTATATACTCCGTGGAGAATTGATCAGTTTTGAGAACGAATACCTAAATTTCAAGAACGAATCGTTAATACTATTTGAAACATTAAATAGTAATGTCGATACCAATACGGCCAATATATTAAAGTTACAGAATGACTTGGACGAAGCGAAAGGAAAAATAAACATCCTTTCAGGTATGCTTGCCGCGACGACCTCAGCATTTGCAGTTTTATTGGTATTGTCCTTTGTCTTCATACCGAGACGGATCAACAACCGAATACATGGATAAGAAGATTATCCGAGACATCAGAGAATAGAGCGAAAACCATCGACAGATGTACAAATTTCTTTCCCATAAAATGTGTTTTTTATCCTTGTCTTCCAAATATTTATTGACATTTTGCAAATTCCTTTGATTATCACGCTATTGTGTGTCCTAATCCTTGCAAAGTATTTTTCTATCAACTTAAAAGACCAGGTTCACGGTGGTAGAGTATCGAAGAATCTCTCCTCAAGTACCGAACAGTTTATTTTGGAAAAATGAAGCGCCCCGGTCGGGATTTGAACCCGAGTCACGGGCTCGACAGGCCCGTATGATAACCGCTACACCACCGGGGCGACTGCAATTGGTTGAGGGGTAATGAATAGGACGGTTTTATCTTTTTCCTTTGATAGGTGCCTGAACCCAAGCTTGTTCGCAAAAATGGGCTCGGGGAGATTCGAACTCCCGACCTCCGCCTCGTGAAGGCGGCGTCATAACCAACTAGACCACGAGCCCTTTATAACAGGTAAGGTTTATGGTTTTTTAAATGTTCTTTCTCTTGCTGTGTTGAATAAATTGCTTTCTCTCGACTTTAAGACATCAATAGCTCACGATTTGCCGGGCCTGACTTTATGATATAAACAACATGCAATGGATATATCTCAACATATTTTAACCTGGATATATGATCTCCTGAATCATCCAGAGTATCCAGAGCAGAAAACCGCCCACACAGATAAAAGGACCGAATATCGTTACTTCCATACCTCCGATGGTCATATCACCGTTTGTATCATCTCCCTCTACTCTCACACTCATGAGATTATCCCAGTAGAAAGGAGAATAAATCAGGGGGTTGAGAAATACCTTGACCCTGATCCAAACTTCTTCATCAACATCTATAACAGGAACTTTTTCCACAAATTGAATAGTTTCATACTCCCTCTTCTGACGATTGTACGTCTCGATAGAAATAGTGCACGTAACATTATACGCTGGCTCACATCCAATATTCCTAACTTTCACATCTACATGCCCAAAGGTGAATCCATCCGACATATTCACTATCTCCAAATCCGCAGCATCTCTGGGCTCGATTGCATAGAGGCAATTTTCACCTACAACATAAATAGTTCCATCCTCTCCGATTGCTGGACCATCCAGTAGTGCTTCATCTGTTTTCCACACCCATTTCAATGTTCCATTTGGATTCAATGCAAATACAGCATGACCTCCGACTCCATAGATTACACCGTTTTTGTCTATAGCTAAGTTATTAGCAGTGTAAGCTTTTGTTTTCCAGAGTAAAGTCCCATTTCTGTCAAAAGCATAAACTTTGCTACCCGATGCTATGTAAAGAGTACCATTCTCAGATATCACGGGTGGCATATAGGTGCCACCTATGTTATATTTCCACTTCAATGTTCCATTTGGATAAAATGCATAGAGATATCCATTTCTGCTACCATAGTAAACTATTCCTTCTTCATCAACGCTGGGACCATATGATGTGTGAAAAGCTCCCTCCCAACTTTTCCATTTGATAGTTCCGTTGTTTGCATAAATCGCATAGAGATAACCATCTCTGTAACAATCTGTGTAAATAGTATTGTTATGAATAACAGCAGATGAACAACCATCGATCTTTGCACTCCACTTAATTGTCCCATTTGGATATATTGCATAGAATTTCCCATTTGCTGTCAAAGAATGTGACGTTCCTATGTAGATGGTACCATCCTCTCCTATAAGGGGTTCTCCACAAGCACAACCATTTATCTTACATTTCCACTTCATTGTTCCATCTGGGTTGATTGCGTAAAGACATCCCTCCCAACCTCCCACGTAAATGGTTCCATCTCTTGCTATCGCAATTCCCCACACATCTATATCCAAGGTCCACTTTACTGTTCCATTTGGATATATCGCATAGAGTCCGCTACAGTAAGAGCCAGTGTAAATGGTACCATTTTTATCTATAACAGGATGTGC
>Ga0209410_1001050_pt1 | contig 13311 bp, 10 predicted proteins | sample Mar14436cmmetaG_FD_184135 | JGI IMG/M metagenome (GOLD analysis project Ga0209410, IMG submission 184135) | Marine hydrothermal vent microbial communities from Guaymas Basin, Gulf of California to study Microbial Dark Matter (Phase II) - Marker... ... | reverse complement strand
AGGGAATAGGATATTGGGGATACGGCATTGGAAGAGCCGTTCATTTCGCCGATATAATAAAGAGAGCCTCGGATGGAATGGTAAATCTGTTCGCCCATCCCTATCTTAGGGTAACTGGCAATTTTGGCTTGTACTGCGAAACCCCTGATGGAGGCTCATTCAATTTTTCAGACTGCAAATATGAACCTCCGAATGCTTGGCTAATGGCTCGGCTTGCAAGGGAGTATAGAAATCCATACTGGCAGTGGTGCGCGGAAAGGAATATGCAGGGGATGGCCCTCGAATTCCTATATTATGATCCGAGCCTTAGATCTAAGGCTCCATTAGATCTGAATCCATCAATGCACTTCCGGGGCATAGATGTCGCGGTATTGAGGAGCGGATGGGGCCCGAGGGATACGTTTGTGGGATTTAAGAGCGGGCCTACGGCGATTCATCATCCACAATTAGATATAAACTCATTCATCATCTGCGCTTATGGCAGGAGACTTGTTGAGGAACTCGGATTATGGTCTTACGCTCATGCTTCTGGATTCTTCTGGGATTGGGGTCCACGCTGGGACTTCGATGCGAACTCAACGTTGGGACACAATACTATACTCGTTGATGGGGAGGGGCAGAGATACGGAAGTCAATATTATGGCAGAATAGTTAGGTTCTTTTCCTCCAAACGTTACGATTACCTCGTCTCTGAGGGGCATAGGGCATATGGCAATTTACTTGACAGATTCGTTAGGTTCCTAGTCTTCTTGAAACCGAACTTGATCGTCATAGTTGATGATTTGAGGTCGAGTCGTGAAAGGAGATTTGAGTGGCTTCTACATTACTCTGGAAGACTTGTAGAGTTGAATGGTGAATTAAGAGTCATAAATGATACTGCAAGCCTTGATGTTTTGCCACTAAAGCCTGCAAAAACAGATGATCTGGTAATAGGAAGAGTGGAGAGAGTAAGCATCTATAATGCTGAGAGGGGTAGAGTTAGGCATATAAACAGGTATCTCAGCATCTCGCCTCTACACAGAAAGTCGAAATATCAATTTGTCATCGCAATGTATACTCATTCGTCGTCCCCGAATTATAGTAGGAGCTGGACAGCTGAGATCAGCAAATGCACAGATGAGAGCATACATCTAAAAGGAAAAGCAGACGGATACGATTACATGATTAAGTTTAACCTAGCCGCCGAGGATGTAATCGTGAGTATCGATTAGGATGGGAAGACAACTATTACAGGAAGGGCTGCAGCAGCCTCTCCGCATTTTTATGCAGAATATTATGGCGATCCACATCTGTTATTCTGGAGTATAGTATGCATCCTATCCCATGATGCGGATCAAACCATGGCAGATCAGTTCCGAAGAGCATCTTCTTTGACCCTGCGCCCTTCACCATCAACTCTATCAGGCCGTTAACTCTAACCGCGGACGTTAACTCCAGATATACATTTGGGTAGTCTCGTGCTACCTGAATAGACTTCTCCCACTCCCCAAATCCCGAGTGACCCATGAGAATCTTAACTTTATGGTATTTCTGTGCAATCTTCTCTACGTGAGCTGGAGAGTCATAGGGGCTTCCGCCCCAAGTATGCATTAGAATAAGCAGTTCATTCTCATCTGCATATTCCAGGGCAGGCTTATAATTCGCTCCCGTTATTGGATATTTATGGTAGTCCGCGAGGAACTTGAATCCGACAAAACCCTTCATCCTCGAGAATCTATCGAGATCATCCTCTATTCTCTCTGGGTAATTCGGGTTTATACACCAGTAAGCCCTAAACCTATTAGGGTATCTTTGTATCACATCGACCATCTTAACGTTCTCCTCTGGATCTATCAGTGCAGCATGAGAGCAGAAGACTCCCATTTTAACACCGCACCTATCCATGGTCCTTATCATGGCCTCAGCCGATGAGTTGGGGAGGTATATTCCCTGAAATGGACCCATATGCTGATGCATGTCTATTATTGGGCATGACCTACACCTTCCTGCCTTCATGAATTCTCTGAGCAGGTCAGACTTGATCATATCTTGATCCTCCTAAGGATCCTCTCCAAATTTCTTGACGCTATCATCTCACGTTCCCTACTTGTTATGTCGGCATGCATCAGCATCAAAATAGCTCCTCCAGGATTAAGATGCGGATAGCCTGTTCCGAAGAGAAGCCTTTCTGCACCATATTTCTTGCAGAAGTCGCTTATTCCACCGTCCATGTGATACCTTGAGATGTCCAAATATAGATTCTCATACTTCTCGATAAGCGGCCTAAAGAATCTATCCTCGCCCCAGCAGCCATGATCAGTGACTATAAGTGTTAAATCGGGAGCTTCTGAGAGTATCATCTCGATCAAACGCCAACTTGAGATTCCACAGCATGATTCATCGGCCGAGATAAAGAGGGGTATGTTCCTCTCAACCATTAGGTCATATAGCGGCTTTAGGGAGATCCTGCTCATTAGATATCTATGCTCCGATGGAAAGGCCCTAAATGCGCATACATTCTCATTTTTAAGGGATTCAATGAGGCTTTCAATAGTGATCTCTCCTGTCTGAGGTGGAAGTATAGCGAATGTTCCATGTAGCCTATCGAAGCCTCTGATCTCATCGAGTAGAATCTTATTCCCGACGTCCGGAGAGTCATCCTTCTGTCTGACATGGTAGACTATGGCCTCATCTATTCCATAATAGTCCATCTCGTTTAGGAGATCCCTTGCGGTCTCTGAGTATCTAAGAGGCTTAATCATCGGTCTGCCGAAGCTCATATTACAATCGAAGAATCTCATGACGGGACCCCTCCCACCTTACGCTCATCTACGTTCTTCTTGATCTTTCGTATCGTCACTTCTGCCTTAACCCTCCTAGAAAAATAGGTTCATCACACCTAATGGCCGACTTGGCCATGGTCCAAGCCTCCGACGATCTGGCATTCTTCCGTACTGACATATTTTAGCTTTATCAAGCGGCTGAGAAGTATAAAATTATATAAGACCGATTCTCTTTCCTTCTCTTTGAGTAAAAATGGGCGGGAAGAAGAAGCCGACTTTAACTCAGCTTGCTAAGCAATTGTCTAGGCAGGCTCAGAAGGAAGCTAAGCGCGCTAAGAGAGAAAAGAAGGTTACAAGTGGAGAGACTAGGACGGCCAGAGTCATTCCGCCGGATCCAAGAGACCAGAACGTGATAAAGCAATTGCAGAGCATGAAGGTTATAACTCCTTATATTGTGGCTTCACGTTTCAACATACTCCTCAGCGTAGCGAAGGACTTCCTTGAGGAGCTCCACCGCCAAGGTGTGATCACATACGTATCGGGCAGTAGAAGCCTTAGGATCTATAAGCCTTCAGGCCAGTAAGGCATCATTTCAACCGAAAATCTAAATTTACAATTTTAGAGAAATAGAGTAGTGTGTAACATGCATTTCTCGGAGCTTCGTATGCTAGATGAGATTAAACAGATTCATTTATGATAAGGTGATTTTGATCGATGATGCTGGCTGGGGAGACCTTATCTTAGGTGTAGTCATAGGAGCCCTGAAACTTCCGGATCATAAGTATATGGAGCGTAGAATACCAGTAGCGATGTTTCAGCCGCCAAACTTTGAGAAGAAATCTTATTTGGATGAGGCCGTACGAATAGCAGATGAGATAATCGATGTGATGCAACCAGACGAAAAGACATGCTTTAAGGTCTGTTCTGGATATATATTATCCAGCATCCGCAGACACTTAAGGAATAGGGGATTTCACGTTGAGAAAGTGAGGATTGAGGGTGAACTTCAGGAGAGAGTTGAGAGGGGATACGTGAACTGGTGCATAGAGGTTGGAGTTCCACCTGAGAAGCTTAGAGGAAAGAGGAGATTTTATGCACTGCTCGAGTGGGTGGCTGAAAGACCTGAATTGAGGGAGCGTCTGGTCAAGACTGGATGGAAGAGCTGGAGGGAGAAGTGGCGGGAAAAGGCATATCAGATACATCTTGAAAGGATGAGAAGGGCAAGGGAGAAATATTACATGCATAACCCCAACTCTAAATCTTCATAACTGTGATCTTCGTCCCCATCTTAACTTGACGGAAAACATTTAAGTCTTCATCCTTAACCTTCCCGACTGGACTCACTGGAGTATGAGGCTTTGCAGCCTCATAGAATATGCAGAGGGACCTCGCCATCGGCCAGTATGCTATCAACCCGGAATCAACTGACCTCCTAGCCTTCTCAACTCCGAGATTAATCTGAACCGGAAAGTACACTCCGCCATTAAGAAGGGCAGCCCTACCCTCAAATGGGAGAATTCTGGCAAGAGCAGTAACAGTTCTAGGCGCGAGGAATCTTATGAATTCTCCCCTTGCCTCACCAATGCCCTCAACAATGAATCTTATTGGTATTGAGGAGAAACTCATCAAGGCCGCTGTCCCACCAGAATATTCAAAGTCTTAGGTATAAGAAGTTAACTGAATGCCTAAATTATTTACAAGCCGAGAAGGGCTTCTGCTTCAATGGGAGAACCGCATAACCGCAACTTATTGAAAGGCATATTCGAGATTGAAATAGAGAAGCATATCTCCGTGAGGAGTATGCTTCTCTATTAGCTCCCTGCCTCTATCATTAGTAATCCGGCTCTTCTCTCATAAATCGACGCTTCTTTCAGGAGTGATATTATCTCCTTCTCATCCTCTTGAGAGACACCGTCAGCTGCAAGTTTGATTATCCGCCCATATACCTCAGCTGCTTTAGTTAGGTAATCGACTGCTTCCAATACCAACTTATCATCCCAGAATCTTTCTTTGAGGAACTTTGCATTATCAGTTCTTGAGGTATATGCGAGCATTATAGACCAGATTATATCGTTGATTTTCACTTTTCCCTTGCTGATGTAATCCGCTAATACCTTGAAGGCGTAAGAGCCGAAGTACATGCTGGAACTGTCCAGTGTAAAATTATGTCCAACCTGCAACTTACCATTCACGGCTAGGACCCTCCTCAAATCCCTAGAGGGCTCTCCAATCTTAACGAAGTATATCAGCGAATACTTCCACGGAAAGTTATATGCCGCCGACATATCCTCAACTGCCTTAACTACGAGACCCACTGGAAACCCGTATCCCCTCCTTCCAAATTCGAAGATGCATCTTGACTGGACGGGCTCATAAAGGTAGAATTCATCTCCATCATAGCCCGTTAGTAGTTCAAAGTGCGGTGCGAAGAACCTCAGATTATACAGCCGGGACATGTTAACGGGCAGTATTACAGGTATATCCTTGGATATGAGGTAGCGGCAGGCATCAACAAATAATCTCTTATCACTCGTGACTAGCAGGTTGTATTTGAAGTTTAAAATTTTAGATGCATTAACGTAACCTACAAATGGGTCTCCTCCAGGAATCATATATACTCTCTTGTTGAATGTTCCGAGGTATGCTCCATAAGTGAAGCCCATTATGAAATTGAAGTATTCGATCGGCTCCTTAATTCCATACTTGTAGGCTACCATCCGCAGGCATATCGCTGCACAATACGACTTGTTACTGCTTATCCATGGAACATCATCTATAAGGTGGCTTGAAGGATAAGATCCTACATCTCCACTGCGGAGCCACTTTGGCCTGTATGCTTCAAGTACGTAGTCATATTGGAATTTCAGCCTTAAATTTACATTCTCAAACTTAACCTCCGGCAGATGCAATATATAGCCTGCCATACCCAATACTATGATTAAGATTAACGCCACGCTGATGAAGTTCTCCCCGGACTTCAAGTTCTCACCAAATATCAACTACAACACGCAACATAAGAAAAGCTTTTTTCTTGAGACCCCCTAGTTTTAGTGGGAACTCTCAATGCCAAGTTAGGGTGTATCGAATTTATGATAGAGCTTGTAAACCTGCATGTCAAGTATGGGTGGCGTCAGGAACACATCGTCAAAGGTGTTCATGCAAAGTTTGAGGGTAAACATCTAATCCTAGGTCCAAACGGTTCAGGTAAGACGACGCTCTTTAGGGCTATTACGGGATTAGCACCCATATCTTCTGGCAGAATACTCATAGATGGTATGGACTTGGATAAGATATACAGTAAACCCGGCGTATTAGCGATAAATCTAAGCGAGGTATACAGCGTTTTCCACTTAAACGTCTATGATCATCTACGTCTGTTTATGGATCTAACTGGTGGAGACGTGGATCTAGCCTTAAAGATGCTTGAGGATTTAGGATTAAGCATCGACCTTTTAAGAAAAAGGAAGCCGTGGGAGCTCTCCGCTGGTCAGCAAAAGGCATTCTCAACTGTGATAGCCCTATTCTCTAATGCTAAGCATGTCCTCCTTGATGAGCCATTTGAGCAGCTCGACCCCGCCAGAAAGAGTAAGCTGATCGAGTATCTCAGAGAGTATAAGGGCGTAATACTTCTGAATACTCATGAGACCTGGCTTCTCTCAGCACTGAAAGACTGGAGTACGCATTTAATGTTTGAGGGTAGACTGTATGGCTCATTGCATGCGGGGAAAATGGTTAAGTCAAGTCTGATTGTTGGTGATAAGCCCGATGCAATGTTAAGGTTTAATGTGTCAGGTAAAACCTACAGTCTAGTAAGAGGAGAGGTTGGAGAGCCACTGTCGAGGCTTATAACATTGGATAGAATCTATGAGCTTTCATTGGGGGAGGCGGAGAATATATGACCTTGTATCTTAGGCTTAAGATTAAGGATATGCTGACTACACCGGAGCTCTTAGGATGGGGTATAGGCTTCATAGAGTTTTGGGTTTTAATGTGGATCTTCGTTTTCAGCCAAATATCAGCGGGAACCGCTTGGAAAATCTATGTCATAAAGACCAATATAACTATGGCTTACAGCTTTCTAGGATTACTCTCAATGTCATCTGTGGCTGCTGGTTTATCATATAGCCTTTTCTATGCATCAAGGGCTGCGAGATACCTGACTAAGTTCACTAGGATCGGCATAGTAAGGTTTATCGTTGAGGATTTCCTTGGAAGCCTAGTGGCGATACTCATCTTCGCCCTTGTAATATTCCTTTCCGTTATAGGCTTCTCGTATGCGAAGTGGGGGATTCTAGCCTTACCTGAGAATCCCATAGGCGTGATAGTTGACCTAATAATAGCCGGTGTAGCATTATATTGGTTAGCCTACATGATAGCATTAGCGGTCATAGTATCAAGGAGAACCAAAGCGTTAACACTGGTGAGCTACATACCATTACTAGTGGGTTTTATAGCATACTCCCAACTATGGATCGACATAGGAAGCCTCGTATACCTTATTCCATTATGTTCACTGCCAGCGCTACTAACATATCATGGCATAGGAGCATATCCGCCGACGGGAGCATATTTCATGTGGCTGACGGGCGATAAGTTGTTGCCAGCGATAAACTTGAGGTTAGCCGCGGTCTCAGTCTTCGCATGGACAATAATCTTCATTATATTATCGCTCATTCTATTAAGGAAGAGCAAAGGCATACCAATAGAGCAAATAAGGCTCTAAAATAAACACGCAGACCTTATGAGACTAGAATACACCTGTCATAAAATTTTTAGCTGTCTACGCAAATCTTGAAATTAGAATTTAAGAATTTAACGGAGTTATAAATCTTTTATGCTTCGTGGAGACTTATTTCCCTTAGCAACTATGTGAAGCAAATTATCTTTCGTTGAGTTCTACAAACAAATTGTCTATTGAAATTACTTTATACTTTTTCGGCGCATAACCAAAATGGCAGTGACGATTATTAAGATTATCACTAAGTAACCTACCATGGGTTCCCATATAAGTAACCCTCCTAAGAACGATTCCTTTTCTTCTCCTATAGTTATGATTATCTTATCCTCTGCCACATTTCCCGAAGAGTCCGTCACAGTAAATGTTATTTCATGCCTTCCCTCTGAAAGATTATCGATTTTTAGTTCTTCTCCATAACCTAATATCCCATCTAAACTTGACGACCATTCTGTAGTTAGTCCGTTGTACCCCATATCTTCCAGATCGTAGGCTATACCTTTAAGGGATACTTCTTCGCCAAGCTGAAATTTCTCTCCATCTCTAGGCGACTTTATAATGGCTAACGGTGTTTTATCAGTTATAGTAAAAGACTCCGATATGTCGAAGCCCGTATTGAAGCCGTCGTTCGCCACAACCTTAATTAGACAATGATCTCCGCCGGGAAGTTTTGATAGGTCAACCGTGTATTCTGTCTCGTTCAGCTCTATCGCTAGTGCGATCCATCTTTCGCCGCCATCATTGCTGTAGAGGATCGAGTAATACAATTTGTCTCCATCAGGATCCATCGCTTTCCATTTGATGCCCAGAGTTTCATTCTTTACTTCTCCGCCGCTTGGCTTAGTAATCTCAACTACTGGAGAATTTGGAGTCTTATAGATAAAATTCAGGATTTCCTCATCTTTCTTGATCACCACCGTAGATGTTTCATTTGGATACGGTATAGAAAATCCGAAGGCCATAAATTCATTCTTTAATTTTGTTCCGAAATTTGCGTTGTAGAGGGTCTTACCCGAGGATGATATGCATTGAACCTTATATTTCCCTTCATCCGAGGAGCCTATGGGCATGTCGGGTTCGCCCCTGAGAATGTAGCAATTATCCAGTTTAACAGTATTATTTTTGTAGATTATTCCCGATATGTATAGAATCTTCTCCTCAGGAGGATCCTTAAGATACTTGAAGAGTTCTTTATAAGTTTCATCGCAGACCCAGATTGCAGACGGGTAATCTGGATTGCTTCCCATAAAGCAGTATACCTTGCCTGTTCCCGGGCCGAAAGCTGCAACTTTCTCGTTTTCCCTCGATACATTGTAGATATGTCCATCCTTTAGTATTAACCCTTTAATTTCCTTTCCAAAGTATGGATAAATGTCATATTCCTCCCTGTACCTGTTGAGGCCTAAAGTATGGCCTATCTCATGGGCAGTGACGCCCCTTACCGCACCGTATCGAACTAGGACTGCTCTTGTCCAGTAAAGCGCATCGAAGTATCCCCACTTTATAATCCATGATGAGTATCCCTGCTCGCCTTCACCCCACCAGTCCTTACTGTCTGGAAGAACCCCTACAATTTTCCTTCCTTCCAGAACGGATTTTAGGGAAAGCCACTTCAGCAAGTTATATCTTTTCCAATTACGTAAGGAAGTGTATTTGGCCCATCCTGGAGGTTCATAGCTTATTACGTCTTCTAAAAATTTTAAGTTTGAATCTGGAAGTGGATACACGCTCCTCATAAACTTTTCATGCTTTCTGCAGAAATCAAAATATTTAAGCAGCGCGTCTGTGCCTTTTAGATCTAATCTTATCGGGAGAAATAGTATATCTAGCGTCTTCATCTTTTTGGTTCGAAACGATTTAACCTTCAGCATATCGTCCATGTATTTTATATCCATATATTTGTAGTCGGAATCGACTAGCGCTGAGACGGTATATGCTCCCTCAGGAAGTGTAAAGATGAAGTCCACCTGGGTCGGTTCAGATCCAACTTCAACCTCCTTCTCCTTTTCCAAAAACTTTGTACCTTCACGGTCAATAGTAAACTTAACCTTTATTTTTGGTTTAGATGCGCCATCCACTTCCTTGAGGCATGGACAAGACACTATAACCCTCACACCAGCCTCTTTGCCAGCAGCTAGAATAGGACAGCCAGATGCGGCAGGCACCTCGATCACCTGGACAAGATGCATTCCATGGAACTTCAGCCATATAGGTAAGACTTTAACTGTTAGCGTGGTGGAAGCTGTTATGGGCTTTTTCCCAGATTCCTGATAGGTTGCTATAACTTCTATATTCCAGTCTTCAGGTTCTGGAGGAACCGCCTTAAAGGGGATTATCGGAATCTCATAGGAAACCGTGAATGAACCATCACTGTCTGGATGTCCACCAGGCCAGGTTTTCATCGTTCCGTCTGGAAAGCGAATTTTTAAGTTCACCGATGCCTCCGACATATCCTTCTCTCCATACGTAACTTTCCCTTTAATCACGATTTTTTCTTTGGTTATGTAGAGTGACTTATCCGTTGTTGCCGTGAGGGCAAGGTTTGATGGAAGCGCTTCTTCTTCCACATGAAAAATCAGTGAAGCTGCATCAGTATTTCCATCAGCGTCAACTACTATAAGTTCTACAGTATGACTTCCAGCAGTTGCATTTCGGTAGATCCACATTGAAGAATTACCTACACTGGTCAAATATTTTCCATCCAAAAACCATCTATACTCTACAATGTTCCCGGTGGAGTTACTTGTGAAAGTTATGGTCTCATTGACTATTGGATTCTCTGGCTCCATCATAAATGATGCAGTAAGCTTCTCAACGTTAATATCAAAATTTAGGCACCATCCTTCATCATCATGGATATAGTTTTCACCTTTAAAGTACAATGCGTAAGCGCTTAGATGAAGCGTTGCAGATTCATTCACCAGAAATCTGAGGTTTACCGTTAGGTTTCCACTTCCGGATAATGAAAGACCCTTGAATGCAATATCTTCTCCGGTAACCAAATTTTGTATCGCAACGTAAGTGGCCGTTGATTTAGAGAAATTATAGGATAAAGTTACGTTTACGTTAACAACATTTCCCTTCATAACTGAGGATGGACTTTCAACCGATAAGACCTGCAGATGATTCCGTTTCTCCTTTTCCGCATGTTCCCCTGTCTCTTTATGCAACATCCTCGTAATTAACCCTACCCAATCCCATACGTCTTCCCTTAATGTATCAGGGTCATATTTTCCACTTTCTGATACATTATAGGGCGCAAACCCTGAAGACCACCTTGTTTCTCCACGTATGAGAATGCATTGATAAAAGTCACAGTTCGGATACCATTTAACCGCATTTACTATAATAAAAACGTTGTATCTCATAAATTTATTATACGTTTTACCTAACTTTACCACTTTACCATCTTTCCACTCCTTAACGGTGTGAGAGGTATACATCTCCTCAAACCATTCTATTATGGAAACATTACCATAAGTTCTTTCATTAACTTGATAGTTGTAGCTCCCCTCATCATCTGGCGAATAATCCATACCTCTATCAAATTCTTTTTTTACCTTCGCATATTCCTCCTTCTGCTTACTAATGAAGTATCCAATAGCCGCATCTAAAGTATAATTTTCCTTTGAAAAATATTGCTTGGGCAGGGTTTCAGGTTTGGGAAGGAGACAGAATCTAATATAAAGACCATATACTACGTATTTATAGGATGGTTTATCCCCCATTAAATCGGCGATTGTAACTATATGCCAAGGAGAATCATCCCGAAAGATACGCGTATCACACAGATATCCATGGTAAATGTAACTAACAATCTCCGCATACTTGGTTTCAGACATATTTAAGAACTTTCTTTTCTCTCCCATTCCTGTACCATTAGACAGCTCATCTACGAATTCCCGCCAGAGATCGTCTGGAGTATAGTTGAATTCAGGATATTCTCGAGCGTGGACAGCGTTAATGGATGTTAATGGAGGCATGATAAAACTAGGCGTCAAAATGATGAAGATAAGAAGTATAAATCCGAACCATTTTTTCAAGATTTCATCTCTTCTTTATAGTGAATGAATTCGAAACAGTAGTCTTTGCGGAATATTTAAGTTTTTCTGCTTCTTTTCCGCCATTCTTGGCAGGTCAGATGCTTGTGGACTGAAACTATATTGATGAGCAGCCTATCAGGTAAGGGTGAGCTCCTCCTCAACCTCGATTTCTTGAGAGTTATGAACGTGTGTTGAGGCATATAAATCGTGTGGAGATCGGTAGGCCCATATGCGGACTGACAGGCATGCCAAGCTCCTGACCTTTGCCCTTTACTATTTCGTTTTCCTTATAGGCAGATGGAAGGATCCGCTAGAGATTTAAGCAAGCTTCTTCCGAGGCTTACCATCAGGCTTAGCTTGTAACGATTCTCCAAGCAAAGTTATTTCCCGAGCTTATACTATAGAGTTTTAAGATGGAATGATGCAGACTGATATATTTCCCTAATTAACCGGGAAGACGGAAGAGTTAAAACCCTAAAGGCATGAAACATCATAAAAGTGGTGGTTATTCATGGGCAGGCAGGTTGGTTTTGGCGTTATTGGCTGCGGGTATATCGCTCAGGCAGAGCATCTTCCAGCTTTTCAAAGCATTCCAGAAGCGAATCTAGTGGCAGTTGCGGATATTAATGAGGCGCTTGCTAAAAGGGCTGCTAAGACCTACGGCGCGAAATACTGGTTCAAAGATTACAGGGACTTATTAAAGATCGATGAGGTTGAGGCTGTGGAGATCCTTACTCCACACTATCCCATTGATACTCATCCTCAAATCTGCATCGATGCTGCCGAGGCAGGTAAACACGTATTGGTTGAGAAGCCCATGGCCACCACTATTGAGGCAGCATCGGATATGGTGGAGGCATGTAAAAGGCAGAATGTTCACTTCGCCGTAGCTTATCCTCATCGATACGATAGTTTCATCTGGAAGTCAAGACGATTGATCGAGAATGGGGATCTGGGGAGACTTTTGAGCTGTCTATCTCTCTTTGTAGGATGGAGCCTAAGACCATACTATTTCACTCTTGAAACCAAGAACTCTAAATCGAATAGAAACTTGGAGCAGAACTCGGGGCAGATAGATCCCCTGCTCGAGATGCTTCTGAACGCCTCGATCCACCACTTGAATTTAATACGTTTCTTTTTAGGCGACCCAATTGAAGTTCAGGCAGATTTAAGGAGAGAACGAGCCGAGATAATTATGGAATTTCCCGGAGATCTAATTGCAACTCATGTGTATGCTCACATCTCTCCCTGCGAGGGCGTCAATCAGATCCATCTCTTCGGCGATCAGGCATATCTTGAAGTTCATTTTGGGAAGCCCCATTTTCCGTATAGCTTTCCCAGCCTCACGATCAGAAGAGCAGAGAGCGATCAAGCGATCAAAATAGATGGATTTATTACTCCATATTGGAACCCATTCAGAAAGGAGATAGAATACTTCGCAATATGCATCCTTGAAGATAAGAGGACCCTCTCGGAGGGAGAAGACTCCCTCAAGGACATAAAGCTAATATACTCAATCTATGAAGCCGCTAGAAAAAAGAAGAGAATAACAGTCAAGTATTAAACTTGGCATCTTCTGCTTCGAAATAAATACTCGACAGTGCCTATCTACTCCACCATCTTTGCTACTCGAAAACATGATTAAGTTTGGAAAAGATTTAAACTAAGTGGACAAATCTTAATATGAGACTGTTGATCCGAGCGTGATAGGAAATGTTTGATGCTGAGGGAGCGGCTGGGAGAATAAAGGACCTAGAGAACCAAAGAGACA
>Ga0209410_1001049_pt1 | contig 13311 bp, 7 predicted proteins | sample Mar14436cmmetaG_FD_184135 | JGI IMG/M metagenome (GOLD analysis project Ga0209410, IMG submission 184135) | Marine hydrothermal vent microbial communities from Guaymas Basin, Gulf of California to study Microbial Dark Matter (Phase II) - Marker... ... | reverse complement strand
GCTTTGATGCCTATCTAATCACCGGCGCAGCTTATTATAAAAAAGGCAAGCCCCATAAAGCTATAATATATCTGGAAAAGGCAAAAACACTGGCCCAAACCAATGAAAAATCTGCGGCAGTTTATAATTTCCTTGGATTAAGCTATTATAATATAAGGAAAGTGGATAAAGCACTTTATTACTTCTCCCAACAGCTAAAAATAGCAAGAGAGCTAAACGATAAAAAAGCTATAGCATCGGGTTTGAATAATATTGCAGGTATTCTCCGTGACAAAGGCGACTTAGATAAAGCACTTGAATATTATAAAGAGAGTTTACAATACCTTCCTACTGACAATCTTGTTGCCTTGGCCACCATTTACAATAATATAGGTAATATTTATGCTGTTAAGAAAGACTACATTAAGGCCATAGATTACTATAAAAAGGCCATAGAGTATGCCCAAAAAGGTGAATATTATCGGGGTGTAGGGCCTATGAAATTAAATCTTGGAGAGACTTATAGAAAAGTGAAAGATTATCAAAATGCCAAAAAGGAGCTAATTGAGGGCCTGAAAATGGTCCAGGCCGCTGGTAAGAAAATCTGGGAAGGTAGTGGTTGTCTCTATTTAGCTAGACTATACCAAAATTTAGGCCAATATGAAACTGCCAAGAATTACTGTTTAAAAGCAAGGGAAATTTTTAAAAATATAGGAATGCAAGATGGTTTTAATCAAGCTAATCTATTGTTATCGTCTATTTCTCCTTGGGCAGTTTATTTAGAAGCTTATAAAAATAAAGATGCTGCATATAAAAGGCTTCAGGTGCTCAGAGAAAAGGGCCATCCTGTAATTATAAAAGAAGTAAAGATACCTCAGAAAGGAACTTGGTATCGGATATTCATTAGTGGATTTAGAGACAAGCAAGTGGCTTATAAAAAGCGGGATGAAATAAAAAAAGATTTCCCCGGTGCATGGGTAGGAAAATTTGAATATAAATAATGTCCTATGGAAAAAGAACGAGCCTTTCCCCACATCCGTCCTGAGTTGTTTAAACAAGTCTGGCAAGCGTTGAAAAAAGGGGAAAAAGGCAGGGATTCTCGCTGGAGTTATATGGCCAAAAGTATTGAAACACATAAGGAATTCATCCCATTTTTGGAAGGAAAACAAAAGACATTGCCCCCAGGGGCTCCTGACCCCTTTTTGCACCTTACCCTTCATACCGTGGTAGAGGAGCTATTAGCGGAAAACGAATTACCTGAAATCGGCTATTTTTATGACATTCAAAAAAAACATGGTTTATCCCATCACGAAATTGTCCACATGTTAGGGGCTATTCTTACCACCCAGCTTTTCACCATCTTTAAGGAACAAAAATTTGATATAGAGTTCTATAAACAAATACTTAAGGAGTATGCACATTACACTCCAGATGTTTTCTGGAAAAAGATAGAGGAGGGATAGAATGCGGAAACTTATTTTGTTTTTAATTCTTTTCTGGCCAGCTATAGCCTGGTCAGAGACCCTGTATCCTTTGGCTAGTTTAGATGCACATTTAATTCCCAAGGGGCAGTGGGAGTTTCGCTTAGGCGCTAAATACACCCAAGACAGGTGGTTTCCCTTTGAAAGAAAAAATACTCACCGTGAAGAACTTCACCTTCCTCAGGCTTCCTTAAATATTGGGTTAGCTAGCAATATAGAAATACACTTTGATTACCCATATATTTACCTTGATTCAGACCATACAGATAGTGACTGGGATTCTGGAGATTTAACCTTAGGAGTGAAAATAAATTTATTTAAAGATAAAAATAATTTTCCTGCTGTTTCGCTTGATTTGAGCACTAAATTACCCAATGGAGATTATGAAAATCGTTTTAGCACCAATGAAACAGATTTTTTTGCCTTGGCTCTAATGGCAAAAAGATGGGAAGATTTAAATCTTTTTCTTAATATGGGTCTTGGAATTATTGGCAATCCTCAGGTTAACGCTTCTCAGGATGATGTGTTTGTGTATAGCGTTGGGTTTGACTATACACTCTGGCCAGATATTGATTTATTAACAGAAATACAAGGTTGGGCAGGCAGTAATTATGATAATAATTATGCAGTGGCCACTATGGGTATCCAGTATTGGTATTTATCTCATTGGCGTTTCGATGCGGGAGTGCATGTGGGCTTGAATGAACAAAGCGAAGATTGGGGAATTAGTATAGGTGTAAGTTACATCTGGAAGTGGTAAAATTGATAGATAAACTAAAAGAGGCCGCCAAAATAATTCAATCTGCCCTGGCAGAAATTATAGGCACTTGCCCTAATAAACAATCTTGAGAATCATTGAGGCCACATGAAGGCATTGGTTGTTTTAGAAGACGGCACTGTGTTTGAAGGAAGGTCATTCACTGGCTCAGGTGAGACCTTGGGAGAAGTAGTGTTTAATACCAGTATGACCGGATACCAGGAGATTTTGACTGATCCATCTTATAAAGGACAAATTGTTACCATGACCTATCCCTTAATTGGGAATTATGGCACAAATCATGAAGATATAGAATCAGCTGGCATTCAAGTAGAAGGTTTTATTGTTAAAGAATACTGCCCATTCCCCAGCAACTGGCGGAATCAAAAAAACTTAGCAGATTATTTAAAAGAGGCAAATGTTATAGGTATTGAGGGAGTAGATACCAGGGCCTTAACCCGTCATATCCGTCTGCAAGGGGCAATGAAAGGGATTATCTCCACGGAAGACTTGAATGTAAAATCATTGCTAGAAAAGGTGAAGGCGTTCCCTGGCTTGATAGGAAGAGATTTAGCTACCCCTGTCTCCTGTAAACAGCCATTTTTATGGCAAGGAGGAAAGTATCTAAGAGTAGAAAATTTAGGAGCATTTATCTGGCAAGATAAGACAAAACATAAAGTGGTGGCCATAGATTGTGGAATAAAATTTAATATCTTACATGAACTAGAAAAAAGGGAATGTGAAATACTTGTGGTGCCGGCAAAAGTGAGGGCTGAAGATATTTTAGCCACAAAACCTGATGGAATTTTTCTTTCTAATGGCCCAGGAGATCCTGCTCCCATTAAACATGTGATTAGAGAGGTAAATACACTTATAGGGAAAAAGCCTATTTTTGGAATCTGTTTGGGACATCAGATTATCGGTCTAGCCATAGGGGGTAAGACATTTAAATTAAAGTTTGGGCATCGGGGGGCAAACCACCCTGTAAAAAACCTGGCTACAGGCAAAATAGAGATTACCAGTCAAAACCATGGTTTTTGTGTGGATATGGACTCATTGGCAGGCACAGGCATGGAAGTTACTCATATCAATTTAAATGATAATACCTTAGAAGGTATGCGACATAAGATCCTGCCTTTATTTTCTGTGCAATACCATCCTGAAGCTAGTCCAGGCCCTCATGACTCTAAATATCTTTTTGATGACTTTATTAGGATGATGTAAATATGCCCAAAGACACGGAGATAAAAAAGATTCTTATCATTGGGTCAGGTCCTATTATTATCAGTCAGGCCTGTGAATTTGATTATTCAGGTACTCAGGCCTGTAAGGCACTTAAAAGTGAAGGCTATGAAGTAATCTTGCTAAATAGTAATCCCGCTACTATTATGACCGACCCAGAAATGGCCGACAGAACCTATATTGAGCCTATTACACCAGAAATTCTGGAGATGATTATAGCCAGAGAACGGCCTGATGCCTTGTTACCTACTTTAGGTGGACAGACCGCCTTAAATACTGCCGTAACTGTAGCTGAGGCCGGGATATTGGATAAATATAGTGTAAAGATGATAGGGGCCTCTTTTGAAGTGATTAAAAAGGCAGAGGATAGAGAGCTGTTTCGTGAAGCCATGAAAAAAGTAGGTCTTCGGGTGCCTAAAAGTGGCATTGCCAGAAATATGAAAGAGGTGAGAGAAATTGCTCAAAAAATAGGATTTCCCATTATTGTTAGGCCTAGTTTCACCTTAGGTGGTACTGGGGGTGGAGTGGCATATAATAAAGAAGACCTTGAAATTCTGGCTAAAACAGGGCTTTCAGCCAGTATGATTCATGAAATAATGCTAGAAGAATCGGTATTAGGTTGGAAGGAATATGAACTAGAAGTCATGCGAGATAAAAATGACAATGTAGTAATTATTTGCTCCATTGAAAATTTTGACCCTATGGGCGTTCATACCGGAGACAGCATCACTGTTGCCCCAGCCCAGACTTTGACGGACAAAGAATATCAAAATATGCGGGATGCTGCTATTGCTGTTATGCGCGAGATTGGAGTAGAAACAGGGGGTAGTAATATCCAATTTGCCATCAATCCTAAAACAGGAGAGATGGTAGTCATTGAAATGAATCCCCGGGTTTCACGCAGTTCTGCCCTGGCTTCTAAGGCTACGGGTTTCCCTATTGCCAAGATCGCTACTAAATTGGCCATTGGTTACACCTTGGATGAAATCCCCAATGATATTACAAAAGAAACATACGCCTCTTTTGAACCCACTATTGACTATTGTGTGGTAAAGATTCCCAGATGGACCTTTGAGAAATTTCCGGGAGCAAAAGACGAATTGACTACCTCTATGCGTTCTGTAGGAGAAACCATGGCCATTGGTCGTACTTTTAAAGAAGCCTTGCAAAAAGGGTTACGCTCTTTAGAGATTAGTAGGTATGGATTGGGGGCAGATGGGAAAGACCCCCAAAGTCTAACTAGAGAAGAGATAAACCAAAAACTTATCTATCCCAATTCACAACGAATTTTCTATATTAGATATGCCTTAAAAATGGGATTTACCATTGAAGAAATCCATCATTTAACAGGCATTGACCCTTGGTTTTTAAATAATATCAAGCAAATTTTGGAATTTGAGGAAAACTTAAAAAATTATCATGGGATTGATTTAAGCAAGATTCCAGAGGAAATTTTCAAGCAGGCCAAAGAATATGGCTATTCGGATAAACAACTGGCTTATCTTTGGGAGACAGATGAAAAATCCGTGAGAAAGGAAAGAGAAAAAAGAGGTTTGTTTGCTGTTTACAAACTGGTGGATACCTGTGCCGCTGAATTTGAGGCCTATACACCTTATTATTATTCTACCTATGAAAAAGAAGACGAAGCACGGATTTCGGATAAAAAGAAAGTAATGATTCTTGGGGGAGGACCAAATAGGATCGGCCAAGGTATTGAATTTGACTATTGCTGTGTACATGCCTCATTTGCCTTAAAAGAAGAAGGGATAGAAAGCATCATGGTCAATAGTAATCCTGAAACGGTGAGCACTGATTATGACACTTCAGACAGACTTTATTTTGAACCTTTAACTTTAGAGGATGTGTTAAATATCATCTCTAAAGAAAAACCTTGGGGAGTTATTGTTCAATTTGGAGGACAGACTCCTTTAAACCTCTCTGTTTCTTTATGGCGAGAAGGGGCACCCATTATTGGCACTACCCCAGATAGTATTGATCGAGCTGAAGATAGAGAAAGATTTAAAGAAATGCTTAAAAAACTGGGATTAAAGCAGCCGCTAAATGGAACAGCCATGGAAATAAAAGAAGCTATTAAGATTGCTCAAGAGATTGGATTTCCTGTCCTGGTAAGACCATCTTATGTTTTAGGTGGTCGGGCTATGGAGATCGTTTATAATGAACAAGACTTGCAGAGATTTGTACAACTGGCCGTAGAAGCTGCCCCTGGTCATCCTCTCTTGATTGATAAATTTCTAGAGGATGCTATTGAAGTAGATGTGGATGCAGTGGCTGACGGGGAAGTTTGTGTAGTAGCAGGTATCATGGAGCACATAGAAGAAGCAGGAGTCCATTCAGGAGATAGCGCCTGTGTCTTACCTCCCCATACATTGCCTAAAAAAATTGTAGAGGAAATTAAAAGACAGACAAAGGCCCTAGCCAAAGAATTAAATGTCATTGGTCTGATGAATGTGCAGTATGCGGTGAAAGATGGACAGGTTTATGTATTAGAAGTCAATCCCCGTGCCTCTCGGACTGTTCCTTTTGTCAGTAAGGCTACTGGTATACCCTGGGCAAAGGTGGCTACGAAGGTGATGTTAGGAAAGAAATTGCAAACATTAGGGATTACTGAAGAGATACAGGTTAATCATGTAGCAGTTAAAGAAGTAGTATTGCCATTCTTGCGTTTTCCAGGTGTTGACCCTATTTTGGGACCAGAGATGCGTTCTACTGGTGAAGTAATGGGCATTGCTCATAATTATGGTCTGGCTTATGCTAAAGCCCAAATTGCGTCGGGACAAAACTTATATCTACCTAAAACCAGCAAGGTGCTTATTACAGTAGCAGACAAGTATAAACCAGCAGTAGTATCTATTGCCCAAAAATTGCATGAACTGGGTTTTAAGCTAGCTGCTACTAAGGGCACAGCTAGTTATTTACAAAGGGTAAACCTTCCTGTGGAAACAGTGTATAAAGTAAGAGAAAAAAGGCCACATGTGGTTGACCATATTAAAAACCATGAATTTAGCCTGATAATCAATGCCCGATTTGGTCAAGAATCTAGCGAAGACGCACCTTCGATTCGCAAAACAGCATTGTTATATGGAGTTCCATATGCTACTACCCTCGCTGGTGCCAAGGCAATGGTGGATGGCATAGAGGCATTATTAAAAGGAGAAATTGGAGTAAAGTGTTTACAAGAATATCATAAAAGAGCTTCCATATAGGTCTCATCCCACCTGAAATTGTGACCCTGGAAAATGATTATGGAAGTGAAATTTTTTTAATAGTCAGTGATTTCTTTTACATACTGGTTACATATTTCCCAGGAATTTCTTTTACAAACCGAGAAATCCTCAGCCTGCTTTCACAGTTATTGCGATAAAATGTATAGGTGATTAACAAATATCTCTTCGCCCTTGTGATGGCAACATAAAAAAGCCTTCTTTCCTCTTCAATTTCTGCTGAGGTTACAGCGTGTCGGGTGGGAAAAATCCCTTCTTCGGCTCCAAGAATAATCACGGCCTTCCATTCCAGCCCTTTGGCCTGATGGACTGTCGTGAGATTCACTGCATTTTTCTCGTTTACATTGGCTACCTTATCTGTCAAAAGTGCGATTTCCTCCAGTAACTCATTTATATCTTGATGTGATTTAGAAAAGGATAAAAACTCATCTACACTTCTTTTTCGTTCTTCTAATTGCTCTTTATCCTCAGAAATAGCCGTTAAGTAATCTCTAAACACATTCTGAAAGGTGTCTAAAAAGGCCTGGACTGCATCAGCACTTTTATTATACCCTTTAACCATTTCTACACCATCTTTAACTGCCAGAAGGGTCATTCTCTGTTGTCTTGTGAATTCCCTCCCATATCCTGCCTGGTTAACTATATCTAAAACCGTATCTAAAGTCTCAGCATATTTTTTAAGTTTCTCCAATCCCTTTTCTCCAAAACCCTTTAAAAAATTCTCTTCTAAAAATTGCAGCAGGGCCAATTTATCGTTTTGAAAGACCATGCGCAAAAATAGAATAATGATCTTTATTTCTCTCTTTTTAAAGAAAAATGTATCTCCCACAACCATGACAGGAATGCCTTGTCTGATTAATTCATGTTGCAGGATATAAGAAATATACGCACTTCTATATAAAACTGCTATATCTTTATAACTACACCCCTTCTGTTTGACTAATTTCAAGATGATATCTGGAATATACTTAGCTTCATCATACTCATCAGCAAATGATTTAATGTAGATGGGGATATCTGTTTTATCGCTGGCATATAGCTCTTTATGCACCTGAGCTAAATTATTCTTAATCAGTTCACTTGAAGCCTCTACAATGGTTTTTATGGACCTGAAATTGCATCCTAGGACAATTTTCTTTGCGTTATATTTTTTCTCAAAGTCCAGAAAGTTCTGGATAACCGCTCCCCTGAAACGATAGATGCTTTGATAGTCGTCTCCTACAACAGTAATATTCCCGTTTTGCATTAAGAATCCGATAATTCGCTCCTGGAGATTGTTTGTGTCCTGATATTCATCAACCAGGATATACTCAAAATAATTTTGGAGTTTTTTTCTGATTTCAGGTGAGGACTGAAGCAGCTCCATGGTTTTAAGGAGCAGGTCATCAAAGTCAAGATACTCATATTTCTGTTTTATTTTCTCATAATCCCGATAGTAGTAATACGCCTTATCTACTGGGGGTTTTAACTTTAATTGAAAGGCCAATTGTTTACAAATGCGCTGAAGAGAACGGCCATTTCTATCTTTGTTCATGAGGTAGGATGAGTAATTATTTTTTAAATTAGTAATTAGAAGCGATAGCTTTTTTCTTTCCTTTGCCTTTTGTTCCTTCATTACCTCCTTAATTATGTTTTTCTGATCCGTTTCAGTAGCTATCTTGAAGTCAGGCTTAATATCAATGGCGTTGCCATATTTTCGCAATATCCTCACACATGCACTGTGAAAAGTCCTGATCCAGTATGGTGCAAACCCTGTCAGGTGCTTAACCCTCTCTTTCATCTCATTAGCAGCCTTGTTTGTAAATGTAACCGCCAGAATGCGATCAGGAGAAACACCTCTTTTGATTAAGTAGGCTATTTTAAAAGTAATTACCCGGGTTTTGCCACTTCCCGCCCCGGCGGCAACAAGTAAAGGGCCTCTGGTATATGTGATGGCATTATATTGGTCTTTGGTGGTATTTTCTTTTAAAAAGCGGATAAATTCTTCCATATTCCTATTTAAACAGCTTGTTGAAAAACTCAGATGCATATTATCTTTACCCAACCTGCTCCCTAGTTTAGCACGCCGTTTCGCTTGCTGTCAAAGCTGCTTCGTTTCACTTCGCACCCTTTGGGCTTACGGCTTTGACAGCGCTGCACGGCGTGCTCCTGAAAAATCGAAGGTTGGTGAGAAAGAAAAATATTTTATTTCCTTCAACCAACTCTATTTTTTAAAAAGCAGATTGCGGAGTGCCATCAAGACTGGCGAAAGCCATCCTGAAAGGGCTTGGTCTTGATGGCTTAACGGAGCAATCTGCTAAGCTATAAATAGGTTGGTGAAAGTTAACCTTGAGGTATTTTCTTATTCCATTTATTGAACGCCAAAAAATCCTTAATTCATCCCTGCCTGTCGGCAGACAGGTATCCGTGCCACTATGCACACATTAACTATTTGGTAGCGGTCCCCTAATCATACTGAGAACCCTTAAAGGCTAAAAATTGAGAGGGCAACCGCTAAAAATAAATTTCTTTTTTACACTGTGCGTAAGGTCAGTCACTACATTTGGAGCTTTTTTAAAGTTATCACGGATTTAATCAATACTCTGATACTCTAGGAATTGCCATTAGTTATTGTATAATAAGATAAGCTATGTCCTACATCATCCTCCGTGGGGCTAGAGAACACAATTTAAAAAATATTGCTATATCTATTCCCAGGGATAAATTTATAGTAATTACTGGAATCAGTGGCTCAGGAAAGACTACTTTAGCCTTTGATATTCTTTTTGCCGAAGGGCAGAGGCGCTATATCGAAAGCCTTCCTGCTTATGTGCGGCAATATTTACAAGTCCTGGCTAAACCAGATATAGATATTTTAAAAGGCATCCCTCCTACAGTAGCTATAAGTCAGCGCACCAGTATTTTTGGCAGACGCTCAACAGTAGCCACAGTCACTGAACTTGACCACTTTCTTCGGCTTTTTTATGCCAAGGCAGGAGAACAATATTGTCCTCAGTGTGGCCGGCCTGTCTGTTCATCCACTCCAACAGAAATCACAGAGGCTATTTTAAATAGGTGGCAAGAAAAGGAGGTAACTATCCTTGCTCCTAAAGTGAGGCAAAAGAAGGGCTGGCATAAGGAAATCTTCAAAGAAGCCTTAAAAAAAGGGTATAAAGAAGTCAGAGTAAATGGGCAATTTGTTAATTTAACTTCCAAAATACCCAAACTCAGCCGTTATCAGTCTCATGATATAGATATTGTCATTGCCCACTATATCCCAAAAATTCAAAAAACAAATGAACTTCAAGCATTAATTGCTTTGGCCTTAAAAGAAGGTAGAGGAGTTCTCAGTGTTATGACCAAAGAGGATACCATTTTTTTTAGTGAACGACTATTTTGTCCATTCTGTCAAATAGGACTATCTCCTTTGGACCCAAGGCTTTTTTCTTTTAATAGTAGTTTGGGAAAATGCTCTTTTTGCGATGGATTAGGTGAAGTAGATAATGAAATTTGTCCTCAATGTCAGGGAAAAAGACTCAATAAAATAGCCCTTTCTGTGAAAATAGCTAATTATAACATTGCTGAGATAGAAAGTTTAAATGTGCAGAGCTTTTCAGGAGTTTTGTCTAAACTTAAGTTAAATACACGCCAACAGGTCATTGCCAAATCTATATTCCCTGAAATTTTAGCCCGCATTAAATTTTTGAAAAAAGTAGGTTTAGGCTATCTTAATTTAAATAGAGGTGGCAACACCCTTTCTGGAGGGGAGGCCCAACGCTTGCGGCTGGCTGCCCAATTGGGCTCTAATTTGCAGGGAGTTTGTTATATCTTAGATGAGCCCACTATTGGGCTTCATCCCAGAGATAATGCCTTGTTAATTGAGGTATTAAAGGCATTGCGAGACCGAGGAAATACCGTGATAGTGGTGGAACATGACCCAGCTACTATTGAAGCTGCGGATTTTGTGATTGACTTGGGACCAGGGGCCGGAAAAATGGGAGGGAAGGTAATAGCCACTGGCACACCAGATGAAATAAAAACAAACCCTTATTCTATTACTGGCCAATATTTAAAAAAACCTCTTTCTATTTCTACTCCCCGACCAACCAGCAAAAACTGGTTACATATTAAAGGCGCACGAGCCTTTAATTTAAAAAATATTGATGTAGATATTCCTCTAGGTAGAGTGGTTTGTGTTAGTGGTGTTTCTGGGGCAGGAAAAAGCAGTTTAGTGATGGAGGTAATATACAAAGGCATTAAAGCCCGACTCCAAAAAACTATTCCTCCACAAAATCATGATGCTATAATTGGATGGGAAGCTTTAGATAGGGTTCTAGTAGTTGATCACAGTCCCATTGGACGCACTCCTCGTTCTACGCCTGCTACTTATGTGGGCTTTCTGGATCAAATTCGCCACCTTTTTTCTCAAGTGCCAGAGGCCAGGGTCAGGGGATATAAACCAAGCAGGTTCTCTTTTAATGTAGTAGGTGGCAGGTGTGAACACTGTAAAGGACAAGGTAAGGTAAGAGTAGAAATGAGTTTTTTACCAGATGTATATGTAGATTGCGAGGTATGTAATGGTATGCGATTTAATAAAGAAACTCTTTCTATCACTTACAAGGGTAAAAATATCGCTCAGGTATTAAATATGACTATAGCCGAAGCAGCAGAATTTTTTAGCTCTATATCCATTATTAGACGACCTCTGGAGATCTTAAAAGAAATGGGTCTGGGTTATCTCACCCTTGGCCAGCCTAGTCCTACCCTCTCAGGAGGAGAGGCCCAACGTATCAAACTGGCCACTGAATTATGCATAGGCACACAAGGTAAAACCCTCTATATACTGGATGAACCTACCACAGGGCTCCATAGACTTGATATAGAAAAGCTTATTAAAGTGTTACATAAACTGGTAGAAAAAGGAAATACCATAATAGTAATTGAACACAATCTAGACCTTATAGCAACAGCAGATTATATTATTGACTTAGGCCCAGAAGGTGGTGAAAAAGGCGGCAGGCTAATTAATCAAGGAACACCACAAGAAATTATCCGTCATCCTCAGTCTTATACAGGACAATGGTTGAAAAAGGCCTTAGAATAAAAGTTTTAACCTCCAATCTTTTCTTTCCCACCTAAATAAGGACGCAAAACTGGTGGTATTACAACACTACCATCTGGCTGTTGGTAAGTTTCTAAAATAGCCACCACCGTTCTACCAATAGCCAATCCCGAAGCATTAAGAGTATGCACTAATTCTGTGCCTTTCTTCCCCTTTGGTCTAAATCGAATATTGGCTCTTCTAGCCTGAAAAGCCTCAAAGTTGCTACAAGAAGAGACTTCTTTGTAAACTCCCTGTCCTGCAAACCAAACCTCTATATCATAAGTTTTGGCCGCGGAAAAACCTAAATCTCCAGTGCATAATTCTACTACCCGGTAATGAAGACCTAACCTTTTTAATACCTCCTCAGCATGATTTAAAAGAACCTCCAATTGTTGATAAGAAGTTTCTGGAGTGGTAAATTCCACTAATTCTACTTTGTTAAATTGGTGTTGTCTAACAATACCTCTCACATCTTTACCATAAGAACCTGCCTCTGCTCTAAAACAAGCAGAATAAGCTACATATTTAATAGGTAACTGTGCCTCTTGCAAAATTTCATCTTGATGGAGATTGGTCACTGGCACCTCAGCCGTAGGAATGAGGTAGTAGTCTTTTCCTTCTATCTTAAATAAATCTTCTTTAAATTTAGGTAATTGACCGGTTCCAAACATGCTTTTTTCATTGACTAGAAAAGGAGGAAAGATCTCTATATAATTATGCTCTTTAATATGTAAATCCAGCATAAAATTAATAAGGGCACGTTCTAAAGCGGCCCCCTCTCCTTTATAAACTGCAAACCGAGAACCACAAATTTTAGCTGCTCGTTTAAGGTCTAAGATGTCTAATTTTTCCCCAATCTCCCAATGAGGTTTGGGAGAAAAGGAAAAAACGGGTTTTTCTCCCCAAAATTTTACTATTACATTTTCTGTCTCATCTTTACCTATAGGGACAGAAAAATGAGGAATATTAGGAAGATTTACCAAAAAATCATAAATTCCTTTCTCTACCTGCTCCAGTTGTTTCTCTAAATTTCCAATCTGGGCACTAAGAACCCTGGCTTCATCCAACAATAGAGTAACATCCTCATTGGTTTGTTTTCTCTTAGAGATCTCACTAGAAATTTGGTTGCGATCAGCCCTGAGTGTCTCCACTTTACCCAAAATCTCTCTTCTTTTTTGATCCAATTGTAAAAACTCATTAATATCTAAATCACTTCCTCTTTTTTGTAAGGATTCTGTTATAAGTTTAATATTCTTACGCACAAACCTTAAATCTAACACGGCTGGTTTTTAGCATAGGGCCTATCCCAAGTCAATGTTACGCTGCTCCCAAATTATTCTAATTGAGATTGGCTATTGAAAAAAGCGCATTGGCTACAGGGCCACATCAAAGTCAGACCATAAGTAATTTAACAAAAAGAACAAACTTTCAAATATGGTCTAAAAAATCCAAATTTCAAAATCCAAATGTTTTAATGCCAAAAACAGTCTTAAGTATTAACAGGCTGTTGAAAAAATCATTTTTTTC
>Ga0209410_1001047_pt1 | contig 13323 bp, 16 predicted proteins | sample Mar14436cmmetaG_FD_184135 | JGI IMG/M metagenome (GOLD analysis project Ga0209410, IMG submission 184135) | Marine hydrothermal vent microbial communities from Guaymas Basin, Gulf of California to study Microbial Dark Matter (Phase II) - Marker... ... | reverse complement strand
TGCCAACACCACAGAAGATTTGGAAAGGAATTCAATATATCACAGGATTTGCATCAAAACTTGCAGAAAGGGCAGAGAGGAAGTATGAGAGTGTTGTTGTGCAACCTGTTCTTGCAAAAGTTGCTCCAGAGAAATTCACAACAGTGGAAAAGGTGAGAGAATGGAAGGAGAGAATACCGCAGAAACCGAAGGTATGGAGTATTACAGAAAGGATACCAAGAGGGTTTGTTACAACAACATACACACAAAAGGGCTGGAAGGAGATAACACATAGAGAAGTTTTGAAAGAGATAAAGCCAGCACCACTTTCACCAGCAGAGCAGGTGAAGAGGGGTGTTGTTGGAGGATTGTTAAGAACGCCTATTGCACTCACAGGCATTCCTGTTTTGAGAATGGCATTTAAAGGAATTGCAACACCTTCAGGACTAAAGAAGGAATTTATTGAAACTGGAGAATACATTAAAAAGCGTCCTTACGAATTTGGTGCTGAAACTGCAACAACAATACTTGCTCCTTATGCCTTCAAGAAGTTACCTGTGAGACCAACAATAAGTGTTGCAGAGTTTCCGAGAGGAAGGATAGCATCACTTGGAATTGAGATAAAGAAATTGCATGGTGAGGCAACTTTCAAGCCTCTTGTGAGTTTTGGTAAGCCAAAGATTGTTAAGCCAATTTCACTTGGCAAGCCAAAAATTGTGAGTGAAATCTTAAGTGAGGCAGCATACACACCACAAACACCATTTGAGCGAGGAATTGCACTTGAATACATGCAAAGAAAAGCACCATCTGAACTTGGAAAGATTGAGTGGGGCATAAAATCACAGCAAATCATTAAGAGTGTTAGGGCAAAACCTCGTGAGTTAGGAGATGTTATAAGGGATGTTGTGGAGAAAGAGCATAACCTTCCTGCTGGAACAGGTGATGTCGTTATCAAGGAACTGAAGAGGGCAAAGGCAAGAGTATATGGAAGTGTGATGCAAGAAGCAATAGGAAGGCAATTTGGGGTGAAGGCGCTCCCACGCACACCAAGAGATATTGATGTGCAAGTGAGAAATCCTGCTGAATTTGCAAAGAGAGTTGCAGAAGCAATAAACAAGAAGGCAGGAAGAGAAGTGGTGAAGGTGGAAGGTGAGAGCGTTATTGTGAAAGCAACAGGTGAGAAGTTATTTGACATCCACCCAATAGGATTTGGCGAAATCTCATTAGAGGGAGGAATTCTTGCAAGAGAGGGGGGATACCTTGCCTATGGCTTCAAAACAGGAAAACTCATCAAGACAAAAGAGAAGATTTGGACAACAACACTTTCCGAGCAGGCGTTAAGGAAGTTTAGTGGTGCAGTTGAATTAAGGGCAAAGCCAGTGAAGTTTGGTGAGGTGCGAGGATACATAGCACCTGCACATGCAGGAAGAGTTAAGGACATCTTTGACTACTTCTTCGCAGGAAAGGCAACAGCGGAGCGATTGAGAATGCTCGGCAAGGCAAGGAAGGCATCAGAATTGGAATTCAGATTGAACAGGTGGATTGAGAGTTGGGGGAAGGATATTGCAGAGAAAGCGAGAAAGATGTGGGAGGAGGCACAGAAGCAGGGAAGAGTAAGAATTGGACTCGGAACATTTGAGAGCGTAGGCATGAAGGAGTTAATGAGACCGTCGCTTGCAATTGGAGGAAAATCAACCGCAATTTCAGCATCAGTATTTGCAGTGAAGTCACCATTCACTTCCTCTCTCCATACAACATCACCAGCAGTAAGGAGTGCCCTCACCTCACTTTCAAATGCTGTGAGGGGTTCTGGATTGGTAAGTAGGAGTGTAAGCAGAGGAGTAAGCAGAAGTATTGTGAGTTCTGCAATATCTACTGCTCCAAGCACCTCAGTTTCTCGCTCAATTTCTGTGAGAAAATCAGTCTCACCACTCGCATCAATCTCCTCCTCTGTGTTTTCAGCATTCACCTCAACATCCTCAACAATCTCGCAGATGTCAAGAGGGAGCGTAAGCAGGAGCGAGTTCTCAAAATTCTCAAGGAGTGTTAGCAAGGTGAGTAAAGGAGGTAAGAGTATAAGTTCAGCATTCTTCTCCTTCTCTGCAAGAGCAGAATATCCAAAGCGGAAGGGGAGAAAGAGGAGGGAGTTTGAATTCAGAAAGATATTGGAGGAAGGGGTGGCAAGCAAATTCCTCAAAATCACTCCAATAGCCACTCCTGAAGAGTTGCTGAAAGGAGTATTGAGGAGGTGATGAAATATGAAAATGGAAATTCCTGAACGAGATGGGATTGTGATGTATTTCACCATTCTGCAAAACCTTGCACAACGACCTGACCTCACAGATTTAGAGAGGCAGGCACTTGACTTTGCCTCTTCCCTCCTATATCAAAGTGTTTATGGCGAGGAAATATCAGAGATTGGAGAGGGGGGAGAAAGTGGAAGAGAGGAGGAAATACAAAAGGATATGGAGAAGGTGAGAAGTGTGCATGAATTGGCACAGGTGAGGGGGGGCAAATGCTAAATAATAAAGGACAGGCGGGAGAAATTGCAGTATTTGTGATTTTGGCACTCATGGTAGCATTTGCCTACATCTTTGTCTCACCGATTGTGCAAAATATCAAGGATGTCGTTCCGACAATTGCAGATGCAACATCATGGACAAATGCACAGACACAAGCGATGAACTGGCTCTTCAGGGCGTGGTATGCATACCCCCTCTTTGCTTTTATCGCTCTGTTAGTATGGCTCATCAAAAGGGCAATTGAGAAGAGAAGTGGAGAGGTGGTGTAATGAAGGATGGATGATGAAGAAGGAATGGGTATGGGGACTGCAATTTTTGTTGTGATGCTGAATATCGTATTTGCAATCATCTTCTTCTTTCTGGTAGGTTCAGTGATGTGTGGAATTCTACCACCTCTCACATCAATAGTGGGAATTGATGAGACATCACCATTTGCACAAGCACTCACAGTTGTGCCAAATCTTGTGAATGTTTTCTTCTACCTTCCACTCATTTTTATTTTCACGATGTTTGTATGGCTGTTCAAGTATATTGTGAGGAGGCACAAATATACCTACTATCAGCAGGGAGGTGAAGAAGAGGAGTGGTAAGAAAGTCCCTCTTTCTAACTCTAACTATATCACTTCTCCTTTTGAGCGTAGAGAGCGTATATGGAGGAGAAATTATAACCGTTCCACATAAAATTGATTTAACTGAATGTAGAGAGGACTACTTTAACTGGCATAACGGAACAAATGTTAGCGATTGTCTCTACTGTGATGCATGTTGTGACAGTAGTTATCCATGTATTGAGTGGAACCAATCTTGGGATGTAGGTCAAAGTATAGGATTAGTGGGAACTTTAAACAAAAGACTTAAAATATCTCATGACGGTGCAACTACTACACCACAAACTTGGTTTGACTGCTGCAATACCATCGCAGGTAGAGACATATCATATTTAGCAATTGGAATAAGAAAAGTGACGATGGGGGAATATCCTGCAAAGGCGATTTTAAAGTTCTCTGATGGACATCAGATTAGTTGTAATGTAAAAGGATATAGCCCAGGTCTTTGTGAGTTTTACCTAACAGAAGATAATGTAGTATGTTATAGAAATGGAGAATATTATAACGAAGTAACAATATCACATGATAGCGAGGTTACTCGCATAACTTTGGCTATGGATAAGGGTGAAGGGCAATTTGATGTTTTCACACAAACACCATTTGCAATTGATGTTCCGCATGATATAGCAAGTATTTATGATGACTTTGAAATTGCGTGTATTGTATCCCATACCAAACAATATCCAATTGAAAATCACACATATGAACTTGTGGTAAAACATACAGGAAGTGGAGAGATTGTTAATATCAGAAATATAACAAATCAATATCAAAGATTTCAGTATAACCTCTCAGATTTCACATTTGACACATATCTTGTGGAGTTGAGAAGGGATGGGAGTGTGATGAACACAAATTGGTTTGTGTATTATGATGCTCTTTCAGGGAGTAGTGTTAATGTTGAGAAAGATGTTTATACACCACTTGAAACTGCCAAAATTACATATCATATCGCAAATCCTGACTTCTCAAATCACCAATACTTCCTTGTGATTGAGAGTGTGTATGGTGAGGAGGTTTTCAGACAGCAACTCACAAAAGCAGATGGGGAGATTGAGGTGGAATTGAATGATTACGACCCAAAACTTTATATTGCATCATTAAAGAGGAGTTCATCATCAGAGATTTTGCTCGCCTATGATACCTTCCAAATTGCAGAAGGAGTTTTTATTGAGGGCAAAACTTATGATGCAGAGAGTGAAGAAATATTGCCTTCTGTGTTTGTCTCCTATTGTCAGGAGAATGTTGGATGTAAAAATACCACTTCTGATGTTGCGAATGCATCATACCAAATCAAAGACCTTGCAGTTGATTATGAAATTCATGTAAGTGCTGCAAAAGCAAACTACACACATAATAACTTCTCATTCACACCGCTTCAGAATGGGTGGTATGAGATTAACCTTTTCCTCCTTCCCGATGCATCTCATATTAATGTCACTCCGCCTGCAATTGTCGGTTTGACGCAGACATATCCCTTCAGACAGAATGTCTCCTATGCAACTGTGAATATCTGGAATGATACATGGAATGCAAGCACAACAACAAACAGCATGGGATACTTTGCATTTGAAAACTTGACACCAGGCACATATTACCTGAATGCAACTCGTGTGAAATTCAAACCCTCTCAAACCTATGAAGTGAATTTATCAAGTGGAGAGATTGAGTATGTGTATATTCTCATGTGGGAGATTTATAATCTCACAATCAAGGCAAGAGATGCGGGAACACACTCAACAATCTACAACTTCAAGGCATCTTTGAATGATGGAGAGCAAGTGAAGGAAACAACAATAGGCAAATTGAATTTCAGTGTTGAGTATGGTATTCATAAAGTGGAAGTTGGTGCTGACAACTACTACTCCACAATTGAGTATGTGTATGTGTATAAGGATATGGAGAAGGTGTTTTATCTCACACCGCTTGAGGGGGGGATAACAGCAGCGGAGCAGGGTGTTGGCATTTCATATCCCCCTCATCAAGTTGAGTTTGCCTGTGTTGATATGTTCGGTAATCCTCTCGCAAATGTTTATGTGGAGGCAACGCCAATCTCAACAACAACAGGTGCTTGGGATTGGCTCTTGGCTTTGTTTGGAATAAGGAATGAGAGCATATCCTACTTCACAAATCAAACTCTGAATGGCACTACTGATAGCAGAGGTGCAATAACCTTTGTGATGATGGAGAATGTTGAGTATGAAGTTAGATTTGTGAATGAGAGTTTAGGAATTAACAAGACAATTAGAATTTACCCAAAGGCAGACTATTACACTGTGATATTGACGCCAGTAACTTCCTCAATTGTTTCATCAGAGGATTACATCACCTTCAACTTGAGTTATGAGATTATTGATGATGAAATCAATCTCTCACTCACCTACAACGACAGCCTCAATCAAACACAAAATCTCACCTTCTTTGTGTATAACTCCACCGCTCTCCTATACTCACAGAATTTCACCAACACCTCAAATATAACCGTGAGTTATACCGTGCCTTACGAGGCGGGTGAGGAATACATGTGGGGCTACTCTGCCTTCCATTCAAGATTTGGAGAGATGGGAAGGAGCAGAATATTGAGGATTGCATGGTTCTTGGATTTAGGTATCTCAAGAGCATACTGCACATGGATTGCAATTGCCATAATTCTTTTCCTGACTGCTATGTTCTCCTTCACAACAGTGAAGTTTGGATATGTTGCAATTCCTATTGTCTCCTTAATCTTTGCGTTTATCGGATGGCTTCCGAACATCAGCATAATCATTATCGCCTTGTGCTTGGGAATTTTAGCATACATGAGCAAGAGGGAGAAGGAGGTGGGCATCTGAATGAGAGCATACGACATCTTGTTATTCTTGGTGTGTTTGGAAGCAACAATTGGCTTTGTCTCCTCTCTTCATGTTTTTCCAGTAGATTATGTAGATGCATCAGCAGTTCAGACACCAGCAGATTGGAATTTGCAAGAAGTGGAAAATCAAACAGCATCACAATCAATCTTTGACAAAGTTATGTTGGCAACTGATATGCTCTTCAAAGCACTCTCCATATTTTTCAACATGCTCGTTGCGATTGTTGCCATCTACATTCCTCTCACTTCAGTGTTAGGAGTGCCTTCGGAGATTGCCTTACTGTTGCAAGGTGTGGTGTATGTGGTGTATGCATGGGCAATAATCCAATTCCTATCAGGAAGAAGTGTGAAGTATATGGAGTGAGAAGGAAATGGTGGAAAGAAGGGGGAAATGGTGGTGGAAAGGAATTTGCATTCTTGGCATTCTCACCCTCTTTATAGCAACAGCACAGGCAATTGACATTACAGAAATCACAGCAACAGAGATACAAATCAAAATCACAATTGCAAATGCAACTTCAAGTGGCTACATTTTTGTCAGTCCTTCCAATACCTCCTTTCCTTACACTTACCCACATCAGGGAAATGGCACATATACAATCACTGCAACCTTCCTCAAGCCAAACAATACCTATTATGTCAAGGCGTGTGATAACGAGAATTGCTCAAATGTAGTGTGTGTGAATGTCTCAAAGGAGGAGAATTTGGTGGAGCAGAATTTCACAGCACCATTCAATAATCTCATGCAAGGCGGAAATCTCCTAAATATCTCAAAGTTAGGAGAGACTATTCCAAGCGTTTATACCTCTCTCCTAACAGACATGTTTTGGGCGATGTTCTTTGGTGGCATCTTCCTTGCATATTGGATTAGACAGGAAGATGTGATGCTTCCATCAATAGTGGGAATGATTAGTGGTGTTGCGATGATTGGATTGCTACCACCTTCAGCACAGCACATCGCCTACATCCTTTTGGTGATTTCAATTGCAGGCACTCTTTACACCATAATCAAGGCAAGGAGGTGATAAAAGGTGAGAAAATTTTTGATTTTTGCCTTTGTTGCAATTTCTCTTCTTCTCCTAACATCTACGGCATCAGCATCTTGGTGGGATGTGAATTGGAAATATCGGAGAGAAATCACCATCACAAATGTGAACGGGACTTACACAGATTATCAGGTTTTGGTGCAACTCAATAGCAGTAATTTCAATTTCTCGCATGCACAGGAGAATGGAAGTGATATTAGATTTGTTGCAAGTGATGATGAAACTTTGCTCAATCACTGGATTGAGGTTTGGAATTCCACCAATCAGTCAGCAAAGATATGGGTGAATGTTTCAGAAGTCACAGAAGGGACAAAGATTTTCATGTATTATGGAAATGAGAATGCAAATGATGCAAGTGATGCGAATGCAACATTCATCAGAGTAATTGATGGAGTTGTCGGTGCATGGCATTTTGACGAGGGGAATGGAACTATTGCTCATGATACTTCTGGTGAAGGGAATGAGGGAACAATTTACGGAGCAAACTGGACTGATGGAAAATTCGGCAAGGCTTTGGAGTTTGATGGAAGTGATGATTATGTGAAGGTGCCTAACTCACCAAGTATAAGAGATTATCCAAATGGATTTACTTGGGAAATATGGTTTAAGCAAAACACAACACAAACGAAGGCTGGGGTTGTGGCACAAGTAGATGAACCATGGTTTGACTTGTGGATAGATGGCTCGGGAAGGCTTCGCTACGAGGTTGCAAACAAAAGCGATGGCATCACTTACTCTGCTCAAATCTTCTCGGATGCTCTGGAAGCAAATAAGTGGTATCATGCCATTTTAGTTTGGAATGAGGGAGAGCATACACTATACGCTTATCTAAATGGTCTGAATGTTGGAGAATATACCAATACAAATCTCACTGCAGCAATCAATCCTAATGATTTGAATGTGGGGAAGTACGCTGGTAGTTTTAATGGTATTACTGATGAATTTCGTATCTACAATAGGACGTTGAGTGGGGAGGAAATCTCCAACCTCTATAACAACTACGGCTACACAACACCAAACTACCCAAACAAAGTGCTTGTGCGAAAATATACAGAGCCAGAGCCAGTCGCAATTGTCGGAGAAGAAGTGAGTGGAATTTTCACAACAATTGCAAACTTCCTGACAATTGAGAAAGAGATTGGTGCAAACTATATCCTGTGGAAGTGGAGTTGCACAAATCCTGATGCACTTGTGGATGTGTTTGTGGATGGAAGCGGGGTATTGAGTGCTGCGAGTGCTGTAAGTGGCGAATATTTGCTAACAGATGTGAATGAGAATGAGTTGCACATCATCAAAATTGCAAACTCCTTCAACGCATCTGATTATGTGAGAGATGAGGCGAGAACACTTCCACCATTCTCATTCTTCCTTGCATTACTCCTCACAACATTTGTGCTTCTCGTCATAACATTTGCGACAACTTCCACCGAGAGAGTTATCGCATCAATCTTCACACTCCTCTTCACAGCATTCACCTACAAATACAGCATCTACTATGCCTCACCACTCTCCTACCTCTTATTGTTTGCATTCTTCTTCACCTTTGCTTTAATGCTGGTGGAAGTGTTGAGAATGCTCACATCAACAATCAGAAAGAAGCCAAAGTGGGAGGAGGACTTCTGGAGTGGGTGGAGAGAAGGAGGTGGTGAATTATGAGCAGAGGAATTGGCTTCGTTTCTGCAATTTTGATTTTGATGTTCATGGTAGTGGCGGTATTCACACTCTCAATAGCGTGGAGCGAAATTCCAGTAGAGCCACAAGCGAATACATCACTTGCAAATACCTCATCAATCATTCCAACACTCACCTCATTCCTTCCATATATTGCGTTAGTGGTGATATTGGCGATGGCTATTGGAGTTTTCTTGTCGCTGGTGAGGGTAAGATGAGAGAAAAGAGGGTGAGAGTGATAACGATGCTGACGCTTGCATTCATCATCGGCTTCAAGAGCATCATACTCTTCCTTCAGCATTCCTTCGGATTTGCACTCGCTCTCTTCCTTCTCGCATGGACTTGCATCTGCCTTGCGTTTCCTGATAACTTGATTGGGGCGAGTATTGGGCAAGACCTGAAATTAGGGGAGGTGATTAGAAGATGGGCGAAGAAGAGAGAATTGAAGAGGAAGTGAAGGAGGTATTGGAACGGCTGAAAGTGCCATACTCGGCGGAAATCGTGATTGTGGATGACGAGAGCGGGAAAGTTGTGTTCAGATGGAGAAGAGGGAGAGGTAACTTGGTGAAAGGTATGCAAAAAACGATTGAAGTCTTGGACAGAAAGATAGGAATTCCTGTGAAGGATTTGCTGAAGTGATATGGCAAGGGAAAAGCACTCATTTTTAAAATGAGGGTAACTTTTTTAAATCCTCCCGAAAATAATATTAATAGTAAGAGTGAAAGAAGGTGTGAGAGAAATGAGGAGAAAGGGAAAAAAGGTGAAATGTCCGTTTTGCGGATATGAGTGGTATGCGAGGGTGGAAAATCCGAAGGAGTGCCCTCTGTGCAAGCGGTATCTCATATCGCCAAAATCAAAGTCCAGCAATAATGCTGGCAGAAATAGGAAGAGGAGGTGATGTGAAAAATGGCGAGAAAGAAGCGGAGTAAAAGGATAACAATGGGAAAAATAATGGAGAAGGTGAGAAAGGGTAAGAAACTGACAAAGAGAGAGAGGGAATATCTTAAAAGGAGGAGATGATTTCTATGGGAAGGACAAAATGTCCTGTCTTGCAGAGGGGTAAGCATCACATCTATGGTGCTGTGAGGGGTGTGAGCGATATAAGGGCGATTAACTGCTATATTAGAGAGCAAATCAGGAGGGCAAAGAAGAGAAGAAAAATCACTGAACTTGTGCGTCGCTCTCTCTACTTATATACGCTGACGCATGCACCCGCATGGAAAACTGCATTTGGGAAGAAAATTGGAAGGATGAGACAAGTAGCAAAGGAGGAATATGGGAAAACTGCAAGGACTGCAAACAAACAATTGGATAAACTCGGACTTGGTGGAAAAAGGTATGATGAGAAGATTGGATAGGGAGGGGGGTGATGCGAGATGGTGGAAATAGATATTGACAAACTCCTTGCAGATGAAGAGATAAGAGAGAAAATGAATGAGTGGAACAGGGAAACGGCGAAAAGGCGATTGGAGAGTATGAAAAACCTAAGCGAACCGCATCGCAGATACCTTGAGAAAATCGCAAGCGGAGAATGGAAGGTATGGTAAGGAGGATGATGCAAAAATGGCTCTGAAATACAAACCCACAACGGCAAAGTATAAGGGCAGAACAAAAACCCTTTATATTTATTATGAGAGCAGAGATAGGGTGCGAGGCGGAAAGGTGCGATGGAAACCTCATGTGAAAAGGGTTTATGTTTCGGGGACGGTTATTGAAATCAGGAGGGGAACATTTGAGAATAGATTCGGGAAGAGAGTGTATGGACTCAAAATCACCTATGAGAATCCGAGAAGAGCATTCACAGCACACAGAAGAGGGAAGAGATATAGGGTGAGTAAAGCAACTGTAAAGGTAACGAAGGTCGTGGAACTGCCCAAAGATGCGAGGAATGTGCGCATTCATACAAGGAAGAGCGAAGTTGAGCCGACACTGATGAATGTGTTGTAGGCGTTATCGGTGTTGTTGTAGGTTGAAATGCCCAAAGTAAAGGAAACTGCAAACAGGATAGTGGTGCATGTCGGCGATTTATGGAAGAGGTATCACAGGGCATCGCCAAAGACAAAGAGGCGATGGAAATTCAGGATTAAGGATGTCGGCAGGCTGAAGCATTCTGAACTGATGCTGTGCAAGCCACCTAACGGAAAGTGGCAAACTTATGCATGGTCGTTCTCAAAAGGGCAGGTTAAAAAGGGGAAAAGAAAACTGCTGATATACGATGCCAAAGCATTTGAAATATTGCAGAAACTAAAGATTAAAGATTTCTTGATAGATGAAGATACCGAATGGTTCTCCCATTTAAAAGCTAATGGAAAAGAGCTCGTCCTTACAAACAATAAGGGAATCGTTTTACATAACAGGACGAGAAGAACTTATAGAAATCAACTAAAAATAGCATTCATGGAAGCTTACTATTGCCCAAGAATACATAAAATGTATGGCAAGGACTCCATAGTTTCCCCTAGGATTTTCTTTTTAAGTTATTGTTTTCAGAGTTTGATTTTACTAATGAGATTCTTAGGATTGTTTGCAGGTATCGTAAGATGGAGGGTGATAGGATTTTATGGACATAAAAAGAAGTTTGAATGAAATTAAGAATAATTGGAAGAGTTTATGGTGGTGGCAGGATAGATTTGTGCAAAGGATAATACTTCCTTTAATATTCAGAAGCAATAATGGGCATTATATATTCGATGAGCAGTGGGACAATCTGGTAATCTTAGATAGTTGTAGATATGATACATTCAAAGAAGTGGTGGAAGAAATGAAATTGGAGGGGAAACTAGAATCTAAAATTTCCAGAGGGACTAACACTGCCACTTTTCTGCTTGAAAACTTTTGCGATGATAGGTATGACAACATTGTATACATAACGGCAAATCCTTATGTTAATAAGTTACTTAAAGGAAAATTTTATAAGATAATTCCTGTATGGGACAAGGGATGGGATGATAAGCTTGGAACTGTTCACCCTGAGAAAGTATACGAATACACACTTAACGCTTTAAGAAAATATCATGATAAGAAATTTATCATTCATTTTCTACAACCACACATTCCTTTCATTTCTTATAATAGTTTCAGTGCCAGAGCCAAAGAATCTGTTGAAGAGCTGAGAAAAGCCACAATCGAGAATCGTAATATTTCAGTAAAGTATCCAAAATTCAAGCCTTTTCGTTTATTTGATGAAGGGTCTGAGTTCTATCTCAAAATACCCAAAGACAAACTTTTACAAGCGTATAAAGAGAACTTGAAGTTAGCAATGATTTACGTGGAAAAACTTTTAAACTTTTTACCGGGCAAAACAGTTATTACAGCGGATCATGGAGAAGCTTTTGGAGAATTTATTCATCCTATAATACCTATAAGGGTATACGGGCATGCATTCGGAATAAGAATACCTGCTTTGACAAGAGTTCCTTGGTTTATCTCGGAAAGAAAAGAGGTCAAATTTACAGATTTAGAGAGGGAAATAATAAGGATTAAAATGAGACGATTAAGAGAGAAGGTGAAATGAAGAATGAAAGTTTGCATTGTCTCTCACTTTGAGAGGGGAGAAATTGGAGGGGGATTTATCAGTATAAAAACGCTAGCGAGTGCACTTGAGAAAATAGGATATGAAATTACATTTGCGTATCATCCAAAGCAGATAAGTAAAAGTGATGTTGTTTTGCACACAAACATAAGATATTTAGTAGAGACGCAGAAAATTTGTGAGAGAGAGAAATTACCTTTAGTTGTTGTAGTAAATTCTTTCATTTCTTGCTGTAATGGCTCACATATAACATGTAAAGACATTAAATACGGCACTACTTGCGAGAAATGCAGTTTGATGGGCGCATTTAATTGTTCTTTATTGAATTTGAGAAATAAATATATATCACCAAAAAAGAGATTCTCCGAGTTTTTCACATTCTTACCAAGATATATTATACGATTAAAGCGGATTCGGTCTTTGAATAGGGTAAAGAAAATAGTGTGTATATCGCCGACGGATAAAAATATGCTCAAAATTGCGGGAATAAATGAAGAAAAAATAGTAATTATTCCGCAACCTGTTGATCCTTCCTTTTTAATACCACCAGAAGATTTACTTTTCAATGATAAAGTCTGTCTATTTCCTGGTGGAGGTTGGGTGAAAGGTTTTCACTTGGCAGTAGAGGCGGTGTCGAAAATTGAAAACGTAAAACTCGCCTATGCGGGTGTATTAAGAGCAAAGAATAAGAAAATTGTAATGAATTTCTTGGGAAAGAGGGCGATATTTTTGGGAAAAATATCATCTAAGCTGATGAAAAATTACTACTATTCTGCTCATGTAGTCTTATTTCCAAGCATTTGGTTTGAGGGCTACGCAAGAGTTTTTAGCGAAGCGATGATGTGTGGTAAGCCAGTTGTGGCATTTAATAATGGTAGAGGCGCAACAGATTATCTCATCCACGAATATAATGCTTTGATTTCAGATTTTAATGTTGAAGCGTATGCAGAACAGATAAAAAGGCTATTTGAAGATGAAGCATTGTATAAGAAAATAAGCAGGAATGCGAGGGAATATGCGAAAAAAAACTTTTTGGCAGATGTCGTTGCGAGGAAATATGAAAAGGTGTTTGAGGAGGTTGTGAAAAAATGAAGGAAAACGGTGATTTGAGGGG
>Ga0209410_1001046_pt1 | contig 13330 bp, 11 predicted proteins | sample Mar14436cmmetaG_FD_184135 | JGI IMG/M metagenome (GOLD analysis project Ga0209410, IMG submission 184135) | Marine hydrothermal vent microbial communities from Guaymas Basin, Gulf of California to study Microbial Dark Matter (Phase II) - Marker... ... | reverse complement strand
AGCGGGCCGGGGTGGGCCTCCTCCACGGCATCATCTCCATCTATCTCAAAGGGGACCAGATCATAAGCGGGGTGGGAATAAACCTCCTCGGTGTTGGGGCCGTGGGGTTCGGGACCTGGGCCTTGTGGGGCGCCAAATCCCCCATGTTGGACCAGCGCTTCTGGATCCCCGAGGTCCCCGGGTTGGGGGTGAGCCCCCTCGTCCTCCTTACCCCGCTTTTGGCGGTCTTGGCCTGGTGGCTTTTGCACCGCACCGCCCTGGGGCTGAGGATCCGGGCGGTGGGGGAGAACCCGGTGGCCGCCGATGTGGTGGGGGTCCCGGTGGAGCGGGTGCGGCTTTTGGCGGTGGTCTTCGGCGGGGCCTTGGGGGGACTGGCCGGGGCCTTCCTCAGCCTGGACTGGCTCCACACCGTGAGCCCGACCCTCCCCGCGGGCCGGGGGTTCATTGCCCTGGCCAACGTGGTGTTCAGCAAGCTCAATCCCTTCCTGGCGTTGCTCGGGGGGTTCCTTTTCGGGTACTTCGATGCCCTGGCGATCCAGCTGGCCTCGGTGGCCGGCTTCGGCGGGGGGGTCCCCTACCAGTTCGTGCGCATGATCCCCTACATCGCCACCCTGGCGGTGGTGACCCTGGCCATCGGAAGGGCCCGCTTCCCCAAGGCCTTGGGCCAGCCCTATCGGAGGGAGTAGCCCAGATGCCGGCTCCCAAGGGGTGTCCACGATGTCCACCAAGCCGCGGAAAAAGCGGTGAAGGCCGTCCGCCAATCGATCCTAAATCCCCACCCGCGCCCTGGGAGTCTCAGCGGGGGATCACCCGGGGCCGTAGTAGGCACTGACGTGATCCCTGGCCTCTTGTACAAGGCTCTCGGCGAGTTTCGTGCCGAAGTGGGGGAGCTTCGCGATTTCCCCGGGATCGGCCTTGCTCAGCGCGAACGGATCCCTATACCCGGCCTCGTAGAGGATCCGGGCCCGGACGCGCCCGATCCCCTTTAGCTCCACCAATGGCAGGAGCTCCTCCCGCACGCCGTACCGCACGCGCCGGCGGAGCCGGGAAAGCTCCGGGAGCCGGAGGTGAAAGAGCTCGGCGATCCGCACGGCGGAATAAAGGAGCCAATCGGCCGTCTCCACGATCCGGTGTAAGTCCCCGGGGCCAACCCCGAAGTCGATGTACAGCTCCTCCTCGGTCTTCTCCTCGATCCAGTTGACCAACACCTGGGCCGTCTTCACCTCCGCCAGGAACCTCCGGAACCCCCGCTCGCCGAAGGAGGGGGTCTCTACGAACCATGTCCCCTCGGCTTCCTCCGCGAAGGCCTCGAGCTCGGGAAGGTCCCGGGAGCTCATCCGCACGTGCTCCATATCCGGAGTCGCGGCGATGAGGTGGAAGAAGGCGATGGGGGGGCGGTCCTCCCGGCGCCGGGCTTCTCGGAGGCCGTCCCGGAGGATCACGGCGGTGAGGGGGTGGATATAAAGCCTGGCCGTCAGCATCCCGAAGTCCGTGGGGAAGACCCTTTCCCCCTCTACCCCCACGAAACCCTCGACCTCCAAATACCGGAGGCCCCGCCGCAGGGCCTCGGCCAGCTCCCCGGGGTCGAACTGTCGCGCGAACAGGGTCAACGAGAAGAACGCCGGGATGTCCCGCAACGCCCTTACGTACCTCGCGGCGATCACCCCGAGCAGATGGAACAGAAGCGCCCCTTCCTGGGCGAGCTGGGAGCGGATCTCCTCCGGGGGGGCGAGCACGTAGCGGGAGAGGAGGTCCTCCACCTCCTCCTCGTTCTTGGCGATGAGGATCGCCTCGCCGTAGGGGTCCAGGCCCGGTCTCCCCGCCCTCCCTGCCATCTGGTGGTATTCCAATGTGGGGATGTAGCTTGATCCGTGCAGCGGATCATAACGCCGTACGTCCCGCACCACTACCCGGCGGGCAGGGAGGTTCACCCCCGCGGCCAAGGTGGTAGTGGTGCAGAGGACCTTGAGCAGCCTCTTCCGAAATGCCTCCTCTACCAGTCGGCGGTGCCCGGCCGAAAGGCCGGCGTGGTGGAAGGCGACCCCGGAGGGGAGGCACTTCGTCAGTTCCACCGATAGGGAGGTCTTTCCCTCTACCTCCCCTTGGATCTCCGCGGCGAGCCGCGAGAGTTCCCGGGATTCCCGTTCGGTGAGGAGATCGCCCACGTGACGGGAGAGCTTGCGCGCCGCGGCCTGGGCGGAGCGCCGCGTGGACACGAAGACAAGGACCTGTCCCCCTTCCCGCACGGAATCCAGGGCCAGGGCCACCAGGGGTTCGTGCCGCCCCCCTTCTTCCAGTTCCAGTTCCCTTGGGGGCTCCCCGGGGAAGCAGAGTCTCCCCTCCCAGAAGATTCCCTTCCGTAGCGGGACAGGCCGGAAATCGCTCACCACCGCCTCGGCCCCGAGCCATCCCGCGATTTCCTCGGGGTTTCCGACGGTGGCCGAAAGCGCGAGCAACTGTAGCCCCGGGCGTTCCCTCCGGAGGGCCGATAATAGGATCTCCAGGGTGGGGCCCCTGTACGGATCCCCCAAGAGGTGTACCTCGTCGACCACCACGAGCTCCAGGCCCCGGAAGAACCACCCCGGCCGTTGCCGCATGATGGAGTCCGCCCGCTCGTTTGTGAGGATGAGGACATCATACGAGGCCAAGTGTGGGTCAGCGCGATCGAAGTCCCCCGTGGAGATGCCGACCTTGAGTCCGTGCGGCGAGAAGAGATCCCGGAAGCTCTGGAACTTCTCCCCGGCCAGGGCCCGCAGCGGCACCAGATACACGGATCGTCCCCCGCGGACGAGGGCCACGTGCAGCATGAGGAGCTCCGCCACCAGGGTCTTCCCTGAAGCGGTGGGGGCGGCAAGCACAAGGCTCCTCCCCTCGGTGACCCCGCTCTTGAGCGCCGCCTCCTGGGGCGGGTAAAGCTTTCCGATCCCCCGCTTCCGATAGGACTCGGCCACCCGCGCCGGAAGCCCGAGGAGCTTACAGATCTCGGCGATATCCATTCCGGACCATTTTAGCCAAACCCCTTGACTGGAGCGCCTCTTTGGCCCTTAAAATTGGGCAGCTTCTTGAGGGCACATGGAAAAACCCTGCAATAGGAGGGAGGAATGAGGAAAAAGCTCGTTTTTGCCTGTCTCCTTGCGTTCGCTTTGGTGGGAGCGGCCCAGGAACTCAAGCGCGATTTCGCCTTCTATGTCGCTTACCCCCATATCGTTCTCCCCGAAGGAAAGGACGTGAACCTGGACGTCGTTCTCGTCAATTATGGTGAAAATCCGGAGGAAATCGTTTTCGAGATCTCGGGGCCGGAGGACTGGAACCCACGGCTTGAGACCTCGAGCTATCCCCGCACTCAGATCATGGGGCTCTACCTCCTGCCGGGTGAGGACAACAAGGTCACCGTCAAGTTTCGGGCCAAGCCCCCGGATGAAGCGGAGTCCGGCGATTACGCCTTCGAGCTAGTGGCCCGCACCAAGGATGGGACCATCGAAAAGAAGGCCGCCGTGGTGGTGACTTATGAGCGAGAGAAGGTGGAAACCACGGAAGAGGAGGAAGTAAAGGGCCTCACCCTCACGGTGGACTATCCCGCCCTGGAGAACCCCGCCGGGGAGAGGTTCGAGTTCGAGATCCAGATAAAGAACGAAGCCGATGAGGAAAGGGTCGTGGAGCTCAAAGGCCAGGTTCCCATCGGCTGGCAAGCTTATTTCACCCCGCGCTGGAAGGATCAGCGGATCACCTCCATCAAGGTGGGGAAAAACTCCTCAGAGTGGATAAAATTTGTGGTCACACCACCTTTCGGAGCGGAAAAAGGGGAGTATCCACTGACCTTCGTGGCCAGTGCGGGGGAAGTGGAGGCCAAGCTCGATCTCAAGGCCGTGATCACCGGGACCTACGAACTTCACTTGGGAAGCGAAGCTGAGGTCTTCGGAAAGGGAGACACCCGCAACATCAAGGCCACCGCGGGCAAGGAGCGGGTGTTCAAGCTCTATATCTGGAATGAGGGTTCCGCTCCTATCACCGATATCGATTTTTATGCCTCCAAGCCCAAGGGCTGGGAGGTCAGCTTCAAGCCCGAAAAGCTCGAATCGTTGGAGCCGCTCGCCCAGACCCTCAAGCCCGAGGTGGTGGAGGTAATCGTCAAGCCCAAGGAGCGGGCCATCCCCGGCGACTATGAGATCAACATCACCGCCGCCGGCAAGGAGGACCGCGAGTCCCTGAAGCTCCGGGTGACCGTGGGCGCGGCCATGAGCTGGGGTTGGGTCGGGGTTGCGGTGATCGTGGTCGTAGTGGCCGGGCTCACGGGGATCTTCGTCAGGCTCGGGAGGCGCTGATGGGCCTGGTGGTGGAGGCGAAAGGCCTCAAGAAGTACTACGACGGGGTCAAGGCGGTGGACGGACTTGACCTCGAGATCGGAGAAGGGGAGATCTACGGACTCCTCGGCCCCAACGGCGCCGGGAAGACCACCACCATCCTCATCCTCCTCGGCCTCACCGAGCCCACCGCCGGGGAGGTCAAGGTCCTCGGCTACGATCCGACCCGGGAGCCCCTCAAGGTGAAGCGCCTCACCGGCTACCTCCCCGAGAACCTCGGCTTCTACGATGATCTCTCCGCCCGGGAAAACCTCCTCTACACTGCCCACCTCAACCGTATCCCCGAAAAGGAGGCGAAAAAGCGGGTGGCAGAAGTCCTGGAGATCGTGGGCCTATCGGACGTGGCCGAGCGTCCGGTCAGGGCGTTTTCCCGGGGGATGAAGCAGCGGCTGGGGATCGCGGATGTCCTCCTCAAGGACCCCAAGTTCGTGATCCTGGACGAGCCCACCTCCGGGATCGACCCCGAAGGGGCCAAGCAGATCCTGGAGATGATCGCGGGGTTGAGGGATGAGAAGGGGATGACCATCATGCTTTCGTCCCATCTCCTCCATCAGGTGCAGCGGATCTGCGACCGAGTGGGGATCATCCACCAGGGAAGGCTGGTGGCCCAGGGGACCCTGGGGGAGCTCGGCGCCGTGGTGGAGGAAGGCACACACCTCTTCGAGGTGAGGACCTCCAGGGTGGACGAGGTGCTCCTCGGTGCCCTGCGGGGGATCGAGGGCGTTACCTCTGTGGAGGTGGAGGGGGACCTCATAAGGATCAAGGCCACCACCGACGTGCGGCCCCGGGTTGCCCGTGCCGTGATCGAGTCCGGGGCCGAGCTGGTGGAGCTCAAGGGCCACACCTACACCCTGGAGGAGATCTACCTCCGTTACTTCCAGGAGTGAACCATGACCGCCGTATTTTGGAAGGAGCTAGCGGATCATCTGGGAAGCAAACGGTTCGTGATCTTCTTCTTCCTCATCCTCATCGTGGGCGGGGCGTCGGCGTACCTGGCGGCCCAAGCCCTTTTCGGACGGGAAACGGCCTCGGAATTCATCTATCTCAACCTCTTTACCCTAAGCGGCGGGGGCCTCCCCTCGTTCCTGGGGTTCCTGGCGTTCTTCGGGCCCCTGATCGGGGTGGTGCTCGGGTTCGACGCCGTAAACAGCGAGTTCAACCGGGGCACGGTCTCCCGGGTGCTCTCGCAGCCCATCTACCGCGACTGGTGGATCAACGGGAAGTTCCTCGCCGGCCTCACCGCCTTGGCCATCGCCGTGGCGAGCATCATCCTCATCATCGTGGGACTGGGCCTCTATATCCTCGGCTTTCCCCCGGACGGGGTGGAGATCTCCCGGGTCGCCATGTTCTTCGTGATAAGCGTGATCTACCTCGGGTTCTGGTTGAGTTTGGGGATCCTCTTTTCCATCGTGTTCCGCCAGACGGCCACCTCTGCCCTGGCCTCCATCGCGTTGTGGCTCTTCTTTACGCTGTTTTTGTACATGCTCGCGGGGCTCATCGCTGACCAGATGGCGCCGATAAAGCCCGGGGTGAGCGCCGATGTCTTTGCCAAGCACGAATCCATCCGGGATCTGGTGCTCCGGTTTTCCCCGGTGGCCCTCTACGAGGAGGCCACCACCGCCATCCTCATCCCCAGTTACCGTGGCCTGGGGATCGCCGCCCTTCTGCAGGAGGCCACGGTACCGACGAGCCCGCTACCCCTTGGCCAGAGCCTCCTCATCGTGTGGCCCCAGTTGGTGAGCTTGGTGGCGCTCACCTCCGTGTGTTTCGCCATTTCCTACGTGATCTTCATGCGCCGGGAGATCCGTTCCACGTAGGGGTGACGCGTGGCGGGCTGACGGGCGCCGGGGAACCGGCGCCCTTTTGTTTCTAAAGGAGCGGGGATTCCTCGACACGGGATTTTCCGGGACCGAGGATGTGGATTACCCGGAAGCCCCGGGCCGCCAAGGCGGCGGCGATGTAGCGGCGGTGGCAGCCCCGGGGGTCCCGCTCGGCGCACATGATCGCCGTCTTGCCCTGCACTGCCAGCTCTTCCAGCCTCCCCAAACCCCGGCGGAACCCCTCCGTCTCCGTATAGGCCTCATACCCCCCGCGGCGGTATCCGCCCAGTTCCTCTCCCAGGAAGACGTACTCGATCCCCGCTTCCTTTAGGGCCGGTCCCAGGTTTTCCCGGGAGAAATGGGGGTGTTTCTTGGAGGTAGGAAACCGACGCACATCGGCCACGATCTCGATCCCCCAACTCCTCAGAAGCTCGAGGAACTCTCCCATGGAGAGGTTCGAATGTCCCAGGGTGTAGATCTCCCTTGCCACAACGAAAGCATACCGGTTTCACTGGGGATTTCGAGCACCCCCGCGGGCGGAATCTTGCGGCGGGTTTGGGATAACGGTATATTGTCTGACAGCATGACTGCCAAACCTATCCGCGAGGAGATGTCCCAGCTCATCCAGCCGGTGCGTCCCACCAAGGTGTCGGCCCAGGTGGCCGAACAGATCATCCGCCTCATCAAGGAGGGGGTCTTCAAGGTGGGTGAACGCCTCCCCTCCGAAAAGGAATTGGCCGAACTTATGGGGGTATCGCGGGCCTCCGTCCGCGAGGCCCTGGCGGCCCTTGAGGCGGTGGGGATCGTGGAGGCCAAGGTAGGCCGGGGGAACTTCGTGCGCCGCAGCCCCGTGGGAGAGGAAGAGGCAGAGCCCCTTGTGGTCTTGGAATCCGAAGCCGGATGCCTGGAGATCATGGAGGCCCGCGGGGCCTTCGATCCCGTGGTGGCCTCCCTCGCTGCCCGATACGCCACCAAGGAGGACGTCACCAAACTCAGGAGCATATACGAGGCCATGCTCTCCCTCGCCCGGGCAAACGACTTCGAACGCTACTTCTCCCTGGATAAAGAGTTCCACTGCGCCCTGGCCGAGGCGACCCACAACCGCTTGATCATCGCGGTGATGAGGCTTTTGGTGGAGACCATGGACCAAAAGGTCTACCGGGAGTTTGCCCATAACTTTTATATGAACACCCCCAAGGAGCTCGAGCGGGTGGCGGAGATCCACGGAAAGGTCCTGGAGGCCATCGCTGCCGGGGATCCCCGGGCCGCCGCCCGCAGGATGAGGAACCATTGGGAAAGAATGCGCAAGGTGTATGAAGCGTAGGGAAAGGAGGCCGGGCGTGGAGAAAAAAACGGTGGTGGTTGCCCTGGGGGGGAACGCGATCCTGCAGCGGGGGCAGAAGGGCTCCTTCGAAGAGCAGCTGGAAAACGTGCAGCGGGCCTGTGAGCAGCTGGCCCAGATGGTGCTCTCGGAAAGATGGCGCCTGGTGATCACCCACGGCAACGGCCCCCAGGTGGGAAACCTCCTTTTGCAGCAAGAGGCGGCCAAAGAGATTGTTCCCCCCATGCCCATGGACGCCTGCGGTGCCCAGACCCAGGGCCTGATCGGGTATATGATCCAACAGACCCTCCACAACATCCTGGACCGGGAAGGGCGGGGCGATATCCCCATCGCCACCGTGGTGACCCAGGTCCTGGTGGACAAAGGCGACCCCGCCTTTCAGAACCCCACCAAGCCCGTGGGTCCCTTCTACACCGAGGAGGAGGCGAAGCGGCTTCGGGTCGAAAAGGGTTGGCACATCGTGGAGGACGCCGGGAGGGGCTGGCGCCGTGTAGTTCCCTCGCCGGATCCAAAGGCCATCATCGAGCGCGACGCCATCAGGGCCCTGGTGGAGAACCGGGCCATCGTCATCGCCTCTGGGGGAGGGGGTATCCCGGTGGTCCGGGAGGACGGGCGGCTCCGGGGGGTGGAGGCGGTGATCGACAAGGACCTCGCGGGGCAACGCCTGGCCGTGGACGTGGGAGCGAACGTCTTCCTGATCCTCACTGATGTGGAAAAAGTGATGCTCAACTACGGAAAGCCCGATGAGACACCCCTCGACAGGATGACCCTCTCCGAGGCCCGTAGGTACTTGGCGGAGGGTCACTTCAGAAAGGGTTCCATGGAGCCCAAGGTGCGGGCGGCGGTGCGGTTCGTGGAAGCCGGCGGCGAGAGGGCGGCCATCGGCCACCTCTTTCAGGCCATAGAGGTCCTGGAGGGGAAGGCCGGAACCCAGATCGTCCGTGACGGGTGATGTGTGATGGGTGATCGGTGATGGGTCAACGGGAATATGCGTGCGCATGCGTACTCATCACCCATTACTCATCACCGATCACGAACTGAAAGGAGGAGAAATGGCGAGCACGGATCTTCGGGGAAGGGATTTCATCACCCTGATGGAATTCGATCGGGAGGAGCTGGAGACCATCCTCGATGTGGCCTTCGACCTAAAGCGCAAGCTCATCCGGGGGGAACCCCACAAGCTCCTGGAGGGAAAGACCCTTTTTATGCTCTTCTACAACACCTCGCTTCGCACGCGGAACTCCTTCGAGGTGGGGATGCAACAGCTCGGGGGGCACGCCATCTTCCTCCAGCCAGGAGCGGTCTACACGCCGGCTTTACCGGGCGAGGAGGTCGCGTACACTACCGAACGCGTGTCCGATGTGGCCCGGGTGCTGTCGGAGATGGGCCACGGGATCGCCATCCGGATCTATGGAGCGAAAACGGGCTGGATGTACGGCAAAGGAAATCTCCTCATCCGGGAGTTCGCCCGCTGGGCCCGGATCCCCGTGATCAACATGGAGGACGACATGTACCACCCCTGCCAAGCCCTGGCCGACCTCATGGTGATGATCGAGAAGCTCCGGGAGCTCAAGGGAAAGAAATTCGTGATGTCCTGGGCCTACTCCGGCTCGGTGGAAAAGCCGTTGGCGGTGCCCCAGTCGGCCATCATTGCCGCCAGCTTCTTCGGGATGGAGATCACCCTCGCCCACCCTAAAGGTTTCGACCTCGATCCCAACGTCTTGAACTTCGTGGAGAAGAACGTGAAGCGGTACGGCGGGTCCTTCCGGGTGGTCCACGATATGGACGAGGCGTTCAAGGATGCCGATGTGGTATATCCCAAGTCCTGGACGGTGCAGCCCACCGACGGTTCAGGCCCCATGGATCCCGAGAAGGCGAAAGAGCTCTTCGAGGCCAACAAGCACTGGATCACCACGAAAGAAAAGATGGAGCTCACCAACGGCGCCATCTACATGCACTGCCTCCCGGCGGACCGTGGGATGGAGGTCACCGACGAGGTGATCGACGGGCCGAACTCGGTGGTGTTCGAGGAGGCCGGGAACCGCCTCCACGCCCAGAAGGGCCTCCTAGCATTGATCCTGTGATGAGTGATGCGTGATGGGTGATCGGTAAAAAAGCCAAAAAAACCATCACACATCACCGATCACCCATCACTGAAAGGAGGGGAAATGAGCTGGTTCGAGCTCGCGGGCAAGGACCTCATTTCCATCAAGGACTGGACCGACGAGGAGCTGCGCATCGTTCTGCAGGTGACCGACCACCTCAAGGCCCTTCACTATGAGGGCGTGCCCCACTATCCCTTGAAGGACAAGACTTTCCTTATGCTTTTCTTCAACACCTCCACCCGAACCAGGCTTTCCTTTGAGACCGCCATGACCCAACTTGGGGGACACGCCCAGTACGTCGACGCTTCTACCCTGAGACTCTCCCTGGAGGACCGTCCCGGCGCCGGTGAGACCATCAAGGACACCGCCAAGGTGATGGCCCGATACGTCGACGGGATCGGGATAAGGCTCCTTGAGGACAAAGTCTCCCGGTACGGGGAAGGGACGGAGATCATGTACCGGTTCGCCCAGTACGCCGAGGTCCCGGTCATCAACATGGCCTCCGATGTCTACCACCCCTGTCAGGCCCTCACCGACATCTACACCCTCAAGGAGAAGCTCGGGGACCTCAAGGGCGTGAAGTACGTGATCATGTGGGCCTACTCCCCCTGGGTCCGTTCTTGGGGCTCCGTGCAATCGGAGCTCCTCATCGCCGCCCGCTTCGGCATGGAAGTGGTGCTGGCGCACCCCAAGGAATACCGACTCGACCGGGAGGTGTTGGAGCTCACGGAAAAGTACGCCCAGGAGTCCGGAGGGAGGTTCGAGGTCACCCAGGACCTGGACGACGCCCTCAAGGGGGCGGTGGTGGTCTTCCCGCGGAACTGGATGTCGCCGCGCCGCTATGAGATCGGCAAAGAAGAGGAAATAAAGCTGGCGCAGAAGTACATCGATTGGAAGTACACCGTGAAGCGCCAACGGGAGCTATGCAAACCGGGGTATCTCATGCACGTTATGCCCGTAGACCGCGGAAACGAAGCCGATCCCGAGCTCTGTGATGATCCGGACCTTTCCTTCATTTATGACCAGGCCGAAAACCGGCTCCATGTTCAGAAGGCGATCATGGCCCTCACCATGGGAGGTCGCTTGAGGGTGTGAGCACGCTCTATGAATTCGGGAAAAAAGGGGCCTCCCTATGGAGGCCCCTTTCCCACATTATGGGGCAATCGATTTCCCACCGACAGGGCAGATATTGCCCAAGGCGCACGTCCGCAATTACTCGGGTACCGAGGGCCTATATGCTCCGATGACCGTTCCCCGATATCTTGGGAGGGGAAGATGTCGATTCCCTCGATTGGCCAAAGCGCGCATGCTGGAAGTAATATGGTTTGTCCATGGTGGGGATCGTTGCGGTAGCGGCGTTTTGGGTCTCGTTGGGGTGTACGCGGTTCCTCATTCCCAAGCTACGTGCGGCCGGGATTGTGGGGAGGGATGTGCACAAACCGGGACAGCCGGAGGTTCCCGAGATGGGGGGCCTAGCATTTCTCGCCGGCTTCACGGCGGGCGTGCTTTTGGCGATCGCCCTCGAGGCGTTCGTTCCCCCGACAATTCCAGTGGATTTCACCGAACTCCTCGCCGTTTTGGCCGCGGTGCTTCTTACGGGCTTGGTGGGAATCCTCGACGACCTTTTGGGAATGCGTCAATGGGTGAAGGCCTTTCTCCCGGTGTTTGCGGCGTTGCCCCTCGTGGCCATCCGGGCCGGGCATTCCACAATGACCATTCCGTTCATTGGCCGCCTGGATTTCGGGATTTTCTATCCACTGATCCTGGTGCCTTTGGGGATCACCGGGGCGGCCAATGCGGTGAACATGCTTGCGGGGTTCAATGGGCTGGAACTGGGGATGGGCCTTGTGGCCATGGGGGCATTGGCGGCCGTAGCCGGGGTGGCCAAGGAAGCCACGGCCTTGGTGGTCCTTTTGGCCGGGATCGGCGCAGGGATGGGCATTTTCCCGTTCAACTGGTATCCGGCAAGGGTCTTCATCGGCGATGTGGGCACCCTCTCCATCGGAGCGATCCTCGCGGCAAGCTGCATCGTGGGGAACTTCGAGACAGCCGGCCTTTTGGTGATCGTTCCTTATGCCCTGGATTTCTTGGTAAAGGCTTTCCACGGCTTTCCTTCCAAGGGGTGGGCTGGGGAGCTGGCAGAAGATGGAAGACTCAGGTGCCCTTCTCACGGACCGGTGGGGTTAGCCCAATCGGTGCTCAAGGTAACCGGGGGTCTTTCCGAGCGGGTATTGGTCGTGGTTTTTATGGGAATCGAGGCCGTGTTTGGGGGGCTTGCCATCCTCCTTTACTTCCTGCGCTAGTTCCCGGCCAATAAGGAAGAGGAAGCTCCTTCGCTGCGTTCGCCCATACGCAGTTGCCATGGACTTTTAGAGGCACACCCTTGAGCTTGGGTCAGGGGCGTCGGCGGGCGGATGCAATCGAGCAGGCCCACCGGGCGTTAAGCTGGAAGAGAGGCCGGGAAATACCCGAAGCGTGGCCAAGTGGTCGGACAAAATTCAACTCCCGCGCCACAAGATGTAACACAAGATTTCTCCAGGCTATTCTCCGGAAAGCCCGGGCGGAGAGATCCCATAGAAGATGAAGTCCTCATAATCCTCGGCGAAATGGAGCTCTTCCACGAGTTCCACTTGGATCCCCATGAGCTCTTCGAGAGGACACAGGAGATGATACAGCCGCGGCTTCTTCACCAATATCTCTTGCGGAAGGGAAGCGTTGCGGAGAAAGGTGGCCAGAAGCGCCCGCACGATCCCGGGGTATAAGGCTTCATCGGCCCTGATGGGGCGGAACTCCACCGAGTTCCCCGTGGAGGCGTCCACCGCCAGGAGGGAGAAAAAGAGCTCGGGCCTTTCCCCGTACTCATCGATCTCGTGTAACAGGCCGAACACATCTACCTCGAGGACTTCCTCCAGTTTAGGCAGCTTCCCCAACCCCACGATCACATCCCGGGGAAGAGACAGGGCAACCTCCCTCCTCCCGAGCGGAGGGAAGGACCGCACCCTGTCCGTCCACACCGTCTCTCCGTCCCCTTTCTTCGGAACCCGCACCAAGTACTGGTGCCCCGCACCGGGCAGTAAGGCCTCTGGGTCTCGGCGTATCCTGGGAGCCATCTCCAGGAGTTGTTCCAGACAACAAGCGAGAAAACGGACCTCCCCTGGCTCCAGGTACCAGGGGTGAAAACCGGGGCGGAAGCTGCGGAAGAGGGGCCAATTACCCGCACCCCGAAACCGGAATCCGCAGGCCCTGATCGGCTCGAGATCTCGGTCGGTAAGGTCCGCTCGACTCACGAACTGGAGCTGCAATTGGGGTATGATAAAGATCTCCTCAGGGAGGGGATAATCCTCCGGATCGTAAAACTCCCAAAACCGGCTCAGGGCCTCGCGTCCAAGGTACACGGCCACGGCGCGATGCTCCCCCAAAAGGCCCATCACGCTCACGAACCCCACTTGACCGCTTTCGGGATCTTGGACACCGAAGATGTTGGTCTCCTCCATCCACCTCCACGGGGCGAGCTTCCGCACCCCCACCGCGGCCTGAAGAAGCCGCTTCCACTGGGCAATTTCCTCCATACCCAGCGCCGTACTCCTCACCCCCTTCTTACTCGGGACGCACCCGCAGGGAGAAATAGAGGTGCAACAGCCCCCCGATGGCGGCCCCGATCCAGGTGCCGAAAGCGAGGTCACGGAACCCCGCCCCCACCGC
>Ga0209410_1001045_pt1 | contig 13331 bp, 9 predicted proteins | sample Mar14436cmmetaG_FD_184135 | JGI IMG/M metagenome (GOLD analysis project Ga0209410, IMG submission 184135) | Marine hydrothermal vent microbial communities from Guaymas Basin, Gulf of California to study Microbial Dark Matter (Phase II) - Marker... ... | reverse complement strand
TCTGTCCATTTTAATTTTATTTTTTCTCCTTTTTTTAAAGCATTTAAAGTTTTTTCAGCCTTTTCCTTTGCTCTTCTTCTTGCTTCTTCTTTTATAAAATCTTCTTTTACTTTTTCTTTAACCTCATCAAATGTAGGAAGATGTTTAGGTTTTTCATCTTTTAATTGTATTAAAAAATAGCTTTCTTTTGATTTTAATGGAGATGATATTCCTCCCTTTTTAAGAGAAAGTATTTGATCCTTTAAATTGTGCGGAATCTGTAAAGGCCAATTTTTTTCACTAAAAAAATCTGTTTCTTGAATAGTTTTTTTATATTTTTTAGCTGCTTTTCTTAAATCATTTTCTAGGATAGCTTCAGCATAAATGCGATTTGCTGTATTAAAAGCCATTTCTTTTGCCTTTTCTTTTTTCAAAACCATAATAATATGCTTTTTAACTTCTTTTAAAGGCTTTGTTCTTTCTTCTTTAATATCATATACTTTGACAATATGAAAACCCAACTTTGTTCTTATAGGCTCAGAAATTTCTCCTTTTTTTAAAGAAAAAACAGCATCTTCAAATGACTTAACCATTACTCCTCTAGGGAAACAACCAAGATCTCCTCCTCTTTTTGCCGTTGCCTTATCCTCTGAATATTCTTTAGCTAATTTGACAAAATCTTCTCCTTTTTTTAACTTAGATAAAACTTCTTCTGCTTTCTTTTTAACCTTTTCCACTTTTTCTTTAGGTGCATCAGATGCTACACGAAAAAGAATATGTCTGGCACAGACTTTTTTAGGCTCATAGAATATATCTTTATTTGCTTCATAATATTTTTCTATTTCTTCATCAGTCAAATTTATTTTTTCTAAAAATTCTTTAGAAGAAATCTTAAGATATACAAGTTTTAATTTGCGAGGGATTTCATATCTTTCTTTATGATCTTCAAAATATTTTTTTAAATCTGTTTCTTTTGGCTTAATCTCTTTAATAAACTGGTTTGGCTCAAAAGTAACAAATTCTAAATTTATTTTTTGATTTAACCAACGGTATGTCTCATAAGCTTCAAGGTCAGAAACTTGAGCTAAATCTTTAAAAATTTCTCTTATTCTTTTAATGATTAAATCTTCTCTTAATGATTGCTCAAATTCTGCAGGTGTATAATGATAATGTGATAGCACCATTTGATAACGTTTAAGATCAAATTTTCCATCTTTTTGGAAAATCTTATAATTGCTAATTGTTTCCCATAATTCCATATCTGATACCATCAATCCCATTTTTTTTGCAGCCTGTAAGATGAGTTTTCTCTCAATTAATTGCTCAAGAACAGTCTGTTTTAAATTTAATCTTTTAATCCATTCTTCATCAAATTCCTTAAAGCGCGCTCTATAGTTTTCTAAAACTTGACGATAAGTATTGTAAAATTCTTTATAATAAATAGGTTCACCATTAACATAGGCAAGGATAGTAGCACGACGAGCACGAAATGAACCTACACCCCAAAAGACAAAGACAATGATAATAATTGCAAAGGCAGCTTTTATAATCCAAGATTTGGCATGACGCCTCATGAACTTTAGCATATCTCGGTTAATAGCATTTCAATTAAAAGAAGTCAACTTGCTACTAAGCATATTTCGTGATAATTTTTAAAAAATGTCTAAAGAACATTTACTTGAACTTATAAAAATAATCTCTACAGCCCTAGGAGATGATATAGGTTTAAAAATAAAGGCTGGGAAATGGTGGTCTTATGATTTTGAAAAGAATGAAATTACCTTTCCAGAAGAGTTCTTACTTAATTATTCTCCTGAACAGGTAATAGGTTTTTCCATTCATGAAGCAGGACATAGGCAAATAACTCGCATTGATTTAAGAAAAGAAGAATTTAAACTTTTTTATTCTAAAAATTCTTTTAAATTACTCTTAAGTGTTTTTGAAGATGCAAGAGCAAACAATTGGATGATCTCTTTATTTCCAGGTGCAAATTATTATTTAGGCATTATTTATGATGAGCTTGTACCAGAGGATTTAACAACATCTCAATATCTTAAAAGTTTGCAAAAAGAGATTAAAGTACCTGATCTTCATCCTTATATATTATATCCTTATTTAGAATATATTTTAGGAGTCATATATTATTGGCGTTTTAAAAAACTGCCAAATATTATAAATCAAAAGACAAAACAAGCATTAAAAAAGACTTTTTCCTATTTTGATGAAATTTTTAATTGCCTTCCAAAAAAAGATGCTGGTGAAAAGGAAAGATTTGTCTCTGGATATAAAGCAGTACAACTGATAAAGCAATATATACTTGAGGAATATAAAAAACTTATCAAAGAAAGCATTGAAAATGTATCTAAGGCATTAAAAGAAAATCAAATAGAATCAGGTGGGAATGTTTCTCAAAAGGATTTATATAGTCAGGCAATTGGTTTTATAGAAGAAAAGGCAAAGGAGTTAGCAGAAAAACTTTCTCCTAAAATCCAAAGACCAGATGAAGGAAATATAGAAAGACAAGTAGGCATTCCTTCAACATCTTTACCACAATCTTTTTCAGAATTAACATTTAAAGATTTTATTAAAGAAACTAAAAGATTAGAAAAATGCAGACAATCTATTTGTCCTTATGAGCAATTTTATAATCAAATAGGAAATATTATTCAGCATCTTACAGGTGTTTTAGAAAATTATTTTTTAAAAAATCGAAGACTTCGCTATCAGGGATATTTTAAATCTGGTCAAAGACCTGATTTAAGAAAGGTTATGAATCAATCTAGGAAGATACAGGAAAAGATTCCATTAGAAAAGGATGATTTAGCTGTATTTTTAAGACGTAAATTACCAACAGAAAGAGAACATAGAATTGCTTTGGTATTAGATGAATCTGGTTCTATGTCAGAACCAAAAAGAAGCGCAGCTTTAGCTGGTCTTTTACTTTTTATAGAAAGTTTAGAACAACTTAATATAGATTATGCAGTTATTGGTTTTTCTGAAACAGTAATTGTCCACAAGGAATTTGGAAAAGGTCTTAGTAGGGCTGAAAGAGAAAATCTTTTTGAAGAAGTTTCTATGTATATTCCATCTGGGCTTACAGCAGATGCTGATGCCCTTGCTCTTGCTATAAAACTTATACTTGAAGCACCAGAAGATATTATTAAACTTATTATTATGATTAGTGATGGAGAGGGAAATATCAATCGGACAGGAAAAAGCTTTGTAGAATTGCAAGAAGAGGCTTTTAAAAAAGATATAACAGTTGTTGGTATTGGTTTAGGAGAAAGGGCTAGTAGTGTGTTAAAAAGGTATCAATTACCTATTTTAGTAAAGGAAATAGAAGAATTGCCAAAAACTTTAGCCAAAGTTTTAGAGGAAAGGATTGTATTTGAATGTCAATAATATTTTAACTAGTGTTTATCTTTCTTTAAAGGAAAATTTTAATTTTAATTTAAGGCATCTTAAAAGGGCTTCTGAAGCACTGGGGATTCTTTTAAATAAAATTGAACCTAAAAAGGCATTAATTGAGGCTTTAAAATATGGATTTACACAAACCATTGAAGAGGAAAAAATTATACAAAATATTTTAAATCATCCATTTATTAAAGACATTGATTTGAAAAGAGATGATTTTAAAATTCAATCAAATAATGTTATTCCTGAGAATCTTGGAGATTTAATAAAGATTATCGCTGAATCAACTCATGATTCGGATTTAAAAGAAGTATTTTATCTCCTTACACGACTCATTAGCCATAAGGATAAATCAATAGCTATTCCTGCCTTAAAAATAGCTTTTGAGGTTTTGAATGCCACAGATATAAGAGAATTAATTTTAGAAGAAATTGAAGATAATTTAAGAGAAGATTGGTTAAGTCGTAGAATAGCAGCATTAGCATTAGCAGAGATTTATGCCAGTTTTATTAAAAATGGGAAAATCAATTATCTTTCTAATTTAGAAAGATTAATGCAAAAAGAGGATTTACATATCCAAGCTGTTGTTGCCCCTATTATTGCCTCTGTTTATGCCCATTTAATAGTTAATGGAAAAAGTAAATATATGAGTCTTTTAAAAGAGATGAGCAAAAATAAAAATCAAGATATTGCTCAAGCAGCTTATAAAGCGCTTGAAATAGTATATTTAGAGGAGATTAATAAAGGGAAAATACCAGACTTAAAAGAGATAGAATGTATAATAGAAAATAGTGAAATTACATGGCAAATAATGGCTGTTAATACTTTAGCCCCTATTTATACTGCCCTTATTAAAAAAGGAAAGCATATTGATTTTGGAAGACTTGAAGAATTACTTAAAAGCCGTTATGGAGGATTAAAAGATGCTGTTGTGCGAGCCTTGGGAAAAATCTATTTAGCTCTTATTCAAATAGGGAAAGAACCAGAATTATCTAATTTAGAAATTATGCTTTCTGCTGATGATTGGCGTATACGATTAAGTACTGCAAATGTCCTTGGGCGTATTTATGGAGAATTAGTAAAAAGAGGGAAAAAACCTCCTCTTGAAAAACTTGAAGCCCTTTTTAAAGATAGACATGGTTCAGTACGCAAAGCAGCCGCTGAAGCCATAGCTAATGTATATTTGAAGTTTATTGAGAAAGGTGATAAGAGTGGTCTAAAAAGATTGGAAAAAATGCTTTATACAGAAAATTGGTTACTTGCTAGAGTTGTTTCTATCTCTTTAGCAAGTATTTATTCCTTTCTTATCCAAAAAGGTGAAATGCAATATTTGCCAAAACTTGAAAGGATGCTTGAAGGAGATGATTTTTACGTAAATATTGTAACTATATCTTCTTTAGCTACAGTTTATACAAAACTTATTGAAGATGGAAGGATTCCTCAATTAGAAAAATTAGAAAATATGTTATTTAATGAAGACCTTTATATCCGTATAGCCGCAGCCTCTTCCTTGGCTAGTGTTTATTCTAGTTTAATTTTAAAAGGATATAAGGAATATTTGGAAGATTTAGAAGAGATGCTAAGTGGGGAGTGGTATACAAAAAAGGCTGCAGCTACTGTTCTTGTGAATACTTATGCCCATCTTATTGCACAAGGGGAAAGGCAATATTTAAGAGAGCTTGAAAGAATGATTGAAGCAAAAGATATAGATATAATTCAAGCAGTATCAAAAGTTTTAGGAGAGGTTATTAAAAATATAGTTAAGGATAAAAAAGAAAAGCTTGATACAGCATTAGCTAAAATAGAATTGCTTTTAGAGCAAAAACTTTCTTCTCCTTTAAAAGGAAGTCTTTCCTCAGAAATAGAAATAACTCAAGAAAAAGTAAGAATAGGTTGTCTTGAATTAGAAAGGAAAAATTCCTTTCCACTTTCTGCCTGTGTATTTACTGAAAGTTCTTTTGAAATATTAAAAACCATTTCTTTAGGTTATCTTTTAAACCATCCTGTTCTATTATTAGGCCCAACCTCTACTGGTAAAAGTTTTCTTATTAAATGGCTTGCAAATCTTTTAGGTTATGAACATATTTCTTATACTTTAAATCCATATTCTTCTAAATTTGAACTTATTGGAGGTATAAAGCCAGATAAAGAAGGAAAATTCATTTGGCAAGATGGTATCATTTTAAAGGCAGTTAAAGAGGGAAAATGGCTTGTTCTTGAGGAAATAAATCTTGCTTCCTCAGATGTAATAGAAATATTAAATGACTATCTTACTACTGGTAAATTCTTTTATTCTGAAAATGGGCAGCAAAAAGAAATCATACCTCATCCTGATTTTCGTCTTTTTGCTACAGCCAATCCAGAAAGCTATAGTCAAAGACAGCGCCTTTCAGAAGTATTCTTATCTCGTTGGAAGATTTATTATCAAAAAGAACTCTCTGAATCAGAGATTGCTGAAATATTGAGCAGTTTATTTCAAATTCCAGCATCTCTTGCCCTTTTAATAGCTAGATTTCATAAAACTGTAGAGAAACAATCTCAAGCCCGTTTAATTGGTAAAGAAGAAAAAGACCCTTATATTTATTCTTTAAGAGATATTTTAAGACTTGGAAAAAGATTAAAAAATAAAGACTTAAATTCCCTTAAAGATTTATTCCTTGAGCTCTATATTGTTTATTTGGCTAGGATAAGAAATAAAACAGAAAGAGATGCACTTATTGCTTCTTTAGATGCCCATTTTGGCTTTAGAGCAAAAGGATTAAAATTAAAAGAAATTATAGAAGAACAAAAAGAAAATCTTGATTTAAAAATTGAAGAGATTCAAGTAACAAATGGAGATGAATTTATTCCTAAAAAAGAAGCAGAAATTATTCCTACATATTCACAAAAAGTTCTTCTTTCTCAAATTGTTTCAGCAATAATTCAAGCTGAGCCTGTTTTATTGGTTGGTATGCCTGCCTCTGGAAAAACTACACTTATTCGTTATCTTGCAAGAGAAAAGAAAACCAATCTTTTTTATGTAAACCTTTCTTCAGATACAGGATTGGAGGAACTTCTAGGTGGATATGTGCAGGATAAAACAGGAAAATGGTATTATAAAAAAGGATTACTTTTTAGAGCAATTGAAGAAGGAAGTTGGTTGTTAATTGATGAAGCAAATTTAAATCCCCTTTCTGAGTATTTGAATACATTAATTGATTTTGGCTATATTATTGATGAAGAGGGAAAGATTCACAGAGCCCATCCCAATTTTAGGTTATTTTTAGCTATAAATCCACCTAAAATTCATGCCTCAAGAAATGTACTTTCTCCTTCTTTAAGGAGCAGATTTTTAGAAATCTGGATAGAGGAAGTCTTAAAAGAAGAAGAATTAGAAGAGTTAGTAAAAAGATGGGCAACAAGAACATAAATAGTATTTTTAAATGAATCAGTAATTGCATTTACCTCCACTTTAAACCCTCTTTTTTTTGCAAGAGAAATAAGAGGAGTAAAATCAAATTCTTCCTTACCATAAATGATTTTTTGTATATGGTAATATAAACTGCCATAGGGCATTTTTACCCAAGGTAAACAAATAAATTTACCTTCTTTTCTTAATACCCGTTTTATCTCATCCCAAAATTCTGATTTGAAAATAAAAGCTGTAGGAAAACCAGAGAATATTAATGAAAAACTATTTTCTTTAAAAGGCAGTGCCTCTGCCTTAGCCTGAATAAAATATGTCTTGCTTTTCTTAGCATATTTCAACATAGAAAAAGATAAATCTATAGCAACATCTATTTTTGATAGCCAACCTGCAGTTCCTATCTCTAAACTAAGTCCTTTAGGAGCAAATTTTAAAGCATTAATTTGCCAAATAATCCACTTTTTACCAAAAATAAGAGAGATTAAAGGTCGATATAAAAAGGCTAGTGGGCCATAAAATAATTTAAAAAATCGATAAAGCATATATTAAAATAGCATAAATGAATAAATAAGTGTAGCTTGACACAAAAAAAAGAAATGCTATAAAAATGAGGGTGGGGATGTAGCTCAGTTGGGAGAGCGCCTGCCTCGCATGCAGGAGGTCAGGGGTTCAATTCCCCTCATCTCCACCATTTTTCTTTTTTGGAGAAAATATGAGAACGGCTGAGGTGAAGCGGGAAACAAAAGAAACAAAAATTTCTCTTTTTTTAAATATAGATGGTAAAGGAAATTTAAAAGGCACAACAGGTATCGCCTTCCTTGATCACATGCTTACTCTTTTTTGTACACATGGTTTTTTTGATTTAAATCTTGAAGTAAAAGGTGATTTAGAAGTAGATGCTCATCATACTACTGAAGATTTAGGTCTTTGTTTAGGTATAGCTTTAAAAAAAGCTTTAGGAGATAAAAAGGGGATTAATCGTTTTGGACAAGCTGCAATACCTATGGATGAAGCCCTAGCACAGGTTTTTATTGACCTTTCTGGTCGTCCTTTCTTTTTCTATAAAGGAAAATCACTTAGTGGACAAGTAGGACAATTTGATTTGGAGTTAGTAAAGGAATTTTTTCGTGCTATGAGTAATGAGGCTAAAATGAATTTACATATTCATCTGCTTTATGGTGAAAACAAACATCATTGTATAGAGGCTATTTTTAAGGCATTTGCCCGTGCATTAAAGGAGGCAGTAAGTTTATTTCATCCTGACATCATTCCCTCTTCAAAAGGAGTGTTATAGATGATCATTATCCCAGCAATTGATTTAAAGGATGGTAAGTGTGTAAGATTGCGCCGTGGTGAAGAAGGAACAGAAACTATTTTTCATGAAAATCCTATAGAAATTGCTAAATATTGGGAAAAACAAGGAGCAAAAAGACTTCATGTAATTGATTTGGATGGAGCATTTTTAAAACATCCAATTCATTATGAAATAATTAAAAAAATTGCTAAAGCAGTTTCTATCCCTGTACAAGTAGGTGGTGGTATTCGTAGCAAAGAAGATATTAAAGCTTACTTAGATGCTGGAATAAGTTGGGTTATTATAGGTACTTTGGCATTAGAAGATGAAGAAAATTTTAAAAAAATCTGTCAAGAATTTACTGGACATATCCTTTTAGCTATAGATGTTAAAGATGGAAAAGTCGCTATTGAAGGTTGGAAAAAGGTTACAAAAGAAAGTCCACTTGATTTAGCAAAAAAGGCTCAAGAATTAGGTATAGCAGGTATAAATTACACTGATATTTTAAGAGATGGAATGGAAACAGGTGTAAACCTTGAAGGTTTAAAATCATTCTTAAAAGAATTAGATATTCCTGTGTATGTAGCAGGGGGCATATCATCTATTGAAGATATAAAAAGGCTTTTATATCTGCAAAAAAAAGGGCTAGCAGGAATAATTGTTGGGCGAGCCCTTTATACAGGTAAAATAAATTTAAAAGAAGCAATAAAGTTGATTGAGGGGTGATTATGGAGGAAGAACTCACCTACGAGAAAGCAGGAGTTAGTTTAAAAAGGGCTAGTGAAGCAATAAATCGCATAAAAAAATTAGTAAGAAAAACACATAGAACTAGTGTTCTTTCTGACATAGGTCATTTTGCTGCTTTTTTTGCATTTGATAAAGAAAGATATAAGGATCCTGTTTTAGTATCTTCAACAGATGGTGTAGGAACAAAGTTAAAAATTGCCTTTATGCTTGATAAGCATAATACTGTTGGCATTGATTTGGTAGCCATGTGTGTTAATGATATCATTGTTCATGGTGCTACACCTCTGTTTTTCTTAGACTACATTGCTACTGGTCATTTATCTCCAGAAAAAATTGAACAAATAATGGAAGGCATCGTTGAAGGATGTGCTCAAGCTGATTGCGCAATCGTTGGAGGAGAAATGGCAGAAATGCCTGATTTTTATAAACCAGGTGAATATGACTTAGCTGGTTTTGTTGTTGGCATAGTAGATAGAGAAAAGATTATAGATGGATCAGAAATTTCTGTTGGTCATCAGATTATAGGATTGGCTTCTTCTGGTCTTCATAGTAATGGTTATTCTTTGGTCCGTAAGCTCTTTTTTGAGCAATTAAAATGGCCATTAGATAAATATCTAGAAAGTTGCCAATGTACATTAGGTGAGGAATTATTAAAACCTACTCGAATTTATGTGCCAGCAATTTTGAATATATTAAAAGATTTTCGCATTGCTGGTATGGCACATATCACTGGTGGAGGAATACCAGAAAATTTAAGTCGCATTTTACCAAAGGGCTGTAAAGCTGTTATTAAAAAAGGAAGTTGGAAGATACCACCTATCTTTCAAATTATTCAACAAACAGGTAAAATAAAAGAAGAAGAAATGATACGTACTTTTAATTGTGGTATTGGACTTATTTTAGTAGTAAATGCAAAATATTGTGATGAAGTTATGGACAGACTTAGAGGATTAAAAGAGACACCTTATATTATTGGTGAAATTTTAGAAAGAAAAGAAAATGAATCAATAGTGGAGTTTGTATGATTTTGGTTAGTGCTTGTTTAATAGGTTTAAAATGCCGATATGATGGTAGTAATGCTATTTGTCCTGAACTTTTAGAAATGTTAAAAAACAAACCATTTTTGCCTGTCTGTCCAGAACAATTGGGAGATCTTTCTACACCTAGACAACCAGCAATAATTGTTGGTGGAACAGGTGCAGATGTATTAAAATTAAAGGCAAGAGTAATCAATGAAATAGGACAGGATGTGACTTTTAATTTTTTAAAAGGAGCAAAAAAAACTTTAGAAATGGCAGAGTTGTTTAAAGTAAAAATCTGTTATTTAAAAGAAAGAAGTCCATCTTGTGGAGTAAATTTTATTCATACTAAAGAAGGTCTTGTAAGAGGTATAGGAGTAACTACAGCTATGTTATTGAAGAATGGATATAAGGTTATTGGTGTACAACCAGGTGAATTTAAAAAGGAGGAAAATGATGAGTAGAAGATGTGAAATCTGTGGAAAACAACCTTTAGTAGGACATAAAGTTAGTCATGCTAATAATAGAACAAAAAGAAGATGGCTTCCTAATTTGCAAAAAGTAAGGGCAGTAGTAAATGGTAGGGTAAAACGTATCAGAGTTTGTACCAAATGTCTTAAAGCAGGAAAAGTGATAAAGCCAGGTGTTAGAGTATTTTAAACTCCTAAACGCTTTACTTCCTCAACAGCATCAATGGCTTGGAGGGCACTAATTATTTCTTGGAGATGAGCATTATTTTTCACTTCTATAACAAAAGAACATATAGCTCTATGATCCAAAGTGCTTTTTGTCTCAGAAGCTACAATATTTGCTTCTGCTTTTGCAATAGCAGCAGTAATTTCTGCAAGAATGCCTACTCTATCTTGACACCATATTTGAATTCTTACAGGATATACTTCATTAATTTTCTCCTCCCATACAACTTCTACTAAGCGTTCTGGATCAATTTGCCAAAGATTAGGGCAATCTTTGCGATGAACAGTTATACCATGACCTTTAGTAATATAACCTATAATCTCATCTCCTGGTATAGGAGAACAACATCTTGCTATTTTTATTAAAATATCTTCTACTCCTTTAACTTTTATTCCTAAAGGAGATTTTTTATCTGTTGAGGCAGTTTCTTTTTGTGGCTCTTTTTTAGATGGAGTAGGAAGAAAACGGTTGACTACTTGTTTTAAAGAAACCTTTCCATAACTAATTGCAAGAAGGAGATCTTCAGGTGTTTTAAAAGAAAGCTGTTTAGCTATCTTAGTAAATTCAGGACTATTATAACAAGTCTGAAAATCAAGACCAGCTTTTTTAAATGCCTTCTCACACATTTCCTTCCCTAAAATCAATCCCTGCTCTCGTTCTAAGGTACGTAAATAATGATTAATACGACTTCTAGCTCGTGGCGTTTTTACAAATTTCAACCAGTCTTTTCTAGGATGTTGTTTAGGTGAAGTAATAATTTCTACAACATCTCCAGTATTAAGTCTATAACGAAGAGGAACAAGTCGACCATTTACTTTAGCTCCAACACAGTGATGACCTACTTCTGTATGAATACAATAAGCAAAATCAACTGCTGTTGCACCAACTGGCAATACCTTTATATCCCCTTTTGGAGTAAAAACATAAATTTCATTTGGAAATAAATCGGTTTTTATTGCTCGTAAAAACTCCCTGGGATCTTTTAATTCCCTTTGCCATTCAAGGATTTGCCTTAACCAAGCAAAACGTTCTATTTCTTTTTCGTCTGCTTTATTTCCTTCTTTGTACCGCCAATGAGCAGCAATACCTTCTTCTGCAATCCGATGCATCTCTTCTGTACGAATTTGGATTTCAATACGTCCACCATAAGGGCCAATTACAGTAGTATGAAGACTTTGATACATGTTAGGTTTAGGCATAGCAATATAATCTTTAAATCTACCAGGAATAGGTTTCCAAAGAGAATGTACCATACCTAATGCTTCATAACATTCTTTTACGGTTGTAACAATAATCCTAAAAGCAACCAAATCATAAATTTGATTTAAATCAATTTGTTGCCTTTTCATTTTGAGATAAATGCTATAAATGCTTTTATGTCTTCCCTCTACTCGACCTTTTATCCCAAATTCCTCAAGTTTTTTTTCTAAAATAGATTTTATTTCCTGAATATATTTTTTTTCCTCACTTTTTCTACGAGCAATACCTTGAGCAATCTGCTGATATACTTGTGGTTCAAGATAATAAAGAGAAAGGTCTTCTAATTCTGTTTTTAACCATCCTATACCTAGACGTGCTGCTAAAGGGGCATAAATTTCAAGTGTTTCCTGAGCAATCAAATGTTGTTTTTCAGGTGTCATATAACCTAAAGTACGAAGATTATGTAAACGATCAGCAAGTTTTACTAAAATAACTCGAATATCTTGAGCCATAGCAAGTATCATCTTGCGAATATTTTCTGCTTGTCTTTCTTCTCTAGAAGAAAAAGTAAGTTTGCTTAACTTTGTTAGCCCATCAATAATAAGTGCAATTTCATCTCCAAATTGTTCTCTAATATCATCTATAGTTGCTTCAGTATCTTCAACCGTATCATGTAAAAGCCCACAAGCAACAGTAACAACATCTAAATGCATCTTAGCTAAAATAGCTGCTACTGCTAAAGGATGAGAAAGATATGGTTCACCTGAAAGACGTGTTTGTCCTTTATGAACTTTGGCTGAATAAATATAAGCTTTTCTTATTAAAGCAATGTCTGCTTTGGGATTATAACTTAATACTTGGTCAATAATGTCTTCAATTCTAATCATAGACTTTTTATTAGTTCTTCAATCTTTGCCTCTATTTCTGACAAAGAAGTAAAAATTGTTTCCTTTGTCTTTCTTATTCTTATCTCTACTTTTCCTTTTTTCAATGCTTGCCCAATAGTAATCCTTAAAGGAATACCAATCAAATCAGCATCTTTAAATTTTACTCCTGCTCTTTCTTCCCTATCATCATAAATCACTTCCCAAAAAACAGAAAGCCTTTTATAAAGCTCTTCAGCTATTTCTCTTATTTCTGTTTTTTTCACATCTACTGGTAAAAGATAAATCTGAAAAGGAGCTAATGGAAGAGGGAAAATAATACCATCTTTGTCATGATTTTGTTCAATAGCTGCGGCTAAGGTACGACCAATTCCTATTCCATAACATCCCATTACAATATATCTTTCTTTTCCTTTTGCATCTAGATATGTAGCCCTTAAAGCCTCACTATATTTTGTACCTAATTTAAAAATATGACCTACTTCTATACCCCTTTTAAACTCTAATTCACCACCGCAGCGAGGGCATTTATCAGATGGTGTGATAAAACGAAGGTCAGCAAATTGAGTTATAGGAAAGTCATCCAAATTTACATTGATAAAATGATAATCTGTTTTATTTGCACCAGTAACAAAATTAACCATTCCTTTTATACTCTGATCAGCTAAGATGGGTATGTTAAGCCCTATTGG
>Ga0209410_1001043_pt1 | contig 13345 bp, 7 predicted proteins | sample Mar14436cmmetaG_FD_184135 | JGI IMG/M metagenome (GOLD analysis project Ga0209410, IMG submission 184135) | Marine hydrothermal vent microbial communities from Guaymas Basin, Gulf of California to study Microbial Dark Matter (Phase II) - Marker... ... | reverse complement strand
GAGGATAACTCTGTGTCTGGTGTTTTTGTGAGAGAACACGCTAAGGCTGTGTCATTAATTGATCGGATTGCAGTCCTGTACGGATACCAGAGCGATAAGGTAAAGAGATTATATGAAGTTGATATCGAGAATGAGAGTAATCTAAAAATTTTCAGAATAAGATACAAAAAATTGCCAAAAATATTATCTAATATTTTATATTTGTACAGCATGTTCAGAGCTTTTCAGAAAATAAGAAAACAGTTTAAGCCAGACATAATTCATGCTCATGTCTATATGTCAGGTTTTTTGGGTATAATTTTTGGAAAACTTTACAACATACCTGTGATTATCACAGATCATGCCGAGATTCTTGAAAAACCAGATTCAAAAAAACAAAAGCTAAAAAATATTGCAAAAATGTTGATAGCACGTTTTGCCCTTAGTAATGCTCAGCTTTTACTTCCTGCAAGCAAATCTTTGCGCAGACACATCGAATCTCTTGGAATACAAAATGATTTTAAGATACTTCCCAACATCGTTGATACAGAGATTTTCTATCCAGTTAGTAAAGAACACAGGAATATTAAGAAAATTCTTTTTGTTGGGAGATTACATCCAGTAAAAGGAATAGAATACCTTTTGGATGCACTTGGGGAGTTACGAAAGAAAAGAGATGACTTCGAATTGGATATAGTTGGTTATGGAGCTTACGAAGATGAATACAAGAAAAAAGCTCTCGATTTGGGTTTATCAAAAAAGGTTAAGTTTCATGGGAAGAAAACAAAAACCGAAGTTGCAAAGTTCATGCAAGAATGTGATTTTTTAGTTTTTCCGAGTCTGGTCATACCTAATATTGAAGAAGGGTGGGGTATTGTTTTAGTTGAAGCTTTGGCCTGTGGAAGACCTGTTGTTACAACAACTTCGGAATGTGAAGCTGGAGAGATTGGTATAAAGGAGTACGGTATTCTGGTCCCGCCAAGGGATACAAACTCTCTGTTAAAGGCAATTGATTACATGCTCGACAATTATTATAAATATCCCAGTGAGGAAGTTGTCAGATACGTGAGAAGGTATTTAAGCCCCGAGGCTATTGGAAAAATGCTACACAGAATATATGTTGAAGTGGCAGAAAAATATAGGGGAATTAATAAGAACTAAAGGTGCAGGCATGAATAGATTACGAAGGTGGATCTCAGATACTTATTTACACATTTTACATTCATTGGCCATGAATATCCCGTTCGGGCGTATCAAAAGAACGTTATACCGGCTCAGGGGCACGAAAGTGGGTAGAGGTGTGGACATATCCTCGGGTGTCTTCATTGAGGAGTCCTTCCCCCATCTTGTGACCATCGAGGACAACGTGGACATAGGTCCAAACGTGATAATCGTCACTCATGACTCAAGCTATCACTGTATTCAGCAGGATATCCCGCTTATCTGCAGAGAGGTTATTATAAAAAGGAATGCATACATAGGAGCAGGCGCAATTATACTCCCGGGTGTTACCATCGGTGAGTACTCTATTGTGGCCGCGGGTTCAGTTGTGACAAAAGACGTTCCACCACATACAGTTGTTGCGGGCGTTCCTGTAAGGGTTATTGGAACTGTTGGGGAGAAACAAGAGAAAAGAATAATAACCACCACAAGATTTATTTAAAGTTATTTCAAATAAAACAAAACAGAGGTGAAATAAAGATGAAAACATATATTTTTAAAGTGGTGGTTGAACCAGACGAAGATCGGTGGCATGCTTATTGCCCGGTGCTTGAAGATAAAGGAGGAGCTACTTGGGGTATACTAAAGAAGAAGCATTAAAAAATATAAGAGAAGTAGTTGAGATGATAGTGGAAGAACTAATCGAAGATGGAGAACCTATACCTGAGACTCCAGAAAATGAAGTTCAGATTCTCTCTGAACCAGGAGCAATGGTAACAGTTTATGCCGATTGATTATAGTAAGCTACGAAGCTTAACTGCCAGAGAAATTATCTCCGCCCTTTCTCGTGATGGGTTCTATCTCCATTCTCAAAGAGGGAGTTACCAGAGATGCTATCATCCAGATGGAAGAAAGGTTACCGTTTCCTTTCATAGTCCAGGTGAAACTCTTCCCTCCAAAAACATTGGTTACGTCCTGAAGTTGGGTTGCATGAGACTTACTTGGAGGTAATCAGGAAAGAACATGAAGGGACGTGCTAGGTATCATTCATATCTATCTGATACTTTCTCTTTCCTCTCTCTCCTAAAGAACAAACTGTACTCTGACACAGAGGAAATAGTGTATATAAAGGATGATGAAAATATTCCTCATATCAGTCCAAAGACTCAGACTAAGATTAAAAAAGTATCTAGCCCAAGAGAATTTGAAAAATATGCCAAAATCGAGGAAAGACTCACGAAAAATAGAATAAAGTTTAGATATTTTTTGAAGCACAAGAGTAGGATGTATCTGACTCTACATAAGAATAAGATAACAGGATATTATTTTATGTGTAAGATTTCAGATTTTAAGCCCTATCCCTATAATAAATTATCCCTTTTTCAGGGAGAAAAAAGCCATTATATTTTCTTTTGCCATACTTTCAGTGAGTATCGGGGAAAGAATATTTATCCATACGTGCTGACGCAAATCTGCAAAGACGTTGAAAAAAATTCAGGAGTGGCATTTATATCCACTGATGTTGATAACATACCATCTCAGAAGGGGATTGAGAAGGCTGGATTCAGAAGGTTATGCACTCTAAAATATAGAAATGTGGGGAATATCTGTAAATATAAAGTTGAATATCTTTAAGGAGCAAAATAAATTTAGTGGAAGCGATAAAACGGAGTGTGCGAGGTTTGTATATAACAAGCCTGGACCTGGGGGTTAATTTAGAGGGTATGTGGATGAAACGGACACTATTGTTTTATACGATATTCTTTATGCTGTGCATGCTTATAATGAGGTTGAGTGGCTTATTAAGTAAAATAGCGGTGGCAAGATATATTTCGCCATACGAATACGGGATAATTACGTTAATTACCATCTCACTACCCGCAATGTTCCAGAACATCACGAATTTCTGTGTATATGATATTCTTTCCCACTCAAAAGAGGGGAGAAATTATTTCGGGTTTGCAATACTATTCACTTTGACAGGGTCAGTGCTCATTGTATCTGGCGTCTTCGCGTTCCATGAAGCATTTTTCAATTTTTTAAACTTACCTCTTGAGTCCTGGAAGATTTTATTCCTGGCATTCACCCTGTTCTTCGTTCCTACGGTGATAATAGCAGATATAATAGGATTGTACAGGGGGCAAAAAAAGTATGCCAAGGCAAGCGTATTATCATCACTACCCTCTGTATTGAAATTATCTTTGATATTGACCGTAGTGTGTATATTAGGTCATGCGGATTTTATTTTTGTGCTCATAATTTTTGCGATTCCTCCCTTAATCGCATTATTTATCACTTTAATAAAAGATAGGAAGATCATAGTATCATCTTTAAACTTTACAGTGCCATCTAAAAAGATATTCTTCTTCGGAACATCTATCTTCGTTGTAAATTTGTTTGGAGGATTAAATCAGATATTCAATAAGATAGTCGTGAGTCACGACCTCGGCGTGGTATGGCAGGGATACTTTGACGTTTCCCTCACTCTCGTAGCGATACTCTCTTTTCCCCTTGTAGCGATGCAATTCATCTCAATTCCTGAGGCTACCAGTGCGGAGAATGAAGGAGAAGACCCCGCACATGGGGATCTGAATGAGGTTATAAGAGGTCTTTTCTCATTTCTTATATTCTGCACCATATTGCTTTGCTTTTACAATCAGGAATTCGTGGAACTGCTCTTCGGGCACAAATACCTTGCTGCTGCCGGCTATGTCCCTATTCTCGCAGTCGGCTACATATTTCTGTTTGTGCAGCAATTCTTAGCCTATATGAATGTCTCATCAAGAGACCCGAAAGAATACAAGCCACTCATGTGTGTCACTCTCATCTGTCTGGTTGCATCACCTCTTGTAACTCATGCCTTTATAAAACTGACAGGTTTTCTGGGTGCGTATATTTCTTTTACCTCATTTTTAATAATATATACTACAGTTACGATATTAAGCTCACCGGATTTATTACCAATTCGTGTATTATTCTATAAAATAGATAGGCTTATCATCACCTCTCTTGTTACATCTTTCTTCCTTTATTTATTTGGCGAGATATCCTTCCCCTGTGGAGTTATCTCATCCTCCATCATATTTACACTTCTCATATTCTTCCTGAGATATCTGGATAAAAGACTGATAATAGAGATGTTTGTGGTAAAAGAGATTTGAAATACCTATCGCATCTCCAAAACGATATCTTTCATCTCTCCCGGTTCCAGGTCTGTGCTCACATAATAAACGCATTTATCCCAGGAACGCATTTTTCTTGATATTTTAGCATTTTTAACGGTATATTCAGCAGTTCCGGGCACTTCTACCCTAAATGTCACACCATGCACCGCCTCTTTGTTCCCATTTTTCACTGAGATTGTAATTTTACTTCCATCATCGTTTCCTGAAACAGTTGCGGAGACATTCTGTAATAACAGGAAGTGCTTTGCAATTTCATAGGGCGTGGTGAAGTTCGCTCCTTTCTCTCTCGCATACTCGATTGTGTTTAATACCTGAGTCATGTATTCCGCTCTGTTTACTTTTTCAGAATCCCATAAGAAGACACAGACATCTTCATTCTCAATAACTGAATCAATAACAGCCTTCCACGCCCCCTCATAGTCTTCGCCGTAGAGATAGAAAGGTCTTGAAATTTCTGGTCCCGAAGCTGGTAGCAGAACTAAATTTGTCTTTTCACCATAATAATAAGCCATCTGCGGGCGTCTTAGCCCTTCTTGATAATATATATCAAAAGCTGGCAGCACTTCCTTTGAGACCATAAATGTCAGATTCTGCTCATTGAGTATTCTTACGGTGCTCAAATTATATCTAAAACCTTCTGGCATAAAACCTTTCAGGTCTATCTTATAGCATTTAAGTGCATTTTCTACCATCTTTTCTATTTTATACTCCTGAAAAGTCGTATTATGCCTTTTTACTCTCTCATACCCTATTATATACGCCCCTTGGTCCAATAACCTCTTCATTTTGCTCGTATTTATCTCCATATCCTGCATATTCACGGCTTCTGAGTAATTCGCTACTCCCATCTCCTTCAACTTCACATGCCTATTTAAAATTGCATTGAAGTCCTCTTCGGAACTTGTATTAAGTGAATTAATACGGCTCACCAGTATCATCGGTATCTCTCCATCTGGATATGGATACAGCGATACCGAAGAATAACGCTCTATGTTCTTCTCTGCTCTCTGCTCATCACCTATGGATATCCACTGACTCAGATGATAACTCCCGGAAGGTGATACCGAACCACCCATGGACATGGCCACCAGATAAGCATTCTCCGTGGTAAGACCACTGTACGTTATTCTGCTTGGATATGGTGCGGTATTTTCAAATTTGATATAAACCCCCTCTTTCCCGTTATTAATAAATATCCTGTTGAATCTGAGCTTTTCCAGCCGCACCTTATCCTGACACGGATATACTATCCTACTCGTTGGAGCTTCATTATCGAGACGAAAAGTGAAGTATCTCATGGGCGTATAATAAAATGCCATATAAATTCTCACGTTCATGTTTGTGTCCTCTACCCAGTCATTTGATATGATTATATCTCTCTTTATCGCCCTCTCAAAGAACGTATATTTCACTGTAAGAGTTGCCCAGTTTTCTGTTCCATTTTGATTTTTCAATATCGTGCTGTAAATTATCTGGTTCTTTCCTAATATTACTTCGGGATAAGTAACTTCGTATAAAATATAGCTATTAAACTGACCCTGATGTGAACCCCCGCTCCATGTGATGCGGACATAATCATAATACTCCCCATCGCCTATGAAATTGGTTGTCTTATTTCCGATGTATTTAATCTCAGGATTTGCTTTTCCTATCCTCACTTTGTAATAATCTGTCTCAACCAGATAGCTATCGCCGGCATCCTTTATCAGCGCATCATCTGCGAAGTTCAACTGTGGTGCTATATCAGCCCTATGCACAGGATAGGTAATGTATTTATAGATGGAAAAAGGTCCTGCTGAAGAGTATATCTTATCAAGCTGCCTGTTGTAATCTATCATCAGGTGCTCGGGCTTTTCACCGAAGTTGCGTATCGTTCTCTTTGATACAATCAGATACTTAACACCGAAAGTTGCATAAAGGTCGTCTGCATGCTTCTCGCTGTTCATGTTAAAACAGACGCTGTACTGATCTTGGATATATCGCCGCATCTCTGAGCCTGATGCCACTGACGTTACAGCAGGTGGGACCTTCTTCCCGTATATACTTATCATGTGACGGTATCCATTACCGGCGCATTCTTCATCTGGCATACCAATACCGCCAAGCCAGCTCAAGCCCGTTCTTTCATACTCAGGTCCGCTTATTAATGGATGATAGTATATGTTAGCTATCACTGGCAGGACCACAACAGAAAAGAATACCCCCAGCAGAAGCATACCAGCAAAAAACTTTTGAAAAATCCCCTTCATGTGGGGTTCTACTTTTGCTTTTGCATGATAGAACCCCAAAGCCGCAAGAATCGGAATTATGACAAAGAAATATCCGATTTCTCTTGTAGCTCTCTCACCTGCCATGTATCCCGAGAGAAGGGTAACAGCCGCTACAGCAAAGAGCATACATAAACCTTTCCGGTTCACTCTAAAGACGCCTGAAATTGCAAGAACAGTGTGTACCGGACCCAGCCAGAACGGTGCGTATGTTATCGAATGAGAAACATGCCTTATACTCCCGATGATCGGGACTGAAAGAAACTTCTCTAAGAGCTTCGGCTTTATTCCGCTGGCTTTGATTTTGTGGTGTAAAAAGATTAAAAACCTGCATGTTGCATATAATGCAAGACATGCAAGTAGAGCATATAACGGATTCAGGTCAAGAAAAATCTGCTTATAAAACATCCGGGCAAGCTCATCTGCGAAAGGCACGTGCAGATCAAAGGTGAGGAAGTCTCCAACAGAGACCAGAATCCTTCCCTTATCTATGTACTGGGAGTGCACATGCGGAAACAGATGCATCGTCACGATGTAAAAGAGCATTATACTCCCTGCTGCCATATACGAATCCCGGTGCAGTTCTCCGCACAAAATTGCATATACGAAGAGATAGGCAATGGTTAGCATCAGCAGGAACATATAGGTGCCTGTATGTGTGAAGCAAAGGGTAAATATGAATACGTTTATCAAAAGAGTTCGTTTCCATGAAGATATTTTATCTCCTATCAGAATGAGATAAATTATAAATATAAGAAAAGGCATTACGATTGTTCGTGTCTGATAAGCAAGAACATTTAAGCACATGAGCGGCATGGACAGAAAGAAAATCACAGAAAGCAGTGCTTCATCCTCTGAAGAAGTAAATACCCTTGCATAGGAGAAATACAGCATTATCAGAATGAGCATAACTGCAAAAGGCAGTATCCGTGAGAGCTCAAGCATATCCATTCCCGTTATCTTCGCTACAATAGAGCCAAAAAGCCAGAGTCCGAAGGGGTAATCATAGGTGAGATAACCTTCTTCAAAGCAATACGTATAAAACTGGGATAATGAATTCACACTGCTGAGCGTGCGTGTCATAAACAGATGAGTATAAACATCAGTTCCATAAGGTATGGGAATTACCCAGGTGGGAAGAACGAATGCCAGAATCAACAGTGAGCATAGCAGTAAAAGGAACACACCTCTGCTTTTTATTGCATGAATTTTGGCATATATACCCTGGTTCAGGCTCATGACCTCTGCCCCTATTATAAATCAGTACTTGTTTGTTAAGTATAATAAACCAATCTTCACCCGAATAATCATCTAAAGGTGTGGAACAATCCCTTTATCTTATTTTATCAAATATTCGTCTAGATTTTATCCATCATTGACTAATTTATTTTTGTATATTATAAGTATTTATTCAGTGGATGGTTACCTTTATATACACTCCTCCAACAAGAATTATTATTACCATGACCGGACCCAAAGATGTAAGTGAAAAAGGTATCATAAAAAGGCAAATGCACTTAAAACCACATACCACTGAAATTTTCTTTTTATTTCTCTTAATATTATTCCTCGGTCTCACTACATCAACCGTCCAGGCACTCACCCATCCATGCCTCATCTTCAATAACATAACTGAAACACCTGGATACCAGCACAGAACTGAATCTCCGTGGTCGAGCTGGGAATCAAGTATAATTTCTTCTGCTAATAACTCACTATCAAGAAACTTCTCAGACCCGAACTGGAGTAGTTATAATAGAGCAATTTATCGTTCATCATTTGCAAAAAATTTAGCACTTGCCTATCAGATAACAGGAGACACAGCCTATGCAGACAAGGCAAAAGAAGCTCTTTTAAATATGGACATTGGAGACTTCCCTTATGATTTTGATTATGCATTTGCTGTTATGTATTATTCTCTCGCCTATGACTGGGTACAGCCTTATCTGAACTCAACAGAAGATGAGACTGTGAGAGACAAACTTGCTACGCTTGCAGATGAACTGTATTACAGGTTAAATGATGGTGGAACAAACCCAAACTACATCTCTTTTTCCGACTACCACGGTCGTGAATATCCAGCTATGGGTATTGTTGGCTGCGTGCTATCTGATTACACAAATCCAAATAACTTATCATTGAACTCAACACCTTCAGACTGGTTCAGAGTAGGGACACATGACCTCTTCGTGAACGACACGATGCACCCTGTATATAACAAATCACTGGTTGAGATATTATTCGGTGGATCTGGGAAGTATAGCAGTGGTTTATACAAAATTTACTGGTATGATCCTTTCATGTGGTGGTGTCAGGTATACAGCCATTTCACCGGAAAAAACATCTTCGATGATTATCCAATAGCCAAAAATATAATTACTTCTGAACTATGGGACACATTACCAAACAGATACAGTGCAAATTACCAAACACTCGGTAACACCCTGTGGAGTTATCAAAAAGGTATAGTTAACTTACTTGATAGTGAAAACAGGTCATATATTCTAAATTATCTCGATACAGTGGATGACATAAAAGACTTGCTACCTTATTCACGTGAATACAGTGTAGATTATTTTTGGCTTTATCTTGTATATGATGATTACAGCACAATTCAGAGAAAAAATCCTTCATGGACAAGCCATTTTGACCCAACTTCCTTCTATCAGGTATTCAGAGGCTCTTGGCGGAATGACAGCGACTGGTTTTCTCTGATAACCTGGCCAGAAGGATTTGAAACACAGAGTAACAGGAATATGGCACATCACGACCAGTTAAGCTTTGAGTATTACAGCAAAGGAGATTTACTTCTTGCAGATGGTGGAGAAGATAAACACATTCTTGACCATTATTACGGTGGATTTGATATCTATCACAACACAGTAATGATAGAAGACCCAAGATCTCCTTTTGATATTGCTTCATGGTCTGGTAGTCGAGCAAGAGGGATGTATAAAGGAGAAGGCGGAGAATTATACACTCCTGCATATATCAAAAATCTAATTCAAACTCCCTGGATGGAAATAGTAGATGCAAACGCAACTGTTCACAGGCTTACAAACTTCATGTTTCATAAGCATTATCTTTCTTCTCCAATCAACTACGAAAGAGCAATCCTCTATCCAGAAAAAGACTACTTTGCCATCATTGACAGGTTAGAGGGTAGTGAATCCTGGACTTACAGAAATGTATTCAGACCAACGAGCTTGAATATAACTCCTTCCACTGGAACAACTGAGTCAGAAGTAGGACATGTGAACATAGACCTTACCATAGGAAGTATACCATACGACTGGCTATCCCTCCCATACAAAACAGAAACCCCAACAGGAATAACCACAAACTCAATCAGATGGAACACCACAAATCCATACGGAAACAAAGTCAATATGCATCTCTTCTCAGCTCCAGCATCTGAAATTAGAGTTACCAAGCATGTTACAAGGATTGCAGGCACTGGCTCGAAATCTGAAGTTTTTCTTCCTCTTGTTTACTTCAGATCCAATGAAACCAATGACCTGTACAGAGTGACTGTATTGCTTGCAAGATACCCAACAGAAGAAGAGAAAATACCGGAGAATATCCCGGTTACAGGAAATGGAACAGCAGTAAAAGTTACTTCCTCGGATTATGAGGATTTCATATATACTGGAAAGGGAGAATCCTCCTTTGGAGACATAACAACAGATGCAAAAACACTGTTCCTGAGAAAAACAACCCAACCTTCTGAATATACTTTCACGGAGGGCTCGTATGTTAGCTATTCTGGTTCACCTTTATTTGAAGTATCCAGTAAGATTGACTACCTGACTCTAAAGAAAACAGGAGAAAACATAACATTCAAGATAAAAGGCACAGGGACTGTAAACATAACCCTATACCAGATGAATCCATCTGTAAGTTATCAGGTAAAAAGAGATGGTATAACTTACTCAAACTGGGTATTAACTGATGATGGAAGGATAATAATCACCACAGATTTAAGTGAACACACTTTTGAGATAGAACAGACAACACCAGATACTATTCCACCATCTATAGCCAACATCACGGTAACAAACATAACCTCTAATTCAGCAACAATAACCTGGCAAACAAACGAACCATCCACGAGCTTGGTCAAATATGGGACTTCTCCAGGGAACTACACGCTCCAGAAATATGACTCCTCTCCTGTAACATCACACTCAATAACCCTTACAGACCTATCCCCAAATACAACTTATTACTTCGTTGTGAACTCAACAGATGCATGTGGAAATACAAACCAGAGTAGTGAATGTACTTTCTCAACAACTGCTGAAGCTGAAGATAAAACACCCCCCTCAACGACACTCACCCTGACACCACAACCAGACGAAAGAGGCTGGATTAACTCCATACCGGTGGTGGTCACCTTCTTTCGCAGTGATGGTGTTGCTTATACCAATTATTCTCTCGTATCGCAGACGGGTCCGTGGACGACGGTAAATATTTCTACTGCGGTAGGTCCAGATGCTGAGAATGTGACTGATATTAGCGAAGGCAGATTCAATGTGTCTGTGACAGGTGAAGGGGTTACCACTATATGGTATTACTCAGTTGATAACAACTCAAATATTGAAACTACAAAAAACGTAACTGTGAGGATAGACACCACACCACCCGCGAGCATCTCCGATTTGCACAACACCACGGGCACCACGTGGATCAACTGGACGTGGACGAATCCTTCGGATGACGACTTCGCTTATACAATGGTGTATTTGAACGGTGTTTTCAAAACAAACACTTCCAATCCGTATTACAATGCCACCAATCTCACTGCGAACACCACATACGAGATAGGCACGCATACGGTGGATGTTAATGGCAATGTTAATGATACGTGGATGAACCAGACGGCGAGGATTCTCGCGGGTCCAAACAGCCCACCATATAAGCCTGGCAACCCATCGCCGGCTGATGGTGCAGTTGATATTCCAATTGATACTGATTTAAGCTGGTCGGGTGGTGACCCCGACGCTGGTGATACCGTAACCTATGACGTCTATTTCGGCACCGACTCAAATCCTCCAATGGTTTCTAATGATCAACTCGAAACTACTTATGACCCCGGCACGTTGGATTACAGCACGCTCTATTATTGGCGGATAGTGGCAAAGGATGAACATGGCGCTTCTAATGAAAGCGAAGTCTGGTGTTTCACAACTGCTTCTGACCATACCAACTCCACCCTCGTTCAGGTCTCACCCGTCGCTCAAACCGTTCTCAAAGGGCAGAACTTCCGCGTTAATATATCCGTCTCGCCTGGGACCGCAATAGCGGGAATGCAATTAGACCTCTTATTTAACTCATCACTTGTCGAAGTGAACAGCGTGACAGAAGGCGACCTGTTCAAACAAGACGGTGCGAGCACGCACTTCAATCCCGGAACGATAGATAATGCAACAGGAATCGTTACTTATGTTTATGGCGCCATAATAAAACAGGGAGCGAACGTATCTACACCCGGCACTTTCGCAATTGTTAACTTAACTGCGAGTGATACCCTGTCTGGAACTTCACCTCTCGCACTCGCCAATGTCAAGGTCAGCGACCCCGATGCTCAAGCGGTGCCCATCAATGTAACGAACGGAACAGTAACGGTAAGGGAGAATGAAGCACCTGTTCTCTCCACAATAGGCGATAAATCCGTTAACGAAGGCTCGCTACTCGAATTCACCATCTCCGCTTACGACCCCGATGGCGACACGCTGACATATTCCGCGAGCAATCTCCCCAGCGGTGCGAGCTTCGACGCTTCTTCAAGAACTTTCTCATGGACACCCACTTACGACCAGGCAGGCACATACACGAACGTCCATTTCGAAGTGAGCGATGGGCATCTCACGGATTCCGAAGATATTACGATTACCGTGCACAATACAATACCTCGCTGGGACGTCAATGAAGACAGCGTTGTTGATATCTTCGACCTCGTGGAAGTGGGGCAGCATTTTAACGAATCTTTCGCTTCTCTCCCGTATCCTCGCTACGATGTCAATCAGGATGGTGTTGTGGATATTGGAGATGTAACGCTCGTGGGGCAGCACTTTGGTGAGGTAGAGACATGAAAGAAAGAACAGGAATAAAGAATAGAGGGAATAAAATACAGCTTAGCTCTATTCTATTTGCACCTATGATTGTGCTGCTATTTGCCGCACTTGCCGCCATCGCACTTGCGTCTGCAACCACTACCATTTATATATCGCCATCCGCGCAAACAATCGCGCAAGGCGAAAGTTTCACCGTTAACGTATCAGTGACACCGGACAGGGCAATTGCCGGTGCGCAGTTCAATCTTAAGTTCAACAGTTCGCTTGTTCAGGTGAACAGCGTGACAGAAGGCGACCTGTTCAAACAAGACGGTGCGAGCACGTACTTCGATCCCGGAACAATAGATAATGTAACCGGTGTTGTTAAACATATTTACGGTTTTATAGCCGAAAACGCGAACGTATCCACTCCGGGCACCTTTGCCATCCTCAGCTTGACTGCGAGCAGCACCACATCCGGTACGTCTCCTCTCGACCTGATAGACATGTCACCTATCTCCGTTAGGGTTAGCGACCCCGATGGCAATCCCGTCCCGATTGAAGTGGTAAATGGAAGTGTGAGAGTAAACTGCGCACCTGTTCTCTCCACAATAGGCGATAAATCCGTTAACGAAGGCTCGCTACTCGAATTCACCATCTCCGCTTACGACCCCGATGGCGACACGCTGACATATTC
>Ga0209410_1001042_pt1 | contig 13357 bp, 18 predicted proteins | sample Mar14436cmmetaG_FD_184135 | JGI IMG/M metagenome (GOLD analysis project Ga0209410, IMG submission 184135) | Marine hydrothermal vent microbial communities from Guaymas Basin, Gulf of California to study Microbial Dark Matter (Phase II) - Marker... ... | reverse complement strand
TTAGACGATAAGCTTTTTGTCTGTTCGATAATCACCCCCAGTATGATGTCATCCCTCTTTTCAGCTAGGTATTCGATGTCGGGTATTTCCTTGCATGTCTCAGGGTTTATTTTGCGTATTTTTCCTCGCGAAGATATTCCTAGTTCTAAATTGCCTTGAAATCGTTTTGAATAGGCTCCTTCAACTAGTACACAGTCTCCGGGTCTCAGATCTGCATTTAGCAGCTCTTTTATCGCGTCGTCCCATATTTTAAGAATTATTGAACGTGTTTTATCGTATATTTCTAGAATAGCTAGTTTTCTGCCGCTAGATGTTAAATATGGGCCCTGAATCTTTGCAATGCGGGCAATTAAAGAAATATTGTTGAGGCCGGGAACTAGGTCTATTATTTCAAGCTTAGATGTATTTAGGAGTATTTCCTCTCGTGGTATGGATACTCCAAGCTCTTTAGCAACAAGTATTGCGGCTCCTTCTCTGTCAACTATGCCACCCAGCTGAGCAATTTTTTCCTCAATTAGTTGAAGTAATTTTTCTCGGGATAGGGCGGAATTTTTCTCGAGAATTATTTTGATGAGCCGCTCAACGCTGATTTTTTCCAAGTACATCACCAATGCTCTATAACTTTGTATGCTCGAAATTTATTAAAGTAAATGGAATAATAGAGTTCATCTACCTTAATCGAATCATTTAAATATATTGGACTAAGATGTATTTAACGACGCTTTGAGGTGAAGTGCTTGTCCAGCGAGCAGCCTGTAGAACGTGTTAGCCGATGGGAGATAGGAGAGATTTCTTTCCCCATTTCTGAGGCATTTAAAATAAGTCTCGAAAGCATAAGAAAACGTTTTGCTAGAGCAGCGATAACAATGGTTTCGGTAACATTAGGCATCGCTTTTCTAGTATCACTGTTGCTTATGGCTTCAATTCAAGTGGGGGCTGAAGCGGGCGTTGAACCATACATGTACTGGCTGCTCTTCGTATCATTGCTTGTCTGTGGAGTAGGCATCACTAACAGCATGCTCATTGCAGTTGCAGAAAGATATAAAGAAATAGGAACTTACAAGACGCTGGGAGCCTTAGACAGGCACATCCTCGAACTATTCCTAATGGAGGCACTAATCATAGGGACAGTTGGCGGACTAATAGGTTATATAGGAGGGCTTATAGCGGGGGCTCTCTACGCATTTTCGAACAATCAAATCCCGCGATTCACCGAGGTATTGATAACGCCTCAAAAAAGCATTCCCCTATTTGCTGAACTTCCAGCCTCAGTAAGCCTCTTCCTGCTTGGAATGATTCTTGCAGTCGCCTTAAGCCTAATAGCCACGATAGGCCCAGCGTATTATGCCTCAAAACTTAAACCAGCGGAAGCACTAAGATACGAGATATAGAAGGTGATGGTATGAGTCACTACGAATATACCGTTGAAACCGAAGACCTAGCAAAATACTACAAAGTTGGAAACTACGTCGTAAAAGCGCTTGACGGCGTAAATTTAAGGGTAAGAAGAGGTGAATACGTCTCAATAATGGGGCCCAGCGGCTCAGGAAAAACAACACTATTCAACATGATCGGAGGACTAGACCGTCCAACGAGAGGAAAGGTCTACATAGACGAAGTAGACATAAGCAAACTAGACGCCTACGAGCTTGCATGGCTAAGAGCCAGAAAGATAGGCTACATATTCCAAACATTCAACCTCATCCCTGTCCTAACAGCAATAGAAAACGTAATGCTACCCATGATCTTCGCTGGGGTCAAGCGCGAAGAAAGAATCAGAAAAGCTCGTGAATTACTCACAATGGTAGGCCTTGGCGATAGGTTACATCACAAGCCAGCAGAGCTAAGCGGCGGACAACAACAGAGAGTAGCTATTGCACGAGCCCTAGCAAATGACCCAGCCATAGTTCTCGCGGACGAGCCCACGGCAAACCTTGACCTACATACAGGGCTCGAAATCATAAATCTACTCAGGCGCCTTAACAAAGAGAAAGGAGTTACGATCGTCACCGCCACTCACGATCTAAAAATGATAGACGTAAGCGACAGAGTAATATACATCCGAGACGGGAAGATAGAAAGAATAGAAACGAGAGCCGAAATAGCGGTAGAAGCGCAGGAAGAATAGTATTCTCTTTTTATTAACTTAAGATTCCTAGGACTATTTTTCGAAAATACTTTTCCTCAAATTCTATCCAGTTAATTTTAACTTCCCTTTCGAGACCGTGTTCCGCGGCGTACATTTGAGCTAGGAGATGATAGCATATTTTTCCTCTCTTTAAAATCTTTCTAAAGATAAAGTTAGAGCAAGAGCAAAATCTTTCTGGAATTATAATGTAAAACTTATCTCCCTTAGAAGATCTAACAAGCCAGCACGTAAATTTACCTTCAACATTTATCTTTATGACATCTCCTTTTACAGCGGCTCTTTTTGCTCTTGCTAATTCTAGATCTTTAGCTATTTTATTTTTCTTCAAGGTAAATCCCAGAATATAGTTTACCGGGTTTTTCCTCTAGTCTGAAGAACACTAGCTGTAGAAGCCGCGCATTCCTGTACAGAGTTATTCCATTCTCATTAAATACTACTAGTAATGCGCGGCTTCTTCCTCTATAGCCTGGATCCCATAGCGCGGTGTGAACGGTAGCTCCTGAGCGTAGCAAGCTAGAGCGGGGACGGCCGATAGCTGCGAGAAATGGTGGTATGTTTACTTTTTCGTTAAAAGTTACAAGATAGCTTCCTTGCTTTAGCTCTACCTTGTTCTTCTCAAAGCTCAGCTCTGTGTATCTTGGTATGCGCCTCAGCTTATTATCAAAATCTATGACGCCCGCGTCGTTAAACACATGTATCGTTTTTAAGGTTAAATCAAAGCCTGCAGGCTGAAGCTGGACATCTAAGTTAATATAATCTTTGATAAGCGGTGGATCATGTTCGAGAATTAGCTTCCTAATCTCCGCGTCAGAAAGTATCATGGTTATCACGGAACTAGACGTTGCCTGTCTCTTGGGAACAGTACGACTTCACGTATATTTTTCTTGTTTACTATTTTCATGACAAGCCTGTCAAGCCCGAGCCCAAATCCTCCATGTGGCGGCATGCCGTACTTAAAGGCCTCTAGGTAGAAGGCAAAGCTTTCTGGATTTAGTCCTTTGTCCTTAATGTTTTTAATTAGCTCGTGATAGCGGTGTTCCCTTTGTCCTCCGGAAGCCAGCTCAAGCCCCCTATAGTCTAAATCGAACGCAAAGCTCAGCTCATTTCCCTTGCGCATAATATAGAAGGGTTTAATTTCCCACGGATACTCGTATATGAAGTAAGCGTCATAACCTTCCTCTTCCATAGCCTTACCTATCGCAAACTCCGACTCTGTATCTAAATCCTCGCCGTACTTTACTCTGCTTCCCTGCGAGGAGGCTACTTCTATTGCTTCACTGTAGCTTAACCGCTTAAAGGGTGAACGGGGCTTTTTAACGCTGACACCTAGCGTTTCAAGCTCTTTAGAGGCGTTCTCCCGCAAATAGTCAAATACGTATAAAATGAGCTTCTCTAAAACATTCATAACATCTTCTGCATCCTCTATGAACGCTATTTCCGCGTCGACCCCCCAGCTTTCATTTAAATGTCTAGCGGTGCTGAACTTTTCCGCCCTAAAATACGGGCCAATTTCGTATACCCTCGATACTCCGGCCATCAACATTTGTTTATAGAGCTGGGGGCTTTGAGCCAAGAACGCTGTTCTGCCAAAATAGTCGAGGGTAAAAACTGTTGCACCTCCTTCTGCACCTGCACCACAAATTTTAGGCGTATGCACCTCGAGAAAACCGTTCTTTATGAAAAATTCTCTACAGGCATTAACCACCTTTGCACGAAGTGAGAAAATGGCTCTCTGCTCTGGGAAACGCAAAGCCAGGTATCTGTAATTTAAGTTGGTGTCTATTTGTGCGGGCGTCTTTCCAGTAGGGTCCAGAGGCATCACGTCTATAGGCGAGTTAAGGACTACAATATCGTCTGCATGAAACTCTCTACCCCTTTTGCTAATGCTTTTTTCCGGATAAGTTCCTGAAGCCTTTATTGCCGAGCCAAGTTCTATTTCGCGTGCTGTCTCCCATAACTCTGGATTCTGCTCTTTTTTTACTACAATAACCGTGTAGGTCAAGTCATTATTCGTTATAGCTTCAACAAAAGCAATTTTTTTCAATACCTTGACATTTGCTACCCAGCCATAGATCGTAGTCTTCAACGCCATCCCCCTTCACTTCTAAAGGAACATCTTATATTGTTCTCGTAGAGGTATATATCAGGTTATTATGGGGCGAGTTGGAAAAGGAGTAAAGTGCAGTGTTAAGGGCTGCGAGAACCGGGCGGTTAGATCAATATCGGTAGTAGAGCTTGAAAAGGCATGGAAGGAACTCGAGATAGAGCTAACCGCGGGCCGCGTATATCTCTGCGAACGCCATTATAAAGAGTATAAGAAGAGGGCCCGTAAGCTCCGAAAAATAGAGAAATGGAGGTGGATGAAGCAGTGAGTCTTGTATACCTTTTAAGTGTAGAATACGACGGTAAAGCCAGGAAAGCCAAGCTCCGCCTTCTCGATACTTCTACACAAAGGTTAATAGAAATTTACGACTGGACCGGCCATAAACCCTACTTGCTGACAGATCTATCTCCAGAAGAACTAGTAGAAAATTCGGTGCTCATAAGCTCGAGAGGCTTCGACCACATTGAAGTTGTCGAGAAATTTAACCCATTGACACACGAGAAGGTGCTAATGAGCAAGGTAGTGGCACGCGACCCACTCTCGGTCGGCGGCACGCGTAATTCTATGAGGGACATTCTGGCCGGACATGCATGGGAGGCACACATCAAATATAATCACAACTACATATTTGACACCGCCCTTATACCCGGAATGATGTATCGCCTAGAAAACAATAAGCTCGAACTAGTAGACGTTGAGGTACCAAAAAATGTTGTAGAGACACTGGCGGAGATATATAACTACGACGAAAAAATTGTAAGCGAAGCAGTGGAGTGGGCTAAACTTCTTCAGGCACCAATACCGCCTATTAAGCGTCTCGCGATAGATATTGAAGTTTATACTGAGGGAGAACACGTTCCTTCTCCTCAAGATCCGCGCGGTGAAGTAATAGCTGTATCGATGGCTGGCTCCGATGGCTTCGTGAAAATATTCATTTTAAGACGGCCTGACAAGGGAGAAGAGATACCAAGCTTCAAAAGCGTAGATGGCGAATACGAAGTTGAAATAGAATATTTTGACTCAGAGAAGGAGCTGCTTGAGGCAACTATGAAAATACTTGACAGCTACCCACTAATTCTAACCTTTAACGGAGACAATTTCGACCTACCATATCTGAGGGAGAGAGCGCGCAGGCTAGGAATACCGGAAGAAAATATACCAATCATACCTAGACCTAGAGACAGAATGGTTACGCTCCGCAACGCGATTCACATAGACCTTTATAGGTTCTTCAATAATAGATCGATGCAGGTATATGCTTTCGGAAACAAGTATAGAGACGTAAAAACGCTGGACGAGATAGCTAAAGCCCTCCTTGGCATAGGAAAAATATACCTAGAAAAGAGGATCTCCGAGCTAAACTACAAAGAGCTGGCAGAATACTGTTTTAACGACGCATACCTAACCCTCAAGCTCACCCAATTCTCCGGAGACTTAGTCATAAAGTTAATGTTCCTTCTAATGAGGATATCCAAGTTACCGCTAGACGACCTCACCAGGCATAACATCTCAGCATGGATAAGGAACATGATGTATTTCGAGCACAGAAAATTAGGCTACCTTATTCCACGCCCAGAAGACATAAAGCAAGCAAAAGGTGGAACCGCAACCAAAGCAATAATAAAAGGAAAAAAATACATGGGCGCAATAGTGATAGATCCCCTTCCCGGAGTCTTCTTTAACGTCGTAGTAGTAGATTTTGCAAGCCTATACCCCTCCGTAATCAAGCGCTGGAACCTATCCTACGAAACCGTTAGATGCCCGCACGAGGAATGCCGAAAAAATAAAGTTCCCGGAACGCCGCACTGGGTATGCAGAAAAGTCCGCGGATTAACTTCCAAAATAATAGGGTTCCTACGCGACCTAAGAGTCTACATATACAAGCCGCTGTCAAAGAAGGAAAAGGACCCAACTCTTAGAAACCAGTTCAAAGTAATACAGCAAGCCCTCAAGGTGTTCATAAACGCTTCCTACGGAGTCTTCGGCGCAGAAACCTTCCCACTCTATTGTCCCCCAATGGCCGAATGCACAACAGCTCTAGGACGCTACTCAATTGCAAGAACAGTCCAACTAGCACATAACCTCGACCTACCTATCCTATACGGCGACACAGACAGTCTATTTCTTTGGAATCCCCCAGAAGACAAGCTCAAAAAATTAATTAACCAGGTAATGGGCGAGCTTCAAATAGACCTCGACATCGACAAGGAATACGTGTGGGTAGCTTTCAGCGGACGTAAAAAGAACTACCTAGGAATACTAAAAGAGGGATCGATAGACGTTAAAGGCCTACTGGGTAAAAAGAGAAATACGCCGGAATTCCTAAAACAGGTATTTATGGATGTAGCAAAAACCCTTTCCAGCGCTAAAAACGTCGAGGAGTTAGAGAAAGCCCTCGAAGATGTTAAACAACTTGTCATTAAAAGTTATAATAACTTAAAAAACAGCAATTATTCTCTTGATGAGCTGGCAATTAGAGTGACCCTATCTAAGAACCTGGATGAGTATACTAAAACTACGCCTCAGCATATAAAGGCAGCTCGGCTTCTCACTCGCTATGGGCGCCGCATAGAAATGGGCGACATAATAAGTTTTGTTAAAACGCGTGATAAGCTGGGCGTAAAGCCGGTGGAGTTAGCAAGAATAGATGAAATAGACGTCGAAAAATACATAGAACACATGAAAACAGCACTCGAGCAAGTTTTGGAGGCCTTGGACATAAACTTCGAAAGCTTAGTAGGAAATAAGCTGCTCGAAAGTTTCTTAACCGCTTAATCCTCCTCCTTTAACATTTCACTAATTCTTTTTACTTCACCCCTCTTCTTGTACACGATTCTAGTTTCTAAGCGTATAGGGTAGCCTAGCTCCATAAAAATACCGTAGAGCTGGCGTCCATCAATGTTTCCAGCAAGCCTTCCCTCGTAAAAAAGCTTTCCAACACTCTCCGCAACCTGCCTTGCTATTACTGGATACTGCTTCTCTGCCCTTCGAAACATTTCTCTGCCGTCACTTGTCAAGTGGCCAACGAAAACCTGGTAAAAATCTACTTTTTGCGTTACCTCCTGTAAGGCTTTTCTTTTTAACAGCTTCTTCTGAAGCTCTAACAGCTTCCTCTTTTTAACAAGCTCTAGATCATCACTCATATCAGGTCCCATTTAAAGGAACGGTGTCTTTATAATAAATGCTTACATCACATTATTCTGATATGGCTATACTTTGCGATATATGTCATAAAAGAAAGGCTATAGCGAAAATAGAAGGTAAATACTACTGCTACGTTTGCGGTAAACGCCTAATTTTAGAAAAGAATCTAGTTTTACTAAGAAACCTCGCAAAAATGGGATTGATCAAGCTAAACAGCGAAGAAAAAGACTAGTGGCCTCCTTTATGCCTAGCGGCCTCGTGCCTCTTTTTGGCTTTTCTTTCGCGCAGCTTCTTTTTAATCTTGTAGTTAGGCGTTCTTCTATATTTTTCCTTAATAAGACCTCGCATTTTTCTTCCAGCGCTGGTTTTTCCGCGGAAAACTTTACCCTTATCAGGCTTTACTTTTATAATTTTGGGTAGCGTGGGCTGCGGCGGCTGGATCTCGCCTTTTTTAACTTTTTCGAGCCACTCCTTCAATCTCTGAACGTTTATTTCATACGTTGATTTACGTCTTTTATCGACGTATATGCCTAACAGCCTTGCCTGTTTCTCAGTTAAGCCTACAGCCTTAATTTCTTCGAGAGAGTATCCTCTTCCTACTTTATATTCGCGTGTAGGCGGTTTTGCGAGTATTTTTGGTACTTTAACTAGGGGCTCAGGTGGGGGCATGCCTATCTCGCCAGCCATAACTATTACCTTCCGAAATGAATACAATGCTATTAAAAAGTTTTAGGTATGCTTTTCAAGCTCCTCCAGCAACCTTCTTCTGGCAACAAATATGAGGATACCTCCAATAACAAGTCCCGTAATTAAGCCTAGTCCTCCAACTACTATCGACCAACGCCTAAATGATCCTAACGCGAGGTCTTCAAGTTCTTTTCTCGTTACTACTGCTAAAACAAAAGCAGCTAAACATAAAAGAGTATAAGGCAAGAATATTGAAAATTGCGCAGGGCCTCCAGTAAAGAGGATAATAGTCGCAAGCAGAGCATTTACAGCAAAAAAGATCAATGCTATAGAAACATAGCGCATAGCTGCACGAACAGCCCTCTTTTGCCGAATATACATGGCAACGTCACTAAGTGAAATTATATAGAACCCTTATAATAATCTGCGCCGCATAGCCGGTAGAGAGGCCCCAAAGTAAGAGCGATAACTTCTCTATAAGTACGCCTGTTGCCACTCTTCTAGATAAAACTAATTTAAGAATAGTTGAACTAAAAATTATAACCGCCACGAGGAGCCCCTCAAAGTCAAAATAGTATAATAAAAATACGCCAAAAAGGAAGCCAGAGGGATCTAACGGAACTTTCTTCGTACTTGCAATATAAATGAAAAAGAAGAAAGAGGAAACAAGGATGCCTAATACTATATACGTGAGATTATAAGGTGGATGTATACTAATAGTTATAAACCTTTCAGGAGAAATCAGTGTAAATGCTTCTTTGAGATGCAAGTATGCATAGAGTAAAGAGGAGGCGAAGATCGACAATCCAGCAGCTAATATCGTAAGTAACCCTCCTTTAAACGATTGAAGCATTTTAGATTCATCGACGAATGCTAGGGCTGAACCAAAAAGAATGGGAAAAAGAGGAACCATAAAGACAAAAAGTATAGGAATCAAATAATCTGAAAAAGGCTTATAAAAAGAAAGAAAAGAAAGAAGAGGCAAAGTTTTCGACGAAAAATAGCTTAGCCCTTTTCCAAGAAATATAATTAGCAGAAGTGTCATAGAATGGTCCAACCGAACAAGCACCGGAACAATCAAGCAAAACAATGCTAGGTCAATAACTATAATAAACACGGCATCAAAAGATGCAAGCAGAAACAACGCTAATGAACCAAGAACTAAAAACAAGATGAAAAGTAAAGCGGGCGCAGGCAGATTAACCTCATAATATTTGGAATATCTACGCCTAGAAATAAAGCTGAAAAACACCATCATAAATAAGTAGCCTAAAATAGCTCCGAGAGTGAACCCAAACTTATCAACTACAATATAAGCTACAAAGGAACCTATAAGTCCAGAAAGCCCAAACGAAAATGTCGTCAAAAAAGCTGCAAGACTAGCAAAAACATAAGGTATAAGTGAACCACCTAAAAGAAAAGTCGATGAAAAACCAGCAGCAGCCGTTATTAAATTTGCAACCCTGCCGCTTAACAAACCTAAACTAGCAAAATGAACAGACTTGACTAGTGGACGAGGAGTCTTCTCGACCGAAACCCAGAAAGAGCGAAGAAGAATATACACAGCGTATCCCAACATAAACTGGGAGAGAAGAAAAACAGTCCAAACAAGAATTATGCTCAGCATCGGAAGAGAAAAAGGATCATTCACGTTTATTTTCGGCAATAATTCTCTAAGGAAAGGAGACTCCGGCGCCTTTCCATGAAGATACAGCGAAACAATATACAAAGGAGCATAGCCAGCTAATGCAGGTGCTGAAAAGAAAAACGATACTAAAAATAGCCCAACAAAGAGGTTGGCCAGCTCTCTTCGTTTATAAACCTTCAGAAACACTATAAAGAGCACTACAGCGAAGCTTAATACAGAATATAATGAAACATTCTCTTCACCGAGATATGGTAAAGCATACCCAATAAGCAAAACAGACAAAAACGTAAGTAAGACTATAAGAATATTAAAAATTTTACTCAAGGCCGCTCACTCTTCCAATTCTCTTAAACCGAATATTGCCCCGTCCCCTATTGTAATACTGTCTTAAAATGGGGCATCCAGAACCCTTATTCTCACAGTAGGCTAAAAGCTTGTTCCGCGTTTTCCTCCAGTCCTCGGGCGAGAGGAAAATGCATCTCATTCCCGAAGCCGTATAAGCGTAAAACTTGCAACGTCCCTTCTCCACCACAAAGCACACCGTCTAAAACAGTTAAGGGACTTCGTTATTAAAAATCACGCTCATAAATTTAATTATAAAAATTCCCGGTACATTAAAGCTTCAGGTATGCCAGCAAATCTGCCACCGGAAGCAAAGAAAAAATGGGCAAAGGTTCTCGAAGCAAAAACTCCAGCCGAGAAGATAAAGGCACTCGAAGACTTTTTATCAGCAGTACCTAAACATAAAGGAACAGAAAAACTAAGACGACAGATTAAAAGAAAAATAGCCCAGCTACGACGAGAAATAGAGCTAGCCAGTAAAAAGAAAGCAGGAAGAATATCATTCTTCATAGAAAAAGAAGGAGATCTTCAACTAGTTCTTCTAGGCCTACCAAATAGCGGTAAATCATCTCTGATTTCAGCACTTACAGGCGTCGGCGAATACGGAACCTCAACACCATTCGAAACAAAGAAACCCGTTCCTGGAATGCTAGAATGGGAAGGACTAAAAATACAGTTAGTTGATACACCCTCAATAATTGAAAATGCCTCTAGAGGAGCCGCAGGTGGTCCGCTAGTCTTAACAATGGCGAAGAACGCGGACGGCATACTGTTAATTATCGACTTAAGCGGCGACCCAGCTTACCAGCTACATGTATTGATTAACGAGCTGGAGAATTTCAACATAGTTCTGAAGAGAAAGGAAGAGAAGGTAATTCTAGAAAAAACACGCGGCGGGGGCGTAGTAGTTCTAGGAACGCTAGAAAAGTGCACATTAAAGGACATAAAAGAAATGTTAAAAAACTACGGAATCTATAACGCAATTATACGCATTAGTGGCTCAGCAAGGCTGGATGAAATAGAAGAAGCCATCTATGAAACAGGGGAGTATAAGCCAGCGCTAGTTGTTGCTACAAAGGCTGACATATCGTCCTCGAAAGTGCATATACTTCAAAAAGAAATGAAAAGGCTGAAGCTCGAGCTTCCAATAATTGTTGTAAATGTTCTTTCGCTTGCCAAGGAAAAGCACAAATTTGCTGAACTGGTAGGCCAATACTTCTTAAAGGAGTTAGGATTAATTAGGGTATACACTCGAAACCCAAAAACAGGAGCCGTAGCAAAACATCCAATAGTACTAAAAAGAGGAGCGCGCGTAATCGACGTAGCCGAAAAAATACACAGCTCGCTTGTGAAGCATTTTAAATACGCTAAAATATGGAGTGATAGATTGCCGTTCAGCCCTCAAAAGGTTGGCTTAGAATTCGTTTTAGAAGATAAAGACATAATAGAAATTCGCTCAAAGATCTAAATTATCGATGCGATTACTGATGAATTTCTGCTGGCCTGGCCATAACATAAGCATCTTCGCCGTCTCTATAATACCCTCTTATTGTTCTAACCACCTTAAATCCCAGTTTCTTATAAAGAGAAATTGCTGGATTGTTGCTTACTCTCACCTCCAAATATATCTCATCAACGTTATATTCTTCTCTAAGACTTTTTATGGCAGCTTTCATTAAAGCCGTCCCAATCCCCTTTCTTCTCATTTCGGGGGATACAGCTATTGATATTATATGTCCCTGCCTCCCCCATGGCTTAAACCTCGTATAGAGTGAGCCGCGCTCAACGCGGCACATAACATAACCAACTATTTTTCCGCTGGCTTCAGCTACATAGAAGGCTTTTGGATAATATTCCATGTGCATTTTAAAGAAAAAGGGCGGATAATTTTCAGGAAGATTTTCCCTATTTACCTTGATAATGCTGTCAAGGTCTTCGGGGCGCGCCTGACGTATAACATATTCTGACATTTCTCACACCGCTAAAAAATTCTATTAAACCCGTATCGAAAAAATTTACTCTATAAGTACCCCGCGCTCTTTAAGTATCTCGTATATTTTGTCAACGGCTTCCTTTACTTGGCTCTCCTTTCTCGCGCCTGTGCAGACGATATTTCCGCTAGAAAATATCAATAGAACAACCTTAGGCTCTTTCATTCGATATATTAATCCAGGAAACTGCTCAGGCTCGTACATCGCTCCTTCGAGTTCAAACGCTGCCATTTCAAGGTCAACTTGTGCTCGAAGCTTTGCGCTAGCTACAATATTTTGAATCTCAATGATAGGTTCGCTTTTTATCTCAATTCCATGATTTTTTAGAAGCTTAATGATGTTTTTTACTGCTTTATAAACATCCGACTCGGATTTAGCGCCTGTACACACCATTTTCCCGCTTGAGAAGATTAACGTAGCTGTTTTAGGTTTTTGCATCCTTAGTACCAAGCCAGGAAACTTTCGGATCCCAGCCCTAGCTCGGGCCGAGATGTTCCGGGCTGTATTCAGCGTTAGGGACCCTTTCCGCAATTTTTTCTAGGTCAAGTTCCTGGCCCAAAGTAACAGATGCTACAACATTTTCAATACGAAAAGTGGGCTTCTTAATGGGCATCCCCTCCGTAAATTTCATATAGTGGATATATATACCCCGTATATATACGTATTGATTATATATCCCCTATATGCGCGCTATCGTTATTGTGGGGGCTCGCCCCGACTCTGCGACCATAGACGCTCGCAATGTCGACAAGATGCTTGCGAGGAAGAGGGAGCAGCTGAGGGAAGAGCTACATGCAGTACTCATGGAGCTCTACATTATGCACCTCAGGTCTGAGAGTAGAAGCGTGAACACACAGTACTCGGCTTTCTGCAGGGTCTTCAAATACCTCTGTTGGCTCGAGGAGAGGAGGTAAGAGAATCGACTGTGCGACCGCGCTGGACGTCAAGGCTTTTCTTGGCGGGGTTTGAGGTCGAGGCACAGGATAGCGGTTGTGCTTAAGGGCTTCTACCGTTTCCCAATAGAGCATTTCGGCAAGCTAAGGGAGGACCTAGCGAGCTGGGGGAAGGTGGGCGTTGACGTGGCTTTCTTCGAGAAGGTCTACAGGGGCTTCAAGGCTAGGGCTCCTAGGAACTACCTCCTGCTCGAGATACCCAAGGACTTAAGGGATAAAGTTGAGAGGATGATAGACCACGCCGACCAGCCCTACAAGGCTATCTTAGCGATAGTATACGAGACCGGGCTAGGCGGGGCGAGGTTCTAAGCCTGAAGGTAGGGGATGTAGAGGACGTGG
>Ga0209410_1001041_pt1 | contig 13373 bp, 11 predicted proteins | sample Mar14436cmmetaG_FD_184135 | JGI IMG/M metagenome (GOLD analysis project Ga0209410, IMG submission 184135) | Marine hydrothermal vent microbial communities from Guaymas Basin, Gulf of California to study Microbial Dark Matter (Phase II) - Marker... ... | reverse complement strand
ACGCTTCTTGGCAATGAATTGGGCTCAACTATCTCGACAGGCACATGGATGTTAAGCATTGCATATATCTCCTCCTCCGCCGCCTCCGCCAGTTTGCCGAGACTGCCCTGAGAATATCTTTCTTCGGTGGGCTCAACCCTCACCTTCAGAGATGTCATTGCCCCCTTCCTTTCCTTGACAAGCACATAATTACCGCTTATTCCCTCAACCTTCATCATCGCCTCCTCCACCTGTGACGGAAAAACAATGACTCCCTTGACTTTCATCATGTCGTCGCTCCTTCCCTTTATGCGCGACTGTATGGGCAATGTCCTGCCGCATTCGCATTCTTCCTCGGTATAGACCGCTATATCTTTTGTTCTGAATCTCAAAACAGGAAATGCCTCTTTTGTCAGTGTTGTAAAAACAAGTTCTCCTTCCTCGCCAGGTTCAAGCTGTTCTCCTGTCTTGGGGTCTATTACTTCCGGAAGGAAATGGTCTGCATTGATATGCAGATGCTTCTCCTCGCATTCTGAAACAACGCCAGGCCCTATGATTTCCGTCAAGCCGTAATGCTCATACGCTGTGATGCCCCATCTCTTTTCTATTGCCTTCCTCATCTCGTCGCTCCATGCCTCTGCTCCGAATAAGCCGAGGCGGAGTTTGAAATCATCCGCCGGCGAGAAACCCATCTCCTCTGCCACCTCTGCCATGTAAAGGGAATAGGAGGGGGTTGACGCAAGCGCTGTCGTGCCGAAGTCCTTCATTATGGTTATCTGCCTTTTTGTGTTGCCCGAGCTTATGGGAACAACCATCGCCCCTATTTTCTGAGCACCTTTCTCGAAACCGTGTGCGCCTGTGAAAAGCCCGTAGCCATAGGCATTCTGCATAACATCACCCCTCCGCAGGCCATTTGCGTATAACGAGCGGGCCATGACCTCGCCCCATACCTCTAGGTCGTTTTTGGTATATGCGCCGACAACGGGCTTTCCTGTAGTGCCTGAAGAAGCATGTACCTCAACAACCTCATCAAGAGGCACGCAAAGCAACCCGAACGGATAATACTGGCGGAGGTCATCCTTGGTAAGAAAAGGAATTTTGGTTATATCATCAAGAGTTTTAATATCATCCGGCTTTACCCCTGCATCCTTCAACTTTTTGTGGTAAAATTCATTTTTTTCATAAACCGTGCGGACAACGTTCTTCAATCTCTTCAACTGAAGCTCCTTCAAATCCTGAAGAGGCATCGTTTCATGTTTTTTATCCCAGTATGGCATAGTAGGGAATTAAAGGGCGATATAAAAAATTGATGGATTACCACCCCCATTTCATTGTGATGACGATTCCCCTTCCAAGTGTAAGCATTTTCGGAATGAGCATGGGATGAAATGCTGCTCTCAGAATATCTGAAAATCGCATTTCCTCGTAAGTCCTTCCGTCAACCAGTTTGCCCATTTTCTCCAGTTCTCTGTTGGTCAGTTCCATAAGCAAATTTTTTGCTTTCACGAGAACAGGGTCGCTCATCGGATGCTTTTTTATCTCCTGCTCGTAATTCTTGAGATTATCAATGTTCTCCGAAAGAATGGAAGATGCATGTATAATCGGAGTAAGCCCCCCTCCCGAGAACGGATTTGTCATTGATGCAGCATCTCCTATTAATGCTATATTTCTCCTCGCAATTATGTGCGCCAGACCTGACACAGGAATTGCCCCTGCCTCTTTTTTAATGATCTTCCCATCCAGACCGAGAAATTTCACGAAGTTATCAAGCTGGCTGAATTTTCCTGCAAGTCCAACATTCAGAACCCTATCCTTTGGAAAAACCCACGAATAGTGGGGCGAAAATCTTTTATCAAAATAAAATTTCATGTAATCTATCTCAGAAGTGTCACATTCTATTTTATACTGGACAGCTGGCAGAACTTCCTGCTTATTGCCAAGATATTTTCCCACAACCGAGAAGGGTCCATCGGCACCTATAAGCACATCATAAGCCATCCTCTCCCCATTTTTGAGAATCGCCATGCCTTCATCAATTGAAATCACTCCGGCGCCTGTTTTTATTATGCCCCCTCTTCCCGCAAATTCTTCAGCCATGCCTTTAATCCATCTGTTTCTGTCAAGCACCACCCCTTTCCTCGACGATGAAAAAGAATAGCCGCCAGGAAACAAAAACTTGGTGCCCTCCACATCCTTGGATATGTACGGCGACGAATCAAAAGGTATCTGTTTCAGGGAAGCAATATCGCAGCCCTCCGCGCAGGCAGTGGATGTTATCTCCGCTTTTCTCTCAAGGATTATTGGAGAAATGCCTTTTTCGAGCAATTTCAATCCTGTTATCAGCCCCGCCGGCCCGCCCCCTGCAATAACCACTTTCATGACATCCGTAATCATATCGCACAATTTAATTATTGTCTCTGTGCTCCCGGAATTTAGGATTACCGAAATTTTTATATAATTTTCAGGTGTTTTTAGGCTGTCAGAAAAACATGATGAGAAGAGAAGAGGATTACCTTGAAGCGATATATATGCTTACAAAGGAAAAAAGTTCTGCGAGGACAACGGAAATAGCAGATTATCTTAACATAAAACCTGCGAGTGCCACAGAAATGCTTCAGAAGTTGTCATCAAAAGGTCTCGTAAATTACAAAAAATACGGCAGGACAACACTTACAAAGAAAGGATATGATATAGGCAAGGCCGTGAGCGAAAGCCACTATGCGATTATGGAGCTGCTCAAAATGCTTCAGATTCCTGAAGATATAGCCAACAAAGACGCATGCACAATGGAGCACGACCTCGACCCCAAAACCATAGAACAGATCAAGAAATTTGTAAGTTTCATGAAAAACTGTCCCAAGGAGATGCCGCTGTGGATGGAGCATTTCAAAATGTATTCCGAGAAAGGAAAATTCCCCCAGGAATGTGAGGGATGAAAAGTGAAATTTATGCGCCTGCAATTTTACCTTAGTAAATATTAAATACGTCATCGATATTTATGCCGCTAATTATGGCCAAGAAAGTAGAAGAAGAGGATGAATTTAAGTACATTGTGCGTATTGCTGCAACAGACATAGACGGCAATAAGCCTGTAAGGTATGCACTTACTCAAATAAAGGGCGTGGGAAGCTCAATGGCTAAACTAATTGCCCAATCTGCAGGAGTCGACGAATCAGTAAAAATCGGCAATCTTTCCGATGAGGATATAGAGAAGATTGATAAGACAATAGCCAGCATAAATGAGTGGGCCCCGCACTGGATGAAAAATCGCAGAAAAGATAGAGAGACAGGCGAAGACAAGCATCTGATAGGCGCGGATATTGACCTTGTGAGAAGAGAGGATATAAACCTGCTTAAAAAGATACGCTCATACAGGGGTATAAGGCATGAAAAAGGTTTGCCTGTCAGAGGGCAGAGAACAAGGGCAAATAAACGCTCTGGCTTAACAGTCGGAGTTTCCAGAAGAAGAGGGAAGTAAACAGGAGTGGTGAAATATGGGAGATCCAAAATTTCCGAGGAAGAAATACGAAACGCCTTCTCATCCGTGGGAAGGAGAGAGGATAGAACGAGAAAGAGAACTGGTCAGAAAGTATGGTCTCAAGAACAAGAGAGAGATATGGAAGGCAGAGACTTTTTTGAGAAAAATAAGAGGCCATGCAAGAGAGTTATTTGTCGGCATGGGCAGAAAACAGACGGAGAAAGAAAAGGAAGAGCTTCTGAAAAGAATGATTACCCTCGGTCTTCTTCCGCCAGATTCACAGCTTGATGATATTTTAGCGCTCACCATAGAGGATATCCTCTCAAGAAGATTGCAGACTCAGGTTTATTTGCACGGGCTTTCTTACACGCCGAAACAGGCGCGCCAGCTGATAATACACGGCCATATAGCTATCAATGGGAAAAAAGTGAGAGTTCCTTCTTACATGGTCAAAAAGAGTGAGGAGAGTGCAATTCAGTATGTGCCATCATCTCCATTCACCGATGAAATGCACCCGATGAGGCCAAAGGCAGAGCAAAGGACAGAAATAAAACCTGAAGTGAAAGAAATGGAAGTAAAGGAGGGAGCATAAAATGGGGAAATGGGCAGTAACTCATATTTTTGCATCTCACAACGACACCATAATAACCGCTACTGATTTGACAGGGGCAGAAACTCTTGCAAAGTGCTCAGGCGGAATGATTGTAAAATCTGACAAGGACGAGGGCTCGCCATATGCAGCAATGCAGGCAGCCCAGAGAGTGGCAGAAGCTTTAAAGGAAAAAGGAGTAGATTCAATACACATAAAAGTTAGAGGAATAGGAAGAGGGCGCTCCAAAAACCCGGGCAGGGGGGCGCAAGCCGCCATAAGGGCGCTGGCAAGAGCCGGCTTAAAAATTGGAAGGATAGAGGATGTCACTCCTGTTCCTCATGATGGCTGCCGTGAGAAGGGTGGTAAGAGAGGAAGAAGGGTATGAAACTCAAATTTATCGAAGATGAGGAAAACTACATAAAAGTACTCATAGAGGATACCACGCCTGATTTTGTAAATGCAATCAGGAGAACTCTGATGGCTGATTTGCCAAAGCTTGCAATAGAAAACGTGACAATATATGACAATACCTCTGCACTCTTTGACGAGATAATTGCTCATCGACTTGCCATGATACCGCTCCCGACCGACCTTGATGTTCTTGTTCCTAGAAGCGAGTGCAGCTGTGGCGGCGAGGGGTGCCCGAATTGTGTTGTTCACTACACCCTGAGTAAGGAAGGAGAGTGCACTGTCTATTCGGGGGATTTGAAGGCGGAAGAACCATCATGGGCTGTAAAAGATGAAAAAATTCCGATTGTAAGGCTGCTCAAAGACCAGCGAATAATACTCGAGGCAGAGGCGGAACTCGGTACAGGCAAAGAACATGCAAAGTGGCAGGCAGTTTCAGGTGCGGGATACAGCTACTATCCTGAAATAGAAATAACGGACGAATGCGACGGGTGCATGGAGTGCGTGAAAGCATGCCCGAGAGGTATCCTTGCATCAAAGAGAGGAAAGGTTGTTGTAAAAAATATTGAGGAATGCAATTTGTGCAAGAGCTGCTCGGAAGTGTGCGGTAAAAATGCCATAAAGGTCAGCGGAAATCCGAACAAAATAATATTCCAGTTTGAAACAGATGGTTCGCTTACAGCAAGGAGGGCGCTCGTAGAAACCCTGAAAATCCTTTATAAAAAATACGACGAATTGGAAAAGGCGCTGTAGCCTGCCGGGCAATTTTTATTTTATTGGCCTTCCTGCACAGGGGAGCGCCAGTCAAGGGCTACTGTCCGCAAACCGATTTTTGGAACAAGAGGTACATTCCTTTTATGCTGACTTTTTATCCTCATTTCTTTCACCCTTATCACCTCCTGTTCATCAATATCTGCAATCTCCACTATTTTATCTACTGGCATTTTCCTTTCAAGCCCGTACAATATTCTATCTAATTTTTCATAAGGAATTCCCAATTCCTTTTCATCTGTCTGCCCTTTCCAGAGTCCTGCAGAGGGTGCTTTTTTTATTATCGGCCCAGGTATACCAATATGCTCTGCTATTTGATATACCTGCGTTTTATAGAGATCGCCTATGGGCATAAAATCGCTTCCTCCGTCCCCATATTTCGTAAAATAACCTATAAGCAATTCGGTTTTATTCGAGCATCCGCATACCAGACTTTTCTTGGAATTTGCATACCCATACCACAAAAGCATTCTTAACCTTGACTTTATGTTGCCCAGCGCTACCGCGTCCATCTTTTCAGAGTATATCTTTCTTATAGAATGTATCATTGGAGATATGTCTATTGTTTCATAACTTATGCCGAATTCATTTGACAGGAGACGCACATGCTCAAAGTCCTCCATTGGAGTGGAAAGTTCGGGCATAAAAAGCGCGTAAACATTTTCCTTTCCAAGTGCCATAATCGCAAGTTTTGTTACGACAGCAGAATCTATGCCGCCTGAGAGACCTATAACCACACTTTTTACCCCGGCATTCTCTGTATAACTTCTTATGAATTCAATTATTGTCTCCGTTGTTTCTTCGGGGTTAATCTCAAGCATATGGATAATGTTATATTTAAGAGCAATATATTCTTTTGGGATTTGACATGAAGCTTTGCATAGCAAATATAAAACCGTCTGTCGGCAACAAAAAAAAGAATCTTAAAAAGATAGAAAGCATGGTTTCAGAGGAAAATGCAGATATGTATGTATTCGGAGAGATGGCTCTCACAGGCTATACATGCAGGGATGAATTCAGGGAAATGGCAGAAGGCATAGATGGTCCTTCAATAAATGAAATCAAAAAAATTGCCGGAGAAAAAGATTGCTATATCATATTCGGGATGCCTTTAAAAGAAAGAGAAGGTGTCATTTCAAATGCTTCAATAATGGTTCATCCTGACGGAAAGGTAAATGCTTATAGGAAATCTTTCCTGGCAAACTTCGGGCCATTTGAGGAAAAGTTTTATTTCTCGCCGGGAAAAGAAATGCCTGTTTTTAAAACAAAGTATGGAAAAGTAGGGATGTGCATATGCTATGACCTTTTTTTCCCTGAGCTGGTGAAGGGACTGGTTCTGAAAGGTGCGGATATGATTGTTTGCATATCAGCCTCCCCAACCACGACAAGAGAATTTTTTGAAAAAGTGCTGCCCTCAAGAGCCATTGAAAATACAGCATTTATTGCTTACTCAAATATCGTCGGCACCCAGGAAAATATTGTTTTCTGGGGTGGCGGGCAGGTTTACGGGCCAAAAGGAAATCTTATTGCCAGGGGCAAATATTTGAAGGAAGGGGTAGTAACAGCAGAGGTTGATTTCAGGGACTTAGAGGAAGCAAGAGCTTCAAGGCCTACGCTCAGAGATACAAGAGCAGAGGTTTTTTCAGAAATTTCCAGGGGTTTTGTGGAGGAACGAACGCACAGCGGTTATGCGATGGTCGGACTGAAGATGGGAGAATATATCTCCTCAAAGATGAAGGTTGAAAAAGCGGTGGTATATTCGGATAAAGAGAATGCTGAAAGTGTAATAAGCGGCATAATGTTCCATACCGGTCTTGCAAAAGACAGAATAAAATTTGAGGAAAGTAATACGGTGGGGGCATTGTTTTCGTCATCCAAAAGAAAAATAAGCATTTTTCTGAAAGAAGATGTAAAAAATGCCATTGAGATGGGAATGAATACAAGCATTTTGAGTTATCTTGAGGATGAGAAAATTTTCACAATAGAGGAATAGCAATTTTTAAATTTGCAAAAGGTATGACCTGCCTATGAAAATGGAGTTAGCAATAATAGGAGCAGGAAGTGCAGGGTATGCAGCAGGCATATATGCCGGCAGGGCAGGAATAGACGCAATCATATTTGATGCGGGTATGGGGGGCGGTCTTGCGACCGAGTCGCCAGAAATAGAGAATTATCCGGGATTCAAAAAAATAAATGGCATAGAACTGATGGAAAAAATGAAGGATCATGCTAAGGATTATGCAAAATTTAAGTTTTATGAAGAAGTAAAAGAAATTAAAAAAGAGGGGGATAAATTCAAACTTATTACCTCGAAGGGAGAACATGAAGCAGGGGCGGTTGTGATATGTACAGGTACTGTGCATAAAAAACTGGGCGTCAAGGGAGAGAAGGAACTGGCAGGGAGAGGCGTTTCTTATTGCGCCACATGCGACGGCTTCTTTTTTAAGGATAAGAAGGTGATTGTCGTCGGAGGAGGAAATAGCGCTGTCGCAGAAGCCCTGTATCTTGAGCAGGTAGGATGTGACGTGTCAATAATACACAGGAGAGATGTGCTGAGGGCGGAAAAGATGCTGGGCGATGAAGCCATGAAAAGGGGAATAAAAATAATATGGAACAGCGTGGTGGAGGAGATAATCGGAAAGGATAAAGTTGAAGGCGTGAGGCTGAAAAATGTAAAAACGGGAGAAGAGAAAACAATTCCTGTGGACGGAGTTTTTATTTCTGTAGGTGAGATGCCAAAGTCGGAGATTGCAAAAAAGGCAGGGGTAGAAACAGACGACTACGGTTATATAAAAACCGACGATATGCAGAGAACGAATGTGAGGGGCATATATGCAGCAGGTGACGTTACAGGAGGAGTGAGGCAGATAGTCACTGCATGCGCCGAAGGAGCAAAAGCAGCTCTTGCGTCAACTGAGGTGCTGGGAAAAATGTATCCGTTTTAGGCACCGTTGCATATCAGGTGCCAAAACCCGAAACATACTTATATAAAAGTCGGATATTTCTCAGGCATATTCAGGTGAAAGGTATGAAGGGAAAGAGAAACATAATGATTGTAGTAGGACTTGTATTTTTCATAATTGCACCTTCGTTTTCGTTTGTTTTAACACCCTCAATGAAGAAGATTCCAGATAACCTACACGAAGTTGTGTACTACGAAGGAAAACTGGGGATGCTGAATACCAGCACCCTTAACATGGATTATATAAACATTGAGATAAAAAGAGAAGTGAATGCAATTAAAAAAGAAGGAGATGTACTTTTGATAAGGGAGGATGTGACCGTTAAAGACAAACGGACAGGAAAGGAAATCCCAGATTTAAGTATGACCACAATATACGGCATAGACCCCCGTACATCAAAAAATGTGCCCGGGTATGGAGATACCGAGCGGGTGGGGCAGTGGATATTCCCCGTCGGCGTGAAAAAGAAAGATTATCTGGTATGGAACTCGGATATGGATGAGCCATATAGGGAAGGGTATGTGGATGTAAATGATGCCGCGGGCATAGCCCATTACATGGGAGAAAAAGAGATAGCAGGAGTGAAGACATACGAATATAGGGGGCACCAGGATGAGGTGTATATTGGGCCAGGGCCAGAGGGAACGCCTCCCGAATCCAGGATGTATTATATGGGGGACCAGACAGCATGGGCAGAGGTAAAGACGGGCTTAATTGTGGATTACGACAAACATGTTGTACAATACATTGAATTCCCCGACCTTCACAAACTCCCGTCAGACCTCAATATGACTGCTGAGCTGAAAGGAAAAGTATCTGTTTTCAATCTCTCCAAGGCAGGGACAGGTGACTGGTATGACAGATACAATGCAACAGTAGTGAACCACGTATGGGTGGAAAATCCCGAAACAGACAGTCTTTACATGGTCGGAAGCGAGATGATAGCGAGGGATGAAAATGGGCATATGCTTCCCGACGAATTGCAGGGATACAGCATAGATGGGGTGAATCCATACACGATGGAATATGATTCCATGTTCAGCGATAAGAGGGGGTTGCTAACATTTCCTATAGGGGTGGAGAAAAAGGATTATCCGTTGTGGGATTCTCAGATAGGAAACATATCGGTGGCACATTTCGTAGGGGAGGAAAATATTGCAGGGCTGGATACGTACAAGTATGTGGCGCAGGTGAATAACTACCCGGTTGGCACGCAGGATATAGAGGGCATGAGTGACCGCAACGTAAAACTTTTTTATACGGGCAATACCACATACTGGGTTGAGCCATCAACAGGCAGCATCGTAAATGTGAAACAGGAAGGAAAAGTCATTTCTCAATTTCCGGACCTTCATACGATTCCTGAAAATACAGATTCGGAATTGAAAATGGAAGGGAAGTTGTGGATTATCTCAGAGGGCAGCAAGGACATAGAAATGATAAGGCACGTGAAGGCAGTTGGCACAGATTATGACAATGGCAAAAAAGTAATAATTATGGAAGACAATACCACCACCTACGACAAAAGCACTGGAGAGAAAGTGCCGGAAGGTTGCAGCGTTGAAATTCACGGGATATATGCGGATACAGGCGAGGAGGCACAGAATTACGGCGATGAGGAAAGGGCTGGCTTGTACACGTTCCCCCCTGGCTCGGAAAAGAAAAGTTACCTTATGTGGAACTCTGAGATAGGGGCACCATCTGTCGTGGACTTTGTAAGGGAAGAAGACCATGAAGGGATGCATACTTATCTTTATGAAACAGTTGAAACAAGGAAGGTTTTTGATCCCACACCCGCCATAAATCAGAATGTGATTTATACAACCACGACAAAATACTGGGTTGAACCGAACAGCGGGTTGATAATAGACATGGAGAAGACATCCGAGAAAAAGGTTGATATAATCAATTTCCTGATAGGAATACCAAGCCCAATATGGGTAAAGGCATATTCTCTCACACTTTCATTCAGCGATGACATGGTAAAGGAACTTGTGGAGGAAGGAAAGGAAGCTGCAGATTTGATGAAGTTATCGAAAAAAACAATGCCTGCCATGGAGGTAAACTTATCTGTTGCAAATCTGATTGATAGTGTGAAGGCAGCGGAAATGCAGAAAAAACAAGTGGAACAGTTATCCAACAGCAAGGTAAAGGCAGTTGATTTGCATTACTGGATGACAGAAGATTCAGTGAAAGCAACAGCAGATGAAGCAAAAACTTCAGGTTTCATGCTGACACTCTTTGAGGCAATTATACCCATCCTTCTGGTGATATTCGGAATTGCCCTGATAGGAGTATGGGTAGTGAATAAGCCATAATTTATCAGTGGAAGCTGGGTCTTCTGCTCAGAAGTTTTGGCAGGGAAAGCGGCTGATACGGCAAATCTTTCATCTTCTCGGCAATCATATCATTCAGCTCCTCCAGCGATAATTCTTCCCTGCAATCAAAGCGGCATCTTGGTCTGAACGTACCGCTCCTCTCCTTTTCACCGTATACCATTATTATTGGTACCCACTCTTTCTCCGCCTCCCTTATCTTCTTGGAAACACTTGCATCTCTATCATCGATATCAACCCTGGCATTTATTTTTTGGGACAGGGCAATGCATTCATCCACAAATTCATCGCTTACGGGGATAATACGGACTTGGGTTGGGGAAAGCCAGAACGGGAGCATTCCTTTCTCCCCTCTTCTCATTTTCTTTGCTTCCTTTTCAAGAAGAGCACATACGCAACGATCTATGCCCCCAGATATGGATGCATGCAGCAGCAGAGGATATTTTCTATTGCCTTTTTCGTCGATATAGGTTATGTTGAATGATTCTGGATTCTCAACATCTATCTGCACCGTTGAGAGAGCAAATGATTTTCCTACAGAATCGTTCATATTGAACTCAAATTTTGTGATAAAATAGAAATAGCGCTCATTCCACATTTCCACAAGAATAGGTTTTCCGACTTCTTTAGCTATTTCCGCGGCAAATTCCCTATTTTCCTCAAAGAAGGACTTTACAAATCTTATGGCAACTTCGCCTTCCAGCCCAACAAGCTTTACCCATTCCATTGATAGCATAAACTGCTTTTTGAATTCTTCCAGAGCTTGTTTTTTGTCGGTACACAGAGTATGCATATCTGGCATGGTGAAGGCTCTCAGCCTTTTAATGCCCGAAAGTTCGCCATGCTGTTCTTTCCTGAAAGATTTTGCGAGTTCAAATATCCTGATGGGCAAATTTTTGTAAGAAATTGTCATATCGCTCGCCATCAGATACTGACCAAAACATGCTGCAAATCTCAGAAACAGTTCCTTTCCTTTATCCCCTTTAACCCTGTATTGCCTTGCCGGAAACTTCTTCAGGTATTTGCTCAGTGCAGGATGCTGTGTGTCATACATGATTGGAGTTTCTACCTCCATTGCGCCTGCTGAAAGGCACATCTCCTCCACCTTTCTTTCAAGCAATTTTTTCACAAGCTTTCCCTTGGGATACCATCTCATATTTCCGGGATCTGAGCCCGGCTCGTAGTCCACGAGCTCAAGGTCTTTCATCAATTTTATGTGGGCCGGCTCTCTTTCCGATTTCCTGCTGCCGAACGCTTCATATCGGTAAAATTTTTCTAATTCTTCATGCTTCCTGAAATCGAATTTTTCTGCTTCTATAAGTTCGCCTTCGGGAGTAAGTATGAACCAGGAAGATACGATTTTTTTCTTTTCTTCCTCTTCTTCCCCTGCGCCCTTTATTTCTCTGGAAAGCTCTGCCAGGGGATGCCCCTTGCAACTTAATTTGAAGGCCTTGTACCACCCAAAGGGCGAGCTTTTTACTGTAAATCTTTTGCTGAGTCGCTCCTTCAATTTTTTCAGAGCTTCCTTTGCAGCATCCGGGCCTGAAAGATTTGAGGACAGGTGGGCATATGGATAAAGCATTATTTTGTCCACCCCCAAATTTCTTGCTACCTCCTCTATCTCATTTGATGCGTTTTTTACTGTTTCATTTATAGCATCCTCATCATCTTTTTCAACAGCAACAAAAACCGCAAGTGCTTCATCAAGGCGGTCTTTTTTGATATCTATCTCATCCGCCCCATCTATTGCCTTTTCCTTTGCCTCATATTCTATGTAATCTGTATGGAGTAAGAGAATCTTCATAAGAGAGTAAAGCAAGGAGAGATATAAAATTGTTTCATTTGCCAAAATTTTGTATTCTCATATGCCCATCAAAATCCTCAGCATATCCCTCAAGCCGGGGGCAAGCCCGAGCACAAGTATGAAAAACTTTATCAGACCTGCCAATATGGGCTTTTCCTTCAATTCATTTTTCAGGTAGGAGTCCATTGCATAAATTACGCCAGCTATTATCGCAAGCTTTGCAAGAGGGTATGCCAGACCATAAAAGTGTCCCATGAGAAATAAAGGTATGGGATGTTTTTCGCCATAGCTTATATCCATGCCGAGAGGGTTTACAACTGCAAAATAGCTTGTCCATCCGTCTATCATATGGGCAAAAATGAGGGAGAGATTTATTCCCGAAGAAAATATTTTGCTCTCTGACATTTTTGCAAAGATAAATACAAGGAGGGTCACTGCGGAGGATATAATCAGCACGAGAGGCAATATTACTACATTAACATGATCAAATGTGTTCCATCTGTCACCATATATCCATATGCTAATAAGGTAGAGAGATGGGAGCAAAAAAAGCAATCCGAGAGAGAACATTGTTGTTGAAACGTTTTTCCTATCCAGGTAAAAAAATATTGCCAGGGAAACAATAGAAAAAAGCCCGACCAGCAAAGGATGAACAGGGTGGTTGCATTTATCTGCAAAAATGACATACATTATGGCATATGCTGCATCTATTGCCAAAATTGAGAATACGAAAAGTTTAATTTTTTTGTCACTTCTTTCAATATATATTCCTGCAAGCAGGGATAAAAAAAAGTATATACCGACCTGGATGTATATTATCGGGGATATAAAAAAATAAGACAATGGTTTTTCAAAAAGGCCGCTGTCCTCCAAAACTCTTAAAGTCGAACCGAGGATTATGAATGGCAGGGATGCAATAAAAAAAGGCACATCTATTTTTATGTTAAAGTAATCAAAAAATCTGTACATAAGATAAACTATAACCAGAAGGAGCATTCCATAAATAAATTCAGATACAAGGGTGTAGCCCTCCGCCGCCCTC
>Ga0209410_1001039_pt1 | contig 13378 bp, 10 predicted proteins | sample Mar14436cmmetaG_FD_184135 | JGI IMG/M metagenome (GOLD analysis project Ga0209410, IMG submission 184135) | Marine hydrothermal vent microbial communities from Guaymas Basin, Gulf of California to study Microbial Dark Matter (Phase II) - Marker... ... | reverse complement strand
AGGTGAGGCCATCCTGATCATCAAGTTTCCATATGGTAAAGAATTCGTTAGTGTGGACTGCCCAGACGATAATCTCACATCAATAGTAACTCCTTCAGAGATAAGGGCGGCCTCAAATGAGAGGGGGGAAGTTAGAAGAAGCCTAAATGAGCCTATAGGAAAGGAGAGACTCAGAGATTTAGCCGCTGGAAAAGAGAGCATCCTACTGATAGTCAGCGACTACACAAGAGCCGTGCCGAATGAGAAGATTATTCCGCCTATAATAGATGAACTAGAGAAGGCGGGATGCAAAAGAGAAGATATAACCGCTCTAGTCGCTAATGGACTTCACAAGCCGATCTCAAAGGATGAACTTGCGCAGTTCTATGGCAGGGATATAATCGAAGAGATCGAATTCGTGAACCACGATGCTGAGGATGAAAGTCAACTTATCAAACTAGGCAAGACATCATTCAAAACTGAAGTCTCAGTTAATAGGTTAATAGTTGAAAGCGACCTCGTCATTGCAACGGGCCTCATTGAACCGCACTTCTTCGCAGGCTACAGCGGAGGGAGAAAATCGATACTTCCAGGAGTCTCTGGATTAGAGAGCATCTGCCAGAACCACAGCTTCCGCATGATAAACCATCCGCTCGCGAGGAGCGGTGTGCTCAATGGAAACCCAATACATGAGGATATGGTTGAGGCCTCAAGAATGGCAGGGCTAGACTATATTCTGAATGTAATCGTAGATCGCTGTGGGAGAGTGGCTAGGGCCTTCGCCGGAGACCCATATGAAGCCCATAGATGCGGAGTCTCATTCCTCGATGATAGAGTCAAGGTTGAAGTAGCATCTGAGGCTGATATTGTGATTACATCCAATGGGGGATATCCGCTTGATAGAGACCTATATCAGGCCGTTAAGGGCATGTCCACAGCCGAGGCAATCGTGAAGAATGGAGGAACCATAATAATATTATCTGAGTGCATCGATGGGATAGGGAGGGGGCATGAAACATTCTACGAATTGATTGCCGAAGCAAAAAATCCAGATGATGCATTAGAGAGGATAAAGAGGGAGGAGCCAATTAAGGATCAGTGGCAAGCCCAGATCTTAGCGAGGATACTTAAGACCGCAAATGTGATAGTAGTCACAAAGAACATTAAGCACAGCCTAATTGAGGATATGCACATGACGCCAGCATCGAATATCGACGAAGCCTTAAAGCTGGCCCTAAAAAACGCTGGATCCGACGCTAAGATCATAGCCGTTCCAGACGGCCCATACGTCATACCATACATCAAAAGAGAAGGCTAAGGTGAAGATTGATGGCTGAGATAGAATGGATCCGAACGGTCGTGCGGGATGGATGGCATAACGCCTTCACGGACATATGCTATTGGCGCGGATTCTATTGGCTTACATACAGACGTGGATCAGCGCATGTATCCCCAGACGGCGAAGTGATAGTTATGCGCTCAACAGATCTGAAAAGATGGAGGGAGATCGCAACATTAAATACCGCCGGGGATGACAGAGACCCAAAATTCTGTGTAGCAGATAATAGGCTATACATATATTTCGGAACTAGATTCACAGAACCAAATGGGAAAGCCAATTACTACTCGTATGTTGCATTCAGCAGCGACGGAGTCGAATGGTCAAGGCCAACCCGCATCTACAAGCGGAACTATTGGCTCTGGAGGGTGCGCCGCCACAATGGAAGATTCTATTCACCAGCCTACGGCTGGAGGGAAAATAAGAGAGGCAAAAAGTTTTTTCTGGATCTACTCGTAAGCGATGATGGAGTGAATTGGCATAAGAGATGCAGAATAGGCGGGGAGAATATTTCACCCAACGAGGCTGACATATGGTTCTGGCCAAATGAGGCATGGTGCATCGCCCGCTCCGCCATGGAATCAGGCCATAGCATCTTTTTCCTTTCGGAGCCTCCATATGACGAATGGAGAAGTATAGATCTGAATCTATCTATACAATCTCCTGTATTCTGTATGGCTGATGGGAAGCTCTATCTCGCCGGGCGATTATTGATTAATGGTGATCAGATGGACAGAATGTATTCGGGTGGAAGAACGGCTATCTTCAGAGTTGACAGGGGGAGGGCTGAAATTATAATTGTCCTTCCATCAGGAGGAGATACGGCCTATCCAGGCCTCCTATACAGAGAACCAAAGAGACTTATTGTCAGCTACTATTCTCAGCATGCATATCTCGGCGGGGTGATAGAGCCTTACCAACCCGATCGATCAGACATCTACTTAGCAATGATAAAATTGAATTAAGAAGATGAAGAATAATCATGGACTAAAAAGATGTGTCAGTAATTCATAACGCTTTTTTAGACGCGCGAAACAACTTCTTGATTGGAGGGGGAGGAGTAGGACATATTTAGGAGCGAGGGGCGCGCGCTCTACCTTCTCTTTTATTTTACTTTTACCACTCCTCTTAGCACGGTCCTCTATTATAGTATTGGCCATCAAGATTGTGCAGGGCTCGTCTATATCAAGAATCCATGAATGATGTTCGGTGGAATGTAAATTGTATCTCCCTTTTTAACTCTTAATTTCATCCCCTACAGTCAGCAGGCCCACCTTCTAGTATATCTGCTCGTGATCCCCATGGCTATAAGGCTTCAATTGCCTCTTGGGATTTACAGTCGTCTGCCAAAACCCGCCTAAATCCTTCAGAACACCATTCATCTTTAGATAGCCATAGACGTTTTTCGCATGAAGAAAACTTATAGAGGGCATCGCCATGAGTGTGAATCTCCTTTATCACGTTAATGTTCCTAATGACCATCATATAAGCCCCCGATTCAAGGCTCTACTTAACCCTTCCACTTGTAAGCGTTGCAATGCGACCGCAACTTTATCCTCTCCCAGCCCCTATCCTCATGGAGGCTCATTCACCTACCTGACGGAGAAGGATCATACTCTTTTGAATCTTCTCACTTGCTGCCTCGTGAGGATTATGTAATCGTCGCCATACTCGACGCTCGGCTCTATCTGACTCCCCTCAAACCACTCATTCCATGTAGTAATGAATATCCAGTCTGGATTGCATGACAGCGCCGTATTCCAAGATTCGATATAATAGCCTCCGTCCCTTCTAGGCTCAAGTGTGCGGACACGAACCTTAACATCATCATATCCTGGAGTCACGGTTGCGGCGAAGATCTTCCCAGCCTCATGTAGGGCCCGAGAGACCCTCCTATAGAGTGTGGATAGATCTACTCCGCGGGTCGTAAATGCTATTGGATTATATGTGTGAAGAGCATCCATGCACTTGATGTATGCTGGATCTAGACTGTCCCCAACGAGAAAGGGATCATAGCCCTTCTCCATCAAATCCTCTCTTATGGTCTTCCACTCCTCAATATCATCGTCGCATGCCTTCTTCATCTGATCAATGACTCTTCCATAAATCACGATTACTGGCCTATCATCTACCTTCATCCATCGAGGGCTATTACAATACTCCTTGCAGATACGCTCAAGATCCTCGCGGACGTTCTCCGGAACTGACTTCCCACCATACCTCGCCGTCTCATAATACAGAGTTACCTCAAAACCTTCTGGGGATATCTCAAGCAATTTACGAAGTGTTGCATCGCTGCTTCTGGCCGTTGCACCGTCTCCAACTCTATCTGGAAAGCCCCACCATGAAACTATGAATCCATCTAATTCGGCCTGCTTCGCCTGATATATGTGCCTCTTAATCGTGTATTCGCTACTTGAATCATAGAGGCCATCTAGGGGATAGCAGGTTATCGCCGCCTCCCTTCTGCCGCACGTTACCTTCTCTGGATTATACCCATTCGAGTTCCAGCCTGCCCATTCATGTAGAACGCCTGTGCCCCAGGGGGTTCCATACCACGCATAATAGAAGGCTAAAACTTTCTTTTCAGCCAAATATAGCACCTCACCTAGAAATCTGCATCGAGAAACTCCACTTGACAATTATATAAGCTTTTATCATCGATAATAATAAGCTTAGAAGCCCTAGTTGATAATTTAGTGACGTCTATCTGCAATATGAGACTATGATGGAATCATTATTGGATAAGTGAATAGCATAAAATGCTAAATACCAGATTAACATAGACATTTCAAGGCTGAGTTCTCGAGGTTATGAGGTAAAGTAGCATCGCCCCGGGAGAAGGATAAGCGATGTGCGGAATCTTTGGGTGCATATCCAAGAATTTGAAGGCCGCACCGATAATACATGCGGCTCTCAAGAGACTTGAATATAGGGGATACGATTCTGTGGGCATAGCGACCGTCCATGAGGGAAAGATATACATCAAGAAGGATAGCGGAAAGATAGATGATGTTCATAAACTTTTAAATCTGGATGATATGCCGGGAAGTTTAGGCATAGGCCATACTAGATGGGCAACTCACGGAGCTCCATACCAAGTTAATGCGCATCCGCATACTGACTGTAAAGGGGAGATCGCGGTAGTTCATAATGGCATAATCGAGAACTTCTACGAGTTAAGGAGCGAATTAGAGAATCTGGGACATGAATTCAAATCTAAGACTGACACCGAAGTCATCCCGCACCTAATTGAGGAGAACGTGAAGAAAGGCCTCGGATTAGTTGAGGCAGTACGCGAGGCATTAAAGGCGATTAGGGGATCCTATGCGATAGCCGTCGTATCAAGTAGGGAGCCCGACAAGATAGTATGCGCGAGAATGGAGAGCCCATTAATCTTAGGGGTTGGAGAGGATGCAGTTTACTGCGCCTCTGACATTCCAGCCTTCCTGCCATTAACGAAGAGAGCTGTGGTCATCGAGAATGGAGAGACCGCAGTTATAAGACCTGACGGATATGAGATCCGCAGAGTCTCTGACTGGAGCCTTGTAGAGAGGGAGCCTGAAACCGTTGAATGGACGGCCGAGATGGCTGAGAAGCAGGGCTACCCCCACTTCATGCTTAAGGAGATACATGAGCAGCCTGAATGCCTCAGGAACACTCTTAGATTGCAGGATAAATACCTCGATTTAATGGCTACATTCCTTGACAGAGCACGTGAGATCTTCCTTGTTGCCGCTGGAACCTCCTATCATGCCTGTCTGGCGGCATCATACATGTTCTCTAAGCTGGCTTATCTCGCAGCTCATCCGGTTATTGCCTCTGAGTTCATAGAGCAGGAGGGGATGGCAGTTAATATTAACAGCACGATACTTGCCGTAAGTCAGTCAGGAGAGACCGCTGATACGTTAGAGGCAGTTGAGTATGCGAGGCTTAGGGCGGCAACAATACTTGGACTAACAAATGTCGTTGGATCAACATTAACTAGAGTTTCGAGAGTTTATATCGTTCAGCAGTCTGGCCCGGAGATAGGAGTTGCGGCGACGAAGACATTTACGTCTCAGCTCTCAGTCCTCGCACAGCTAGCCCTTAGGGTTGCGAAGATACGCGGGAAGGTTGGGCATAGGCAGATGGAGGAGATGGAGGAGAAGATGATGGAGATCCCAGATATCGTTGAGAGGACTATCAGGGAGAATGAGGAGAAGGCTAAGAGAGTCGCAAAGAAGCTGAAAGATAAGAAGATATTCTTCTTTTTGGGTAGGGGAATAAGCTCAGCTACGGCTATGGAGGCAAGATTGAAGCTCATGGAGATAACTTACATTCCGGCGATCGCTTATCCAGCCGGGGAGAGCAAGCATGGACCCATAAGCCTAATAGAGCCGGGCTTCCCAGTGGTATTTATATGCCCAAAAGACGAGACGAGAAAAACGATCGTTGGGAATATCATGGAGATGAAGGCTAGAGGCGCGATGATCATATCGGTCATAGAGAAGGGAGATGAGGAGATCAAGAAGTTATCTGATGAATACTTTGAGATTCCGGGCAGCCTGCCTGAGGTCTTATCGCCCATAGCCTTTATAGTTCCACTCCAGCTACTTGCATATTACATAGCGGTCGAGAAGGGGCTTGATCCAGATAAGCCCCGCAACTTAGCGAAGAGCGTCACCGTCAAATAAAACAGAAAAATTTTAATCTTCCATGCGGAAGCCGTTTTGCATCTCCATTTTCCCTATATTATTCCCATCGAAGTATCTTCTTTCCATAGAATAGTTCTGGCAGGAGCAGGAAGCCCGAGAGTGCGATAGAGCCTACTAAGAGCCACTGCTGCAGATTGAGCGGCACGGTTCCGAACATGACTTGTAGGAATGGAACGTATAGAAGTGCAACTGTGCCTAGGATCGAAGCGATCTCCGAGATGAGTAGGAACTTATTTGATGTCCAGCTCAGCCTAAACGCGCATTTCGTTTCCGACCTGCAGTTCCAGACGATTATGAGCTCACGTAACGTCGCCTGCGTGAAACACATTGACCTCGCTAGGGCCAGCCTCTCAGCCTCATCCAATCCCCAAGCTAGGAATCCATACTCGTATACGAGTATGAAGATCGCTGTTGTTCCAACATATTGACATATAAAGGACAGTATGATCTGAAGCAATCTGCCGTGCAATATTCCCTGCTTTGGATCTCGCGGAGGCCGTGCCATTACATCTTCTAGTGGCGGATCGAAGCTTAAGGCGGTTGCGGGCCCTCCGTCTGTTGCCAAGTTTATCCATAGTATCATCGCGGCGGTTAATGGCAGGGGCATTCCGAGGAAGGCGAATGTCGCGATGACTGCTAGCTCATCAAAGTTTGATCGCATGAGGAAGAAGGCGAATTTTCGGATGTTATCGTATATTATTCTTCCATGCTTAACGGCGTTGACTATCGTGGCGAAGTTGTCATCTAACAATATCATGTCTGCGGATTCCTTCGTTACATCAGTGCCCGTTATTCCCATTGCAACTCCTATATCAGCCTCCTTCAGGGCTGGCGCGTCGTTAACTCCGTCGCCTGTCATCGCTACGATGTGACCCTTCTTCTTCAGTGCTCTTACGATTCGGAGCTTATGCTCCGGAGAGACCCTCGCATACACCTTGACATCCTCAACTATCCTCTCGAATTCCTCATCGCTCATTCTGTCTAGCTCTTCACCCGTCAGAACAAGGTCGCTCTCGTCCTCTATGATTCCAATCTCCTTTGCGACTGCAGTCGCCGTTAACTTGTGATCTCCCGTGATCATAACAGTTTTAATTCCAGCCTTTCTGCAGAGATGATTTGCTTCTATCGCTTCTTCCCTCGGAGGATCTATCATGCCCATAAGGCCTACGAAGACAAGGTCATTCTCTACATCTTCAGTATATTGCCTTGCTTTCGGCAGTCTTCGGTAGGCAAAGGCGAGCACACGTAACGCGTTCCTAGCGAATTCCTCGTTTATCTGCAGTATCCGCATCCTATTGTATTCGGTGAGCTGCTTTTCTTTTCCGTCTTCGTAGATCCTGCTGCAGCGCTTAAGGATTATCTCGGGGGCTCCCTTAATGTAAGCGAAAATCTCTCCGTTCGGGTCTGAATGGATAGTTGTCATTCGCTTCCTTTCTGAACTGAAGGGTATCTCACTTATGCGTGGATATTCTTCATCGAGTTTCTCCGGCTTCAATCCCGCCTTGCAGGCGGCTACAACTAGTGCTCCTTCAGTTGGATCTCCCGTGATCCTCCAGTGACCGCCGTCATTCTCAAGTCGGGAATTATTGCATAACGCGGCTATCCTTAAGAGCAACGATAAGGCTTTATCATCTTTTGGATCAAGCGGGTCTCCATTCAAGATGAATTCTCCCTTAGGCTCATATCCTGAGCCCGTAACCTCGATGGTTCTGTCTCCGCAGTATATTCTACGAACGGTCATCTCGCCTTTAGTCAGCGTTCCAGTCTTATCTGAGCATATTACTGTTGTTGAGCCAAGCGTCTCTGCCGCGGCTAATCTCCTAATAACGGCGTTATGCTTGGCTAGCTCACGTGCCCCTAAAGCAAGGGCTATCGTGACTATTGCCGGTAGCCCCTCCGGAACGGCTGAGACGGCTAGAGCAACAACTGTCATAAAATACTCTATTAGATTTTCCGGTTCTAGAGCCCCCGGCTCCCGGATTAGCTCAAGAACAAAAATGACCGCGCAGACAACGATTATGAATTTCGTTAGATTCTTTGCGAATCTGTTAAGTTTGACCTTAAGTGGGGGAGGCTTCTCCTCGGCCTCCTGGATCATACCCGCGATCCTTCCGAACTCCGTTTTCATTCCAGTCGCTGTTACGACGGCCTTTCCCCTGCCGTAGATTACATGTGTTCCCATGAAGACCATGCATTTCCTGTCGCCTATCGGCGCATCTTCCCTTACGGGGGCTGTATGCTTCTCAACTGGTGTTGATTCACCCGTCAGAACTGCCTCATTGGTTCGGAGCTCAAAGACCTCTATGACCCTACCGTCAGCAGCTATTCTATCTCCGGACTCTAAGAGGAGGATGTCTCCCGGAACAACATACTCTGCGGGTATAATCGTTTCCCTTCCGTCACGTAGAACCCTAGCTCTTGGAGCTGCATACTCCTTTAATGCCTCCATGGCTCTTTCTGATCGGTATTCCTGAACGAAGCCTACTGTTGCGTTGAGTAATACTATGACAGCTATTGTTATTGCATCGGCGTAATCCTCAAGTGTAGCTTCAGCCCCCTTCATATAGGCGGATAGAAGCGATATGACTATCGCCGCTAGAAGCATTAAGACGAATATATCCATAAATTGGCGGAGGAATATTTGGAGCGGGCCTACCCTCTTCTTCTCGGCTAAGACGTTAGGGCCATACTCCCTCAGTCTCTTATTAGCCTCTTCACTACTCAAACCATTCGGGCCTGTATTGAGGAAGCGTAGGACCTCGTCAACTTCCTTTGCGTGAAAGGCCTCCGCCACGACATCCGTCCCCTTCAATTCAGATGTCTCTTACATGCCCAGGCTGTTTTTAGAAGATTCATAATAGAAGTCTTTATTATTATTTGTGGTCTTGCCTTTCAGTCTTCTCTCCTTTGATAAAGTGAGCATAAACTGAGGGACTATTCCTAATATTTATGAAGAAAATATCTCGGACCATGCTATTCCTTATGCATTCGTATACGTTCGGCCTTAACTTGGTATTTGAGGTTATATTCTCAGCCAGAGAAGCACTCCGATTATCAGCCCGTATATTCCTAGAGCCTCAGCCAGCGCTACTATAATGAAGTTCTTAAAGAATGTCTCGGGTTTTTCCGTAGCTGCACTTACTGTAGCCGCTCCTGAACTTGCTATTCCTATTCCAGCCCCTAAACAGGCCAAGCCGACTGCAAGTCCAGCTCCGATGGCAATTAGCCCCTTCTCTTCCAGCGCGCCTTCGGTTTCTGGCCTATATGCTCCTGCTTTACCAGTACTTGCCGGTGAGGCTGCTATTGAGATTATTCCTATGGATGTCACTCCTACCATGAATAGGCATAAGAGCAGAAGGATTATCCTTCTCTTAATGTTCAATCTTTTCACCTGCATTTTGTATTTCTTAATCATTCCTCTCCTCCCCCATATTAATTACCTTTTTTGTTTAATTCCTCTTCTGTTTCTCTTCCGACCTCTTCAACCTCATCTTCGAGGACATTTATCTTCTCATTTATCTCCTTCAATTCTTCCTCTGCTATCTTCTTCAGATTATGCTTGATCTCTTCGCATTCCCTCTCGATCTCTTTTATTCCCATTTAACCTCACTCTACCTTATAACTAGAACTGGACATGGCGCATACTCAATTACCCTTTCAGCAACGCTTCCTATGAGAATTCTATTCATTCCTCTCCTCCCCTTTGAACCCATCACTATGATATCCACGCCCAGCGATTCTGCGTGACGAACTATCTGGTCGTGCGGCTCCCCTTCAACTAGAATAGATGTTGCTTTTAAACCTTCCCTTTTCGCCGAATTAACAATATAGTTTAGGCATCTTTCAGCTTTCTTTTTGATCTCTTCCTCCAATTCGCGTCTCTCATGAACCTTTGAGATCTCTTCTAGTATCACTCTGTCGATCACATATATTGCTACTATTTGCGAATTGAAATGCTTAGCTAGTCTTATTGCGAAGTCGGATGCCCGCATGGATGAGTCTGAACCATCCGTTGGAACAAGAATCTTTCTTATGAATTTGTCCTCAGCCATACGTGACTCTCCTCCTCATTAAAATGCTTTTAATCTTCTTCATCCTCACGAACTCTTCTCTCTCCCTCTCCTCAAGCATCATCTCTATATCCTTGATTATCTGCCTATATCTGGGAATATGTATATGCTTCAATGCATTTATTCTTCTCTGCGTATTCTCAACGGCATCTGCTATTCTACGGACGGACTCCTCCAGCTCAGCCAATTCACAGATCAGATCTAATGATTCATAAAGCCTCTTAAACGCTGAGTCGAGGTAGATGTTTGTTCCTAGAAATCCATAGTCCGGCTGCGGTCTCTCTCCCTTCAGCCTGATCCGAGGAATAGAGACTCCCATTATGCTTCGATAATCAATGGAGAATTCTATCGGTATATTTGTTGACTCTGCGATCTTTTCGAGTCTTTCAACGCCTAAGTGAATTGCCGCCTTCTCAATGTATGAGAAGGCCTCATTTAACGCCTTGCTTAACTCCATCCTCACCCTCTGGAGATCATAGGCGAAGTTTCTTAGTTCAACCACAAGGACGTCTCTTTTCTTCTCTAGGATCTCGCGGCCGGACTCGGCTAGTTGTAGGCTCCTCTTAAACCTTAATAGGTTCATGCGGGTCGGCGCGATTCTGGACATGAAGTTCACGTCCTCAAATATTTATCTAGATATTCTTTATGTATCCTCGTTAATTCCTCTCTTGGAAGTATAGAGAGTAGATCCCATGCTATCTCGAGGGTCTTCTCGATGGATCTATCTTCGTCGACTCCTTGATTTATGAATCTCATCTCGAATTCGTCGCCGAAGCGGAGATACGCTCTATCTCTTTGTGAGAGAGCTTCCTCCCCCATTATCGAGGCAAGCGATCTCAGTTCATTGCATTCCGCGTAGGCCGCGTATAGTTGGCTTGCAACGTCAGCGTGATCCTCTCTCGTCTTTCCCTTTCCTATACCATCCTTCATAAGCCTTGAGAGGCTTATTAGGACATTAACGGGCGGGTAAACCCCGCGATTATGTAGCTCCCTATCTAATACTATCTGCCCCTCAGTTATGTAGCCCGTCAAATCCGGGATCGGATGTGTAATATCATCATTCGGCATGGTTAATATTGGCATTTGAGTAAGAGAGCCGTTCTTGCCGTGAATCCTTCCAGCGCGTTCATATATGCTCGCCAAGTCGCTATACATATATCCCGGATATCCCTTCCTGCTCGGAACCTCCTCAAGCGAAGCACTTATCTCTCTTAGTGCTTCGCAGTAGCTCGTCATATCCGTTAAGATCACTAGGACATGAGCCTCCTGCTCGAATGCCAAGTATTCGGCTAGTGTCAGAGCAGTTCTGGGGGTTATTATTCTCTCCATTACCGGATCCTCCGCCAAGTTTATGAACATCGCCGTCCTCTTTAGGGCTCCTCCCTCCTCAAATCTTCTTCTGAAGAAGTCCGCCTCATCATGTTTTATTCCCATAGCCGCGAAGACTATATAGAATTCTTCCTCTCCGCCGATCTCAGCTTGTCTGGCTATTTGAGCCGCCAAGAGGTTATGTGGGAGACCGGCCGCCGAGAATATTGGGAGCTTCTGCCCGCGAACTAGGGAGCACATACAGTCTATCACCGAGATTCCCGTCTGTATGAAGTCTCTTGGATACTCCCTTGCTACTGGATTCAGCGGGCTTCCATTTACGTCCCTTAGATCCTCCGCGATCGGTTTTGGATTTCCATCTATAGGCTCAGCCAGACTATTCATTACCCTTCCAAGCATATCCATTGAGACTGGAACCTTCAGCGGCTCTCCTAAGAATCGAACTCTAGTCTCAGAGAGAGATAATCCCTCAGTTCCCTCGAAGACCTGAACTATAGCCTTTCCCCTTTCAACCTCTAGGACCCTGCCCTTCCTAACCTCTCCGGATGGAGTTATGACTTCAACTACCTCGTCAAAACCAACTCCGGAGACCCCGTCAACAACTATTATTGGACCTGAAATTCTTGAGACCCCGAGGTATTCAGGCTTGACTATGCTCATCCCATTCACCTCAGGGACTCCTCCAGTTTGGAAAGAGAGGCCTTAACGCGGAGATATAATTCATCAAGCAACTCGATCTTATCGTTTGGAACCTCGCTTTTCATCCTCATTATATCAGAGATTAATGGGATCTGAGTGATCTTGAAGATTGGAACTCCCATCTCGATTATCTTCCGGGCGCCGTAATAAAAGTCTATTATTATCTTCAGCATCTTAAACTGCTTCATCGGAGCAGAATAAGTATCTATTGGGTCTAGGGCATTCTGCTGTAGGAATGCCACTCTGAGCATCCTAGCCACCTCGAGGATCAATCTTTCTCTGTCAGGGAGAGCCTCAGGCCCAACGAGCTTAACGATCTCCTTCAATTCATCTTCACGCTGTAGGATCCTCATCGCCTCACTCCTATATCTCCGCCACTCCTTATCCACGTTCTCAGTCCACCACTCCGAGACCTCATCCGCATACTCTGAGTAACTTTGGATCCAGTTGATAGCTGGGTAGTGGCGTGCATCGGCCAACTCCTTATCTAAAGCCCAAAACGCCCTAGTGAAACGTTTTGTATGCGTCGTAACAGGCTCTGAAAAGTCTCCTCCAGGAGGGGAAACTGCGCCTATAATACTTAATGAGCCGATTCGACTCTTTGAGCCAAGTGTCTCCACAACCCCTGCTCTCTCATAGAACTCTCCAAGTCTGGTTGGGAGGTAAGATGGGTATCCCTCCTCCGCTGGCATCTCCTCTAGGCGCCCTGAGATCTCCCTTAGGGCTTCAGCCCATCGACTAGTCGAGTCAGCCATCAATGCGACATGATATCCCATGTCTCGATAGTATTCGCCTATCGTTACGCCAGTATATATGCTGGCCTCCCTAGCCGAGACTGGCATGTTGCTTGTATTAGCGATCAGTATAGTCCTCTCCATCAGCGACCTTCCGCTTCTGGGATCAATCAGCTTGGGAAATGATAATAGTATATCGACCATCTCGTTCCCCCTCTCTCCGCATCCAACATATATTATGACATCGGCATCTGACCATTTGGCAAGTTGCTGCTGAGTAATCGTCTTTCCAGTTCCAAATCCGCCGGGTATAGATGCAGTTCCACCCTTAGCGATCGGAAAGAAAGTATCAATCACTCTCTGGCCTGTTATCAGCGGGATCTTGGGCGTCAGCCTCCTCTTGTATGGTCTTGGACGTCGCACAGGCCACGTATGAAACATCCTTATAGTTCTAGTTTCATCTCCTATTCTCACTTTAGCGATCCCTTCTTCAACTGTATATTCGCCCTCATCAGCGATCTCTGAGATTTT
>Ga0209410_1001038_pt1 | contig 13384 bp, 12 predicted proteins | sample Mar14436cmmetaG_FD_184135 | JGI IMG/M metagenome (GOLD analysis project Ga0209410, IMG submission 184135) | Marine hydrothermal vent microbial communities from Guaymas Basin, Gulf of California to study Microbial Dark Matter (Phase II) - Marker... ... | reverse complement strand
AGACATCGTAGAGGGTCACATACCATGCCTTGATTAGAGAATATTTATAGGTAGATTGAGTACTCGATGGGTTGAGTGGCTGAGATGAGCGAGAGGGCGAAGAAGACCCTGAAACTGCTCTTAAAGATCTTCAGCGGGGCCGCGGTGGCCTACTCAAGCTACATCCTATACAACCTCCTCACAACCCCATGGACCTACCCAACCCTAAACCTAATCGCGGCAATCCTACTTACAGGGATCATAATCTTCGGGATATTTGGACTGTTGATCTGAGGTCAAAAACTTTATTTGGCTAAAATTGACTATGATTTGTATGCGTTCTAATGAGAGGGCATGGGCTGTTAGATTACCTCCTTGGAAAGCGAGAACTTGGAGCGAATACTCTGATAAACTTATTCAAATCCTTAACAGAATAAGGAATGAAAAGCTAACCCTAGACGATGTTGTAAAAATGGTGAAGAGAAGGGGTTTAAGTTTTCAAGTCGCTAAACAAAGAATAAGAACACCTTTAATACTGTGCGGACTCGTTGATATTGATGAGAATGGCTATTTACATTTAACTGATAGAGGGAAGCGATTTCTACAATCAAAATCTAAGAAGGTAATTTTAGAGGGTTTTGAGAGGAACGTCTGGGGCTTTAAAGAGATAAAAGAGGTCTTAACTGAAAAAGAACTGAGCGTTAACGGGGTTTTGAGAGAGCTGAGAAAAAGAGGAGCTAGATGGAGAAAAATGCATCAAGTTCGGAGAAGGCTGAGATATCTAATGTTATTAGGAGCTGTAGAGCGTAAGGGATTAAAGTATAGATGGGTCGGAATTCCCCCGAGCCATGAAGAGTTAAAGGATATGTTAATGAGCTTGGGTAAGAAGCTTGGATACGCTCCGAGGAGGGAATTTCATGTTAATGAGTTTCGTGTAGATGTGGCATGGCTGAGGAGTGAAATTCCAGGAGCCTCTGTGGAGTATGTCTTTGAAGTGCAACTAGGCGGTGACCCCAAGTCTGCAATATTAAATCTCCAAGAGTGTTTGAAGAGATGGCGTGTCAAGCCATTTATCGTGACTAGTCCAGATCAAGTGAGTCGTATTAAGAAGGCTATACAGCCATGGAGAGAGATCAAAGTGATAGATTATAGAAAGCTGGAGGAGATTCACGAAAAGTTGGATTCGCTTCAAAATCTCCTCAAGGAAGAGGATCTCGCCTTCAACCTACAATAAAAACTAAATAGACACGATGAGACTAGAAGGGATGGGCCGGTAGATCAGTGGGAGATCGCCCGCCTCGCACGCGGGAGGTCGCGAGCCAGCCCCACCTCCGGGCTGACCGATAAGGTTCAAATCCCGCCCGGTCCACTAAACGGGGCCTCAAAACCCCCGGCCCAACACTTACTATCTAAGAATTCGAATTCCCTTTATATCTCATTATAAGTCGGGTTAATTCCAATCGCTTCCTAGAGATTGTAAATCCCACCTTCTCTGCAAACCTCAGGATATTTTCCCTCCCATATATCGCTAAATCTAATATGGCCTCACTATTACGATGATACCGTTTCCCGGTTTTAGGGCATTTAAATAGCTCACTCTGACGGCGTTTATGCACGCTACAGTGTATACCGAGCTTTTCAAGAAGCTGTTTACATAACTCGATAACTCTGGGATCAGTATTATGAGCTCTAACTTGATAACGTTTCCTCCAAACGGATCCTTCTGCATCGAAGAACCCTCGACATGCCTCCGCAGGATATTTCTCAAGATAGGGCAATAAGATACAAGGATTCTCTCTAGCTCTCTTTAGCAAATTGTATAACAGTATATTAGATCCCTTGACAACCCATCTCCCAAGAGCGTTTTCCCATCTCGGCACATAGGGCTTAAGTCTTCCTGATGCTTTCGCGAGGCATCGCCCCCACTCTTCAGCAAAGTCGTAATCCTTTACTGAGAGCTTGACATAATACTTATGGTTGTTCCTCTCGCGAGCAAGCGTTCCATCTCCGAGCCATCCTCCGATAACATAGGCTAGCTCCGGGCCTTCGATGATCTTGTTACATCTCCTTAATGGATCATGCCTTCCCCTAATCCAATTACATATAGCTCCAGGATTTAGCGAGATGCCATATTTAGCCTTAAGAACTTTTGAGATCTGCCTATAGCCCAGACCGGCTCTCCTTAACCTTATAGCCTCATCATAAATCCTAAGCCTCTCCGTGAGACTCCGATACTTCATCTCCTCATTTAGATCACCTCGTTGAAAAATATAAGTGGTGATGGCCAAGTTAAGGGAGGGGAGGTTTTCATGCATGTGATTATGGTTCATACAGATCTAAGGAGAATTCATATCGTTAACTCTTGGGGTTCAAATCCCGCCCGGTCCAATTATGGTATTAGCTGTTTTAGTAGGTGTTTGATCTTTGAGTAGATTGGGGTCGCTATTATTCCTAGGATTAGGTGTGGTGATATTCCCCATGGATCTGATCCTAGGGTCCAGGGCTCCTCTATCTCTCCTCCCCAGACTAGTGGGTAGTATGTGTCTAGGATGTCGGCGGCCAAGACCACTAGGTTTAGGATGAGCATCATCGACGCTAGGATCCATCCAACGAATAGGAAGCCCTCCGCTAACTTCGGATCTCTCTTCGATAGATAGATGGATCTGGCGAAGATCACCCCTATGATTATGAGGATTATCCCTGAGAATGGGTCTGGGAAGGTGTTTGGGATATATGCATCACCCACCTTCACTCCTAGCTGGACCTCCTCCCCACTTATCCATGGAAGCCACCACGCAATCGCCCCCTTATAGAATTGGATTGCTCCATAGATTGGGTAGAGTATTGAGAGGATCGATGCGAGTATGTATGTTAAGCTATCTACGCGGCTCATCCCATCACCCCAGTAATAGGTGGCCTATGGTTACGATGAGTAGGTTTACGATGTATGCGAGTATCAGGCCATAGACGACCGCGAACATCGTCCACTTCCACGATCCGGTCTCCTGCCTAATCGCCGCGACCGTGACTATGCAGGGAATATAGATCAGGATGAACGTCATGTATCCATACATGTCGATGGGGTTGTAGAGGCTCGCGAGCCTCGAGGCTATCTCCTCCTCGCCCGCCCCATAGAGCATGGCCGAGGCACCCAAGACGATCTCCTTCGCCACGAATCCGAAGATCATGGCGACCACAAACCTCCAATCCCAGTTAAGCGGTGTGAAGATCGGGGCCAAGGATCTGCCTAGCGCGGCGACCAAGCTCCTCTCAGGATCTGTTGTGAAGGTGAGGGTCTCCGCATCGATCGCGGTCAATACTCCTATGATCAGTAAACCGATCAGGATTATTCCTAAAGCCTTCCTCAGATACATGGACCCCCTATCCCACATCCTCACCGCTGCGACCTTGAAGGATGGCTTCTGATAGGCTGGAAACTCTATGACGAATGGCGAAACCCTGCCTCTAAAGAGCGTCTTCCGCAATATGATGGCGACCATGAAGGCCAAGACCACCCCGAGTGCGTAGAGCGAGAACAAGATGTCTCCGGCATAGGCTCCATAGAAGGCCGCCGCTATCGCAGAGAAGAATACTAGTCTGGCCCCGCAGAGCATTAGCGGGTTTGTAAGTATGGCGACAAGCCTATCGGCCTCATCTGGGATTATCCTCGTGGCGTAGACCGCTGGGACATTACATCCAAAACCCATTATCATCGGGATTATAGTCCGACCCGATAAGCCGACCTTCCTCATCGCCTTCTCCATCACGAAGGCCGCTCTAGCCATGTATCCCGAGTCCTCTAAGAGGGCTAGGATGAAGTATAGGAGCATGATTAGGGGGACGAAGCTGAGCACCGCCCCGATTCCCTGAATTATCCCATACTCTCCGAAGAATAGATAATCTATGAACGGGTGGCCTGTGATGCCTGTCAACGCCTCGCCAAGAGCGGCGAACCCGTCTCCTAGGATGTCGCAGAATGGAGCCGATCCTATGAAGGCCATCTGGAACCACCACCAGAGGATTACGAAGAAGATCGGTATGCCGAGATACTTGTCTAGAAGGACACTATCCAAGAGATCCGACGCCGTCAACCTCTTCAATTCTCCGGCGACCCTTGAGACTATGCCCTTTATCACGGCGTATCTCGCATCCGCTATTGCTACCTCAGGGTCTCCGAGTTCCCTGCCCATCTCTTCCCTGAGCTTCATCCCTTTCTCGATGATCTCCCTTCCACCCTCGATCTCCGACAATTTCTTAATCACATCCTCATCTCCCTCAAGCAATTTTATCGCAACCCATCTTGGATTGAGTAGCTTGGTGACCTCTTCCCTCGAGGCGACCTCTCCCTGAAGCCTCTCGATGAACCTCTCAACTCTCGGTTCATAGCATAACGTCTTTCCACCATGGCCTCTAGGATTCCCCTCAGCGAGTTCAATTATCTTATCCACGAGCTCTCTCATCCCTCTCTTCTTGGGAGCGACTGTGGGGATCACGGGAACTCCGAGCTCCTCCTCAAGCTTTCGATGATCTATCCTCATCCCAGCCTTCTCCGCCAAGTCCATCTTATTCAAGGCTATGACCACGTTAGCCCCAAGCTCCAGAAGCTGCATCGTCAGGTAGAGGTTCCTCTCAAGGTTCGATGCATCGACTATATCCACGACCACATCAGGCCTCTCATAGATTATGTAGTCTCTCGCGATCACCTCCTCAACCGATAGAGCAGTCAAGCTATAGGTTCCCGGGAGGTCGACTATGTAGATAACCCTATCATCGACTTTATGGAATCCCTCCTTCTTGTCGACGGTCTTCCCAGGCCAGTTCCCGACGTGTTGATGTGCTCCGGTTAGATTGTTGAAGATTACGGATTTCCCGACGTTCGGGTTTCCGGCTAGGGCGACCTTGATCATCCTCCTCTTCACATGGGCCACGCATCCCATCCTCCGACGATCACCTTCATCGCCACACCCCTACCCAACGCGATCCTAGTCTGCCCAACCTCGACTAGAATCGGCCCGGGTCCACTCGACTTCAAGACCCTCACCTTCATTCCCGGAGCTATTCCCATGGCTAGGAGCCTTCTAGTCAATCCTCTTCCAGCCCTTATCTCGACGACTGTGCCAACCTCGCCCTCGCCTAGGAATGCTAGGGGGATTAAGCGCCTCACTCGACCACCTCCACTATAATGTTCTTCGCCTCATCCCTCCTCAGGGAGAGATCGTATCCAGAGGTCTGAACCTCTATCGGATCCTTTAGTGGAGCCGCCCTGACGACCTTTATCCTCGCCCCCCTCACGAGCCCCATATCCAAGATCCTCCTCCTGAGCCTAGGGGATCCTCCGACTATGTCGACTATCACCCCGACTTGTCCGGGCTTCAGCTCGCTCAGAGGCTTCCTCACCATAGATTTCCTAATAGTTTTGTCTTTGGTGATGATTTAAGGATTACGATGTTAATTAACGGCGTTATTTTCGTGCCATCGCCAACAATTCACCAATTAACGGAGTAAAACAAAAATACTAACACCGCTAACCACACCTCGATGAAACCCGAAGAAGTAATTCCAGGATTGAGGGCGCTTATAGTAAAGGACCTAGTCGAGAGGCATGGTTTCAGCAAGAAGGAGGCTGCGGAGATCTTGGGAATAACTCCGCCCGCCGTGACCCTGTATCTGCAGGGAAAGAGGGCGGGGGATATGGCTAAGCTTCTCAGGAGGAGGGGGGCCTTAAAGCTCGTGAGGGAGTTCACGGATCACGTGGTTGAGCGGGGTGGGAAGATAAGCATGCCGGCCCTCTATGATCTCGCATTCTCCGCGATAACCTTGATCGAGCATAAGAAGATAATGGGTAGGGAGGAGGAGAGCGTCATAGACTTGAGGAGGGATGAGGCTCAGAGGCTGCTGCAACTTCTCAGGGAGAGGTTTGAGATCGAGCAGAAATCTGCTGAACAGTTCATGAGGATCGCGTCGAGGCTGAGGAATCAGGCCATGAGGATGCTGATAAGGATGATCGCCAGAGACTGCATAAAGCACGCGGATATAATGATGCTCTTGATGTCAATAGTTGAGAGCGGTGGGGAGATGAGGATAGACCTCCCCGACATAAAGTTGCTGGATAAGCTCCTCTCAGAGGAGAAATCCTTCCACATCTATGGCCTAGATGAGATCAAGAGGTTGCTGAGGCATAAGCTCCTCATCCTCCTAGTGGATTGTATAGCGGATGACGAGAAGAAGCATGAGAGGATCTTGAAGAGCTTGGTGAACTATGCTCGAGTAAGCGAGGAACCCTCCTAATCCCTTCAAGGCTTCGGAGGCGGCTGGACGGAGATGATAGTCTAAAGATTATCTTGAGATTTACTATCCATGAAAACCAGACCTACTCTTAAGTGGAAGCTTTATCGATGATCCTCGTGTTTCAGCAGGCTCGGTGTTCTATTTGATGGAACAAACCGTTTCACTCTAAGGCATTAATAGGCAGCTCAACCGTCTATCAGCCATGAACGTAAGGAATGCGATTCTGCCAATAGCCATCTGTATAATGTTGATTGGGTTGATGACATCGATTATCCTGACATCCAATCCAATACTCGCCGAAACCACGTCGACATCCACATCTTCCCAGACGCAGGTGAAGGAGTTTACGACACTGTCAATAGTCGGCGTCGGACAAGTATACTATACTCCGGATGAGGCCGTGGTCACCTTTAGGGCGTTGGGTCAGGGAGCTACCGCTGAGGAGGCGTTGGATATAAGCGCTTCAAAGGCTTCTGCGATAATAGACGCCTTAAAGGATCTCGGGATAGAGGATGAGGACATAAAGACCTCTGGGATAAACGTCTACCCAAGATACGATTTCAACGTGAAGCCTCCGAAGATAGTCGGCTACGAGGCATGCTATACGATAGTTGTGAGGATCAGGGATATAGGCTTGGTCGGGAAGGCGATAGACGCGGCTTTCTCGGCTGGAGCGGATGGGATGTATGGCGTCCAGTTCACGATCTCGGATGAGAAGAGGGCGGAGCTCACCCAGCAGGCGATAAGGGCGGCGGTCGAGGATGCTGAGGAGAAGGCGAAGATAGTCGCAGAATCTCTTGGGATGAAGGTGGTTGGGATAAAGTCTGTGAGCCTATCGTCTCAGCCCATCATACCGGTTCCAAGATCCGTGATCGCATTTAAGGCAGCTGAGGCCGAGGGCGTTCCAATAGAGCCTGGGAGGGCCACGATCTCAGCATCGGTCTCAATAGTCTATCTGCTCTCTAAGTAGGCTAAACAATCTTCTCAATTTTTTCTGGATTTATCCGTCACTCCCTCCTATATGCTTGGAGCATGGCCTTCGGAGGTCTAACCCTCTTCCCGAAGATCGCCGAGAGCCCAACGGTTAGAAGATATGGGATCGCTAGGAGGAATTGGTATGGGATCTGGGCCATGGTGGTGGTGAGCCATGCTTGAGCCGCGTTGAGGGAGCCGAAGAAGATGCATGCGATCCAGATCCAGATCGGATTCCAGTTTCCCAAGACGACTAGGGCCATGGCGATCCAACACCACTCCCCTCCAACATTTAGGTTGAATGTCCTCAGATCTATGAGTGGGTAGAATGCTCCACCGACCGCCATCAAGGCCGAGCCGACTATTATCGCCAAGTATCTCACTAGGTGGACTCTGATCCTCAAGGCGTCGGCCGCCCTAGGATTCTCCCCGACGGCTCTGATAATCAATCCCCACCTCGTCTTATACAGGATCAAGAATAGGAGCGGGGCCATCAAGTAGATTCCAATATATGTGTAGAGTGTTTGACTGAATAGGACTCCGATGAATGGAGCGTCTCCGATTAAAGGTATCTTCAAGACCCTTGTTTGAGGTAGCGTGGGCTCGACCAGCGGAGATCCGATCAATACTCGGTGGATGAAGTAGGTTAGGTTCATGGCATAGAAGGTTACGGCGACCCCTGCTATATGTTGCTGGGCCTCCAAGGTTACCACCAAGAATGCTAGGACTGCTCCGAAGATCGCTCCTATGACGGCGGCCACGAGAACCCCATACAGTAGATTGTTTGTGAAATATGCGGCCATGAATCCCCATCCCGCTCCAGCTATCATTATCCCCCAGATCCCGAGGTTTATCACCCCAGCCTTCTCTAGGAGTAGCTCTCCCATGGCCGCGAAGACTATGGGAGTGGCCGTGAATATCGTTAAGGAGATCATGCTCGATGTGAATAGGTCTGCGAAGCTCCCCTCAATCGCTGGAAACACGAATCTCATTATCGAGAGGACTATGGCTGTTCCGATTAGGAGGGCCGGTATCCTCACGGCATTAGATCTAAGGATTCCAGCGATCTTAAGCTCCATGGGTCTAGGCATCTTGATGCCCCCATTCGCGAATCCTTGGATTGAAGGCTTTGGGGGAGCCATGGTTGGTGTGGGCTTCCTCACCACGACGATCCTATAATTGTTTAAGACACCTAGGATTAGGAAGAAGATTAGGGCTTGAGCCTGGATTATGTCTGAGAGGAATGATGGGACGCCCGTGTTCCAGCTCATCGCATTCGCCCCATTGATTATTATGCTATAGAAGATTGTGGATATGGTCACCCCTATTGGGTTCAATCCACCTAACATGGCCGTCGCCAACGCCACGAGACCATAGTTCGGGCCCATGAAGGGAGTCATGTAATGGAGCAGCCCCATGACCTCGTTTGCTCCAGCCAGTCCGGCGATCCCACCACTTATGAATGCCACCCAGAAATAGACCGATGAGACGCTTATCCCCTCAAGGGTTGCGACCCTCGGCACGGTGACGGCTATGATCTTATCCCTCATGACCGTCTTGGTGAAGAGTATCCAGAGGAAGACTAGGACTATGAATGGGAGGATAACACCCGCGTGAAGCCTCGTATCCGGTATGAGGATTGGGAGCATGGCGTTCCGGCTTATCTCAGCCGATTGAGGATAGGTCGTATATGGAGACTTTAGGGGGCCTGTGAGTAGCCCGGCGTTTATCTGGAGCATCGCGCTCCAAATCAATAGAGTTGTTAAGACCTCATCTTGATTCCTCTTAACCTTAAGCCACCAAGAGATCAAGCATACCGCGGAGCCGGCGAGCCAAGCGAGGAGATAGATGAGAGGGATCAGTAGGATGGATGGTAGCTCGCCGAGCTGAACCCCTATCCAAGCCGCCATGAGGCCGCCGGCTATGAACTGTCCATGTGGCCCGAGATTCCAGAACCTAGCCCTAAACGCGATCAGGATCGAGAAGGCTAGGAGGATTAATGGGGTTGCTGTCACGAAGATCTCAGTCGGGTTCTCAAAGGGCCATGTGATCAGATAATAATACACCTTGAAGACATCTCCATGAGCTATCAGGACATAGATTGAAGCCGTTAAGAGAGCTAGGAGGATAGCCGCGACTGGTAGGAAAATCCTATAGATGGTTGGTAGGGGCTCCCTCCTCTGGAGGGTTATCTTGAACATGCTTCCACCACCCCGCTCACCATCATCCCGAGCCTCTCCACGCTCACCTCATATGGGCGGAATGTTCCGATAATCCTCCCCTCATACATCGCCGAAACTCTATCGCAGAAGCTCAGCAGCTCCTTCACATTCGGGGAGATTATTATGGTCGTCAAACCCCTTCTCTTCCTCTCCCCAACCTTATCGAAGAAGATCTTAGTTCCCATCGGGTCTAGACCCACGGTCGGATGCAAGGCTATCAAGAGCTTAGCCCACCTACCCATAACCCTGGCCAAGTAAACTCTCTGCATATTCCCCCCTGAGAGGGTCGCCACAGGGGCTTTAAGCCCCCTCGCAATTATGGAGAATTCCTCGATCAACCTCTCCGCAAGCCTCTTCTTAAGCCTCCAATCTATTATCAACCCCTTGGCGCTCGTGAAGAACTCCTCGCTCCCTATTGTGAGATTGTCTTCGACGCTCGCGGATTGTATGAGTCCATCCCTAATCTTATCATCCGAGAGGAATGATATTCCCAGCCTCTTGATCTCATAGATGGTTTTGTTCGTGATGTCTCGGCCGAAGAAGATTATCCTTCCACGATCCGCCCTCCTCAAACCGAGAATGCATTCAGCAAGCTCCTTCTCACCTGTTCCAGGTATGACCGCTATTCCGTGAACCTCGCCCCTATAGACCGTTAAGTTCAAGCCCCTCACAGCCAATGCTCCCCTATCATCCCTCACATCCAAATCCCTTATCACTAGAGCTTGATCGTTTGAAGAGATTCTCCTATGCTCGGCGATCGACTCCGAGACCGGAACCGTCTCGAACATGCTCTTCACGAGGTCTGAGACCTCTAGGGATGCTGTCTTCATCCTCGAAACTATTTTCCCAACACTCATCACCAGAATCTCGTCTGAAACATCTATGACCTCCGCCAAGTCGTGTGAGATCCAGATTATCGTATACCCGAGGGGCAGATACTTTCTGATAAACTCCTTTAACGCGGTCTTCTGCTGGAGCGGTAGGAATGCCGTTGCCTCATCTAGGATTAAGACAGGCTTCCTCCCTGCACTATACAGTAGCTCGCAGATTATCAGCGCCTTAACTATCTCAAAGATCCTCTGCTGGCTTATTGGGAGATCTTCAGCCTTTCTATCGAGATCGACATGCGCATCCAGCTCCCTCAATAATTCCTCAGCCCTATCTCTCAACATGTCCATATCCGGCCTTAATCCTGGAAGGATCAACGCTAGATGCTCTAATGGTGTTAAATCGTATGCGAGATTTGGATGCTGCTCCACCTTGACGACACCGGCCTCAGACATGGCTTGATGATAATCTACTATTGGGATCTCGTGGACGTAGATCTCACCCCTATCCGGCATGAGGTAGCCGGAGATCAAGTTCGTTAGAGTGGATTTTCCGGCACCATTGGGCCCGACCAGCCCATATAGGACCCCTTCATCGAGTTTTAGAGAGACGTGATCAACGGCGGTTATCCCTCCAACAAAGGTTTTTACGACGTCCTTAAGCTCAACCGCAACGTCCACAGAGCCCTTCTCCACCATCTTCCATGATCCTAATAAATTTTGGGGATTGGGGTGAAGGCGTTCTTCAACTCCTTAGATATCTGATATTCGAGATCTGCTCCTTAGAATGCGCCTTTGGCCATGATGTCTTATCAGCTATTGAGGCGGCTAAGCTCTACCCGCTCTACGCTTCCTAGCCAGGTAGACTATAGCGATCGCCTCAACAACCACTATAATCGCCAATACATAGTTGAGGACCTCGGAGATTTTTAGGGGGGCGGCCGCCGGTCTTTGAGCCTGCTGAAGCTCTGGCCAAACTTCCTCGGGTGGGAGCTCGATTATCGGAACCCAAGTCGCGCCAGTCCTAATCTTAGTCTCCCATTCCTCGACTAGGTCTAAGATCTCCTCGGTCATCGGCGGAGATGGTTTGCCGAAGTGGTGGAATGGGGCCAAGTATGATCCATTAAAGCACATCCATGAATAGGTTCCGAGGTTGTCGGCCGTGAAGGCTCCTGCCAAAACTCTTTCAAGAGCCACTCTAACCGTAGGTCTCATATCCCAGACCAAGCTGGTTATGGTCACGTCAGGAGCCCTCGAATACTGGTCAGCCATATTACCTATGACCCAGACTTTCTTGCCGGCTGCATATGCCTCCATGGCCGCCTCCTCAGCCCCAACCCTCTCAGCGAATATCACGTCGCATCCTAGGTCGATTAGGGTCTTAGCTAGCCTCTTCGCGGTAGCTGGGTGATACCATGGAGACTCTCCGGGAGGTATGTTTCCCAAGAGGTAGACGACCCTCACCTTCACCTTCGGATTAATGGTTTTTGCCCCAGCGATGAATGCGTTCACGATCCTATTGACCTCATTTATCGGCATCGCCGCGACGACCCCTATCATATTCGTCTTAGTGATCTTCCCGGCGATTATCCCCGCTAAGAAGGCGGGTTGATGGAGCCAGTTATCGAAGACCGCGAAGTTCGGCGGGGTTGGGAGATACTCGCTTCCAGCCGCGAACGCAACGTTTGGAAACTCTCTCGCGACTCTCCTAGCGATATCCTCCTTTAGGAAAGCATCTAGAAAGACTATGTCGGCGGCTCTAGCGGCATCTCTCAAGGCGAGCTCAAAATCCTTTGGATCACTTTTCCTATCCACAAACTTGTAGTCGACCTCTATCCCCCTCTCCTTAAACTCCTCAGCAACATCTTTGATAGCTTGATGAATCGCTCCATCCCAAGGCTCGCTGACAGGGGTCTGGAAAACAGCCCTCACAACGAGCTTCTTCTTCGCGGCGGCCACCATGGTGGATGCATATGCTGGAGCGGTGATCGATCCAACGACCACGAGAGCCGTTAAAACCGCCATGAGGACCAACAATATTGCAGAAATTCTTATGGTCTTGGAACCCAATTTAGACCCCATTTCACGGCACCATTTTCCTAGAATTCTTGCTCGATTTAAGATTTGAGATGAACGATTAAAAGCGGTTATACAAGCCTTAATACTTCTATAGAATCCTTATATACGCCTCAACGAACAATAGAGTTTGCCCATCTACATCGATTATACGGTAATGGCCATCCACCAGAAAATAGGTGAAATGAGCGGGGAGAATCCCCAACTCGGCTGTATAGAGGCGACATCATCAGCTCAAAGTATATGATAGAAGCGAGCATCCTAAGCCGAGAAAATTAGAGAAATCCGACCTCATGAATTCGTTGACGGACCTAACACAGCCTACAAGATATGATGGGCATCAACTTCGCAGTCTCGCGGATTTGGAAGGACATAACCTCCAAATATGAAAACATGATTGCAGAAACAAGATTGAAGGAATATAAAATGATGGCGCCCTGGCCGGGATTTGAACCCGGGTCACGGGCTCGACAGGCCCGTATACTAAGCCGGACTATACTACCAGGGCCTAGCTATAATCATTAGGAGGCATTTTATCAACTTTTCTAGCTTATACCCCGGCCCCACATATCCGAGACCTTTAAGAGATTTAATCCACGTCGAACGCCCATGTAGACTCGAATCTACGCAGAGCTTTCCCAAGATCTTGAGCCGCGCATGATAATTCATTAAAATAAGCATTAAATAAACTATTGTTTAGCTATAAGGATGGGCCCGTAGCTCAGCCAGGATAGAGCACCGGGCTTTTAACCCGGGGGTCGCGGGTTCGAAGCCCGCCGGGCCCGCGACTTTGAGAGTGGTTTTTCATAGTTTTAGGCTGTTCTCGATTTTGCCAGAGTATAGGCTTTCTCCGCCGCCTCCCCCGGATCTTCTGTGAAGTATGCTTTTGTCAGCTTTCTATGGTCGAGATATCCCTCCATGGCTAGTTCTTTGAGCTTATCGGTCGGATAGCCTGTCTCCTCGATCACTATCAAGGGGATTCTGTAGAGGTATGCGAGGAATGCTTCGATGAATGTTCCC
>Ga0209410_1001037_pt1 | contig 13385 bp, 13 predicted proteins | sample Mar14436cmmetaG_FD_184135 | JGI IMG/M metagenome (GOLD analysis project Ga0209410, IMG submission 184135) | Marine hydrothermal vent microbial communities from Guaymas Basin, Gulf of California to study Microbial Dark Matter (Phase II) - Marker... ... | reverse complement strand
TTCGACCAGAACATAGAAGGTTATGGCGAATCTTCTTTCAGGTTTAACGTCTTATTGCGGAGAGTAGAAAGATGAAAAAAACAATTATATTTTCACCGGGTCCTGCAAACATATCAGAAAGAGTGAGAAAAGCTCTTACCCTGCCAGATATATGCCATCGAGATGAAGAATTCACAGAACTATTGCATGAAGTGAGAAATCTTATTGCAAAGGCTTTGAAAATTGATAGCTCTTACAACATAGTGCTTTTTTCTGGCTCCGGGACACTCGCAATAGAAAGTTTATTAACTTGCCTCACGGGCTGGGAAAAGACACTTTTGGTAATTTCAAATGGCGTTTATGGCGAGAGAGCTGTCGATATTGCCAAGACTTACGGGATAAAGATCAAAGAGCTTGAATTAGAGTGGGGAACGCTTCCTGAGCTTACAGAGGTAGAAGAAGAAATAAAAATGCCAGAGATAGGGGGTGTTTATTTAGTGCATCATGAGACCACGACCGGACTGTTAAATCCTTTAAGGGAAATCTCTATTTTAGCCAAAAAATATGATAAGTTGGTGCTTGCAGACACAATTAGCAGCGCTGCAGGTGAACATATAGATTTTGGATGGGGTTTAGATGCGGCTTTAGGAACTGCAAACAAGTGTTTTCGTGGAGTACCGGGGGTCTCCTTTGCCATCTTGAGTAAAAAATTTGTTACTATTGCCAAAAAGCGAGATAGACGGACATACTACTCAGACCTCATAACACATCTTGAGCGTGAGAGAAAAGGAGAGACCCCCTTTACACCGCCGGTCCATTCATTGTTTGCATTTAGAGAAGCCTTGAGGGAAACATTGGAGGAAGGAGTAGAAAACAGAATAGCTCATTATAAAAACATTTCAAAACTTTTGAGAGCAGGATTAAAGGATATGGGGTTGAAATTATACTTGCCTGAGGAGCATCATTATTCAAATACGATGACTTCGGTTTATCTTCCATCAGGGTTCTCATACGAAGAGTTGCACGACCTATTAAAAGAAAGGGGATTTGTAATATACAATTCTCAAGGTTCCCTTCGTGGAAAAGTGTTTATGCTTGGCGTTGTAGGGCTGATCAATGAGCAGGACATAGTGAATTTCTTGGAAGCATTAAACGAAGTAATAGAGGTGAAAAGATGAAGGCGATTATACTTGCCGCAGGCGTAGGCAAGAGGATTAGGAGCGTTACTGATGATCCTAAATGTTTGTTGAATATAAATGAAAAGACGTTAATCCAGAGATATCTGGAGACGTTTGAGGATTTAAACATAAGAGACGTTAGGGTTGTGATTGGATATAAGAAAGAAAGGATTAAGGAATTAGTCAGAAAAATATCTTTCTCCGGGGAAATAGAGTTTGTAGAGAATAAAGGATACGAAAAAGGGAGCATATTATCATTGTGGCAGGGAATAAAGGATATAATGGATGACATAATTCTGATGGATGCGGACGTTTATTTTGAGCGAGAAGTTTTGAGAAGGTTGATTGAATCACCTTTTAAAAACTGCCTCATAATAGATACGACTTCAGAAAGCAGAGGTGAGGAGGTAATGGCAGGTGTTCGAGATGATAAAATAATGGCATTGGAGAGAGGATTAAAAGCAGATTTTGACTTGATAGGGGAATGGGTTGGCTTCGTTAAGATTTCAAAGAGCGGTGTAGAAATCTTAAAGGAAATCGTAAAAGAAGTGATAGAGAAAACGAATTACAGAGACTACGAAGAAATATTGCCACAATTGTTCGAGCGAGTAGAATTTAACTACGAGCTTGTGGACGGATTGAAGTGGGTGGAAATAGACTTTAAAGAGGATGTGGAGCGAGCGATTGAAATGAATAAATAATTTACATGTGCTTGAATATTTTTCTTACTAATGACCGATGAAACTTCGTATCTGGATGTTTCGTTAAGAAAAATAGCAAAAGGAGCAGGGATAGGCTTCACGGGAACTTTCATTGGAACCGCACTCGGGTATTTATCGAGGATGATCATCGCGAGATTCTTAGGAGGAGCTTCAGATTACGGATTGGGTTGTCTTGCCTTCGCAGGCGTCTCGATTGCGGTCAGTCTTTCTCTGGTTGGATTACCCGCAGGGGTCACACGTTATGTCTCATTTTACAAAGGAAAAGGCGATAAAGGAAGGATAAAAGGCACGATTATTTCAGCGTTGAAAATAAGTTTCCCGTTGAGTTTGATTACTTCTTTTATTTTCTTCTTCAGTGCAGATTGGATTTCCGTTCGTGTTTTCCACGAACCACGATTAGCACAGGTATTAATGATTTTTGCAGTTTCGATTCCATTTTGGGTTTTGAGGTCAAATTTCAATTCTGCAGTGGTAGGTTTTCAAGTCCTGCAGTATCAGGTATATGTAAATCAATTTTTTGAGAACATTTTTAAATTAGCAGCAATTGTTATTTTTGTCGCTTTGGGATTTGGCGTTTCAGGTGCTGCATGGGGATGGAGTTTAGCTATTATATTAACACCGTTCTTAGCTTTTTACTTTTTAGAAAAGAAGGTTTTTCCGGTTTTCAATACGAAAGTGAAGGCAATTTCGGTGGATAAAGAGCTCTTCTTTTTCTCTTTCCCGTTGGTCTTTGCCGGCTTGGCAGGGTTAATAACAGGTTGGACAGATACGCTGATGTTGGGTTATTTCTCTACGGCATCGGATGTAGGGATATACAATGCGGCATTGCCAACGGCGAAATTATTATCAGTGGGAGCAGGAGCCTTTGGTGTCATTTTCATGCCAGTTGTTTCTGAGCTCTATGCAATGGATAGGTGGGAAGAGTTAAAAAGAACTTACAGCTCGGTAACAAAATGGATTCTTTCTATTCTTTTACCTCTATTTCTTTTGATGTCTTTATTCTCAAAGGAAATAATAAACATATTGTTTGGTTCTGAATTCATTGCTGGTGCTACAGCACTGAGTATTTTAGCTTTTAGCTACTTTATTTCCTCTTTATTTGCACTTGCAGCCCCACTTCTTCAAAGTTACGGAAGAACTAAAATTATCATGGGGGGCAGCTTTGTTGGTGCTTCTGCTAACTTCATTCTGAATTTATTTTTTATTCCTATTTATGGAGTAAAAGGAGCAGCATTTGCTACTGGGATTTCGTTTGCCCTAATGAGCATTATATATTTATTTTTTGTTTATCGAGTCGGAAAGATGCAACCTTTCAGAAGAAGCTTTCTCAAGCCTGTTATTGCATCTGTAATAGCTGTTTTGGTTGTTTATGCGTTGACAAAGTATTTAATAGGAGTTTCATTATTTGCTTTGATTGTAATGTTTATTGTTTTCTTAATGCTTTACTTCTTATTGCTTTTGGTCTTCAAAAGTTTTGAAGAAGAGGATTTGATGATTATGCGGGCAATAGACCAGCGGTTGGGAACGAAGTCAGATTGGTTGAGGAAAATCATTCAGAGGTTCTTATGATTTTTGTTACCCTCTTCCAGACAATTGAATATAGACAGGTCTTCCCTCCTGCCAATATCAAAAGAAAGGTCTATCGTCCCATATTCGTATGTCCAGTTTGGATCGGGTTCCATCCAGTTTTTCCCATACCACAGCGATAAATACTCGTGAACGTGAGAAGGGATGTTGAAAGTCATACCATAAAAGGATATGGAATCTAAGTTTTCAAAATAAGATTTAGGTACAACTTGTGCACAATACTCCTCACCAAGCCATTCAGACACCTTAAATACAAATTTACGTATTGCATAGTCTGCAAAACCTGGTATTAGAGCAAAAGCTATTCTCTCCCTCAGTGGCATCTTACTTTTGCTTGATAAGTTTTTATATAATATTCTATCCGTGAGCATGCTAAAGTACCGCATAATGCTGTTAAATTTCGGCTGTTTCTTACAATCCAGTAACCATGCCTTATTCCCCCTAATTCGGTATAAAGCAATACTTATTGCAACAGGTTTTCTAAACATAATGAACCTAAAATCTGTTATATCAACCTTAAAACCTTTTTGTTCGAGCTCGGGTATTTTTCTGATGAGTTTATCCGCTTCCGAACACATTGCTCCAAGATCAATATCAGTATCCCAAGGTATGATTCTTCCCTCTCTTACCGCACCAAGTAAAGTCCCCCACTCAAGCCAGTATTTCACTCCTGCACCGTCCAAGATATGTTTTACATCCTTTAGTGCTTCAATCCACTTCTTCTCATCCATAAGCGTATCTTCCGGTTAGTTGATTTTTATTTGCAAACATCCTCATACACTTTTATCGTCTCCCTTGCCGTCTTCTCCCATGAGAACATCTTCGCTCTCTCTAATCCCTTTTTAATCATATCTTCTCTTAGCCCCTCATTAGTCAGCACTTCATAAATAGCATTTACTAATCCTTCTATGTCCCCCGGATTTTTCAAAATCCCAGCATCTCCCACCACTTCTGGTAACGACCCTACATTAGTAGTTACGACTGGACAGCCACAAGCCATAGCTTCTAAAGGCGGTAGTCCAAAGCCTTCATACATCGCTATGCGAACATAAACATCAGCCGTGTTGTATAACCTCACTAAATCAGGTTGGGGTAAATGCCCTGCAAATATCACATCATTCTGAATACCTAAATTAGCAGCCATCTCTTTTGCCTTCCCATATCCATAAGCCCGATAGCCAAACACCACCAATTTATGCTTTATACCCCTCTTTTTCAGATTATAATAAATTTTTATCAAGCTGGGAACAGGTGTATCTGAGAGTATAAAATCCATGGATTTTTGGAACTCTTTTGGCTTGAACATCTCGCTGGCTGCAAAAGGTATAACTTTCACCCTCGCATCGGGAATTCTCAAGTTTTCCACTAATTCTCTTTTCAGGAATTGTGAAGCCGTTACGTACACACTGATAGTCTCCTTAACTTTTGGCAACATTATACTCTTCAATTTCTGAACAAACCAATCTTTCGGCTCCGTGTGAAGTTTTGCACGGTATTTGGGCGGCACATATAAGTCAGTGCCATGAACCGTCAGGACTTTTTTCGCTGGGGCAGAGCACAAAGCAAATTCAGAAATAGTGGGGGTTGTGATATGAACGACATCCAAATCTTCAAGACGTTCTCCTGCTTTGAGGCTCACAAAGCGGTTTGATATCAGGAAAAGGAACTTTTGTCTAATTACTACCTCATTTAAACCTAACTGGTAAATTTCGTCTGAATGTTCTTGGAAATGAATGAGATAAAAATTATGGTCAGTGTTAATCTTAGAGAGGTTTAGAACGAGGTTTTTTACATAGTTGGCTACGCCTTTATAATATCTTGCGGAATCCACAACGTTTGTCGTAATGCCTGTTTTTAGCCCCATCTCAATTGATTAGCTCCTCATAAATCTTAATTGTCTCTCTTGCGGTCTTCTCCCACGAAAATGATTTGCTTCGTTCAGCAGCTTTTAAATCAATGCCCTTATCCAAGCTCTTCAATATCCTTTCTGCAAACTGCTCCACAGCATCCTTAGAATCCAAATCAACCATCTCACCGCAAGAGCCAATGATTTCAGGAATTGTTGCTTTATTTGACGTTACGGCTGGTATACCACACGACATCGCCTCTAATACCGGGAACCCAAAACTTTCAAATTCAGAAGGATGGAAATAAACATCAGCAGCATTGTAAAGCGCAGGCATCTCATTTCCAGCGACAAATCCCAAATCTATAATTCCTTCCCCCCTTAGAATTTCTACCGGCTCACCTACTTTAACTAACTTAACATCTTCTCTGGCGCGTCTTACATAATCAAACACACCCTTCACTATATCCATCCTCTTCATCTCCATATTTAACGAAACTACTAATATATGCTTTTCGTCAGCATCAAGACCGAATTTTTTTTTGCATTTTTCCTTATCCATAGGTTTAAACTTTGAATGGTCAACGCCATGATAAACTACTTTTATCCTGTCTTCTTCAATTGGCACCCCCAACTTATTTGTTATTCTCAAAATCTCTCCCTTCGTGAACTCTGATATTGCTATTATTCTGTCTGCTTTTTTCAAAGCTTTGGGCGTAAACAACCATTGAATTTTATCCGACACGTTTTTAATGGTTGAAGGATATATAAGGGGGACCAAACCGTGCACGGTGACAATTGACTTCTTTGACTTCCTGAAATAAAGTGCCGGAGCAATTACTTCGTTCGTTGCATGCACGATATCGGCATCATTACATTTATACCTCAAAAGCCAGGAAACAGGTGTGCTTCCTAAGAATTTGTTCAAAGACCGTTGTATTCTCTCTAAATGCCACTCTGATTTATCTTCCTCCAATAACTTTTTCACATTCGTGAATAACTCATCTTCATATCTCTTTATCCCGGTCATTGGCTGGACTTCTTTGCTCGTATTCCAGTGGATGATTTTTGTATGCATCATCCCTCTTATTCTAAAGTGGGCTTGGTAACATATATATTATAGCCCAATGTCCATTTACTCGTTGCTTGCCAAATACTCTCAAAACGCCTTGACCATTCATCAAGATAGAAGCATAATAAAGGGATTAATATGGAGAATAGGAAGTAAAATGGCACTCCAAGTATTTTGTTTAGTTCTTTTGCCCATATCCCCAGCATCCTCAATCTATGCCCTATATACCAAAAGTAACCTCCTCGGGGTTCAACAAAAATTACTGTGAATCCAACTTTTTCAAGCAAATATGTTATACCGCTTTTAGCAAACCTGAAATAATCATAAGGATACGATGCCTTTTCACCTTCCCTTCCTTCTGAAACCTCCGCACTTTGTGGAACTGCAATGAATAGTTTCCCATTGGGTTTTAAAACCCTGAAAAACTCCTTTAATACCTCTTCAGGCTCAGGAACGTATTCTAAAACTTGAGTGCATAGAATACCATCAATAGAAGAATCCTTTAAAGGTATGCAGCGAATGTCGCTAAGCATCTCTGGAGGAGATTGTGGACTGGCAATTCTGAAATCCATTCCAATATATTTCTCGCTTTGAAAATATCCCTTGTATGGTTTTGAGCCACACCCTGCATCGAGCATTAACTCGTTATCTTTCATCTTGCTTGATGCATAACTAACAAGCTTATGAATTCCGTAGGATTCTGGATTTATTTTTGATTCAAATTTGGGATTTGTCTTCCAGTATTCCTCAACTTCTTTTTTGGCTTCCATGCTACTTTAACCGTTTTTTTACAAACACTGCTACATGAGATATGGAAATGGGAATACCACTGTTATTCTTAATTATGATGTCAAATTGCTCCTCTATTGGTACATTCAAATCCAATAACCCCCAACAAATATACAAGCCACTCTTATGTGAAGTGGCGCAAAGTTTGTCGGTCAAAATCGCTTTTCCTGAGGGTATTAATATGCCCCCAGGCATATCAGGGCGCATCCTAAGTATTGGGTCTTCAGATTTGTCTACATGAAGTGTTATTGGAGCATCTTCTAACCATTTATACCATTCATTTTTTCTCAAGCTCAAGCTGAGAATCTCTCTAAGAGAAGTTCGGTGGCGATATATTAAGGCTGCAACATTCTTCACATCTCTAAAGAGTGGATATGGAAAACCACAATAAAAAGCCAGCCCAACAACCTCACCAGGTCCTATGGTTCCTGTGCTGAGTGATAATGTTTTGCGTGGCGAGATTACTAAATTTGGATTTTCGCTATGACCATGAACATAATACATATCATGGCGATATTTATTTCCTTTCGACTTTTCAATTTCATGGTCAACACACACTGACCATCTAATAGTGGATATACCGGGATCCATGCTTGTTATCGTTATCTTTAGCGAGGATTCAAAGTATTGGTCAACAATAGGTCCTGAGCAGGCTCCATAGCCCCAAACATGTTTATTTCCATCGTGATGTGTTACCACCGCTGTGCCAGATCCGACAGAAAAAGGCGTCGAGAGTTCTGCAAAAACCACACTAAAGTGCAGTGCATCATGACCATGAATCCAATCCATGTGTATATGAGGATCTTTTGGGGGATTAAATCCGGGCATTAAATGTTTTATTGACTCATTATCTACGTGATATCATAATAACTGGATCTGGAAAGGTTACTTGTGCCTTTAATGTAACAGTAAATACTCGCAAGTTTCCCTGCACCGCTAACATCCACCAAAGTTTTAGTATCCCCCTGTTCCCACTCTTTGTCTTCACCCTGATAAAAAACTCTTTTATATTTTCCTCCATTCTGGTGAATGATCCTCATATTTCCTCCCTCGTGAAGAGATAATGTGCCTTTTGTCCAGATACACGACTCATGGAAACCAACCCGCCACCTCCTCCTTCGTCTATCAAGTAAATCTGGTAGTTATACTTTTTCAGGAGTTCGGTTATTTCAGCAACATCGTGACCCAGAAGAGATATGTCTTTAGGATGAACTTCGCATATTATCTTAACTTTTCCTTTGGCAAGCATTCTTTCCATCCCCTTAAGCACTTCCACCTCCGCTCCTTCAACATCCATCTTAACCAGATCAATGTCTGTTTTAACAGCGTCTTCGAGCCGCATTGTCTTCACCGTGATAGGGACAGAATCTCTTTTTAAGGCAAAACCGGAGCCACTTGCCATCCCGGATTTGAAGACATAAAGCTTCTTTTCCCCTTTCTTGTCGGAGATTGCAAAGTTAAATGCCTGAACATTTTTCCAATTGTTCAGTTTAACATTCTCTATTAACCGTTCAAAACTTGGAGGATGTGGCTCGAAAGCATATACTGACCCATTGTTGCCGACACGCTTCGCAGCCAAAAGCGTGTAATATCCTAAGCTTGCTCCAACATCAACCACAGTTGCCCCCGGCGTGATTAGAGAGCAGAAAATCGAAGTGACATGAGGTTCATGTATCCGTTTGTAATATAAATTCCAGGTAGTCCTCAGCCCACCACTGACATCAAGATGAAATTTCTGACCATCTACTTCCACAATCGTATTAAACAGACGCGATTCAATATACGTAAACAGCTTGAAAACTCCCGGTATCTTCCCTATCCCTGACCCTTCAAACAGATTAAAACCACGCTCCAGGATTTTTCGACTTGCTTCTTCTAATTTCGGCTTGATTTTGTGCATTGTTGTTATCCTCCTATTGCTTCTTTAATCATCTCTGAATACTTCCCCACATTATTTGACCTAACTTCAAAGCATTCTGCATCTTTGATTGCTTCTTCAACTATCTTCTTCTTTTCGAAAAGCAACCCATACAAATCAAAATCACAAACATAAGCATAAAAATTCAATAAAAACACCTTTGACGGGTTTATCAGCCCCAGCGTAGCTGAAAGAATTTTCTCAACTGCCTCTGCATTATCTATCCATTCAATCTCTTCTTTCTCACTGCCGCCTTTCAAAATAAAAATCTTTTTGATTGTTCCTTTATCTTCTATCAAATCGTATGGGACTTCTTTTCGCTCAACCAGTTCTAAATTCAAAAATCTTCCAAAAAGAAGCGTTAAGAAATGATATTTTGCCAACCTACCTTTTATAAAGCTCTTTCCACTATATGGAGGAATTACGGTACCGGTCAGGGTATGAGGAGAAATACCCACTTTTTCTGGATATGAGTATGCCTCACCCTTCTTCGATATTATCGTCAGGTCATCAGACATGAATTTGAAATCCTTTCCATCGAGTAATGATAAAACGGTGGATGTTTTCCCGGTGTCTCGTGACGCAGTGATAATGAAGCATTGACCCTTATAATTCAGGCAGCCGCTGTGAAGGAGTGCAAAGTCTTTCTGGATTAGTTTCACATCAAGAATTGAATTGAATGATGGTAGTTCAACTCTTCCAAACCTGTTAAGTGATTCAGTAACCTTTATTTTTGTCTTCCCTACGAGGTCATCAATAATGAGCTTTGCATTTATGAAAGGAACGCCATAATCCATGAACAACGTTGGTCCTTCTGTCCAGTAGAAATAATTCCTTGACCTCGCTGCTCTTTCTGGTTTATTAAAGTCCAAACGCTCTTGAACTATTTCTATGTCGGGCTCTCCTTCAACCTCTTCTTTAAGGAAGTAATCGGGAATCTTAATATTATTCATATTCGTCTTTACGGTTACTAAATCATGTATTGAATAATATTTAACATTCATCTTGTAAACACCCCCTTTATCCATCTTAAATCTTGGAGATATGCGGATATATCAAATGCAAAGTCTTTAAACCCCTGCGTTTTTAAATCCAGAAGTGCTTTTTCTACTTTAAGTGAAGTAGCGATGCCAAAAGGGAAGTGAAAGGGTAATCTGTCTATTTTTAAGGGTTTAATCCTGGAAACATCAGATAAGAACTCCAGTTCCTCATCGTATAATTCACGATGGACATCATATATAGCACGACTGAAGTAAAACAATTGCTTCAACCAATTGTTCTCCTTCGCCACGGCTTTAACGAACTCCATATTTATACCCTTTTTAAACAGGAAATTGACATAAAAAACATCAAAAAGTGTTACCACATTCTCGCGCATTCCGTGTGCTACTGTAATAAGAAATTCGTATTCAGGTGAAGGAAATGGCACTTCTACCCCATTTATCTCCCTTTTAACTCTGTTCTCCCAAATATCTTCTTTTATCAAATATTTGATACCACCCCATGAGCTTTCTGTGTGAATATCTATTTTTAACAACATCCCATCGTTTTTTTTGTATCCTTCCCTTTGTGGTTCATCTTCCTTCCATAACTCGTAGCCTTCGCTTCTTAGCACGTCTTCAACACGTTCCAAGCCATTTACTATTAGAATATCCATGTCCCCATGAGTCCTCGGCAGCTCTGGAAATTTTATAACTACAAAGTCTATATTAACCTTCTTGAACTCATGAGTTAGCTCACATAATTCCTGCAGCATGCGCTCACGCAATTTCGCATACTTCTGCCCAATTTCAGTCTCCAGACCCTTCTCTAAAAGAAGTAAAGAGAGCTTATTCTTTTCTATGAACTCCAAAGGAATTTTATCTATTTCCGCATTTGGATGATAATCTAAATACGGATTTGCAATATATGCCACCAATTTTTCCTCTTCGCTCAGTTCCATTCTTTTTTCCTCCTCATTTTCTTGACAAAACTTCACTTAAAACAGAACCCCAATCTCGCTGGTTACATGCCAGACTGTAGCATTTGCAATTTCGCAGTATACTCAATAGAATTTCCCTCTCCTTCTCGTAAAGCTCTACAAAGCTAAGGTCGTTAAAATACGCATAAACCTGCATGAACGGGTTTTGATGTATTCTTGGCCTTGAATAATCATTCATCACTAATATTTTTGGTACTAATTTTTCTGGTTCAATCTGCTTTATTTTCCGTTCCCCTATTTCGAGGCTGCATACAATTTTTACTTTGGATTTATCTGTAAGTTCGTATCCAGAGTCAGGCAAGAATAACTTTGGCCAGTTGAATATCCTGGGTATAATCTTACTCTTGTTCATTATCCAAGTTTTTAGAAGAACTCTGTAATAAAATCCCTTACCCACATCCTCAGGGTCTATAAATTTCACAAAATCCTCATAGCCTATCGCTGAGGTTGTGGGATAGCAGTATGCGTTACCTTTGTAATCCACAAGGGTGTCATCATCGCTCATGTATTTAAAACCATTTTTGAGTAAGTATAATGTAGAAAGCGTTTTCCCTATATTGGGAAAGCCGGTTAAAACAATCGCTGAGCCGTCTTTCGAGAGGCATGCAGCATGTAAAACAGTATAACCCGATTTTAGAAGCTTAAGATCTATAATTGCTTCTACTAAATCAAATAAACTGCCTCTTGACCTCAAATTTATTCTCAGTGTTGATTTAGTCGCTTGTATCTCTGTCTTTCCCTTAAGGTTCTTAACAAGAACTTTATCTTTCATCCCAAATATTTTGTCTTCGTAATAAACGAAATCTTCTCCTTCTTTGCCATAAAACCAGAGGTCATGCCTGCTGAGCCCGTTTGTCGGAAACTCAAAGTCCTTATACATTTTAATTGATATGTCCGGCTCTGAAACTTCGTCTGTTAAAAAGTATCTATGAAATGGCTCGTTTAGAAGTGCAATGTCCGATTCCACCTTTAGTATATCATGAATATTATACGCGTATGTCATCTTGCCACCTCACAAAAAACTTTGTAGTACTCCTCAGCGATTCTATCCCAGTTGTATTCCCTTTCTACTTTCTTTCTTCCTTCCATTCCCATCTTCTCCGCTAAACTATAATGTCCAAATAAATAAATTATTTTTTCTGCTAATATATCACTATTGCCCCAAGGTATTAAAAACCCTGTGTTTCCATCTTCGACCATGCTATTATGTGGAGCTTTTGTGCATATCGTAGGTCTCCCAGTCGCCATAGCCTCTAAAGCAGGCTGATTCCAACCATCTGCGAAAGACAAATGACAAAATACAGAGCAATTCCTATAAAGGCTCACAAGTTCTTCTGACGATACGCGCCCGTGAAAGGTTACGTTAGAGATTACCCCTAATTCCTTAGCCCTTCTTTGCAATATCTCCCTTCTTGGGCCCTCACCAGCAAAATGCAAACAGGTATCAGGGTATTCATTCAAGATTCTCGGCATTGCCTCAATTAAATAATCAAGTCCTCTTCTTTTGATTAATCTGCTCACAGCTAAAATATTGCGATTTCGTGGCAATGAAACATATTTAAATCGTGCTAAATCTACTCCATAAGGAACGATTGTTATCTTATCTTCTTCAACAAATCTCCCATAAAATTCCTTTGCACCTTCATTTACTACGATAAGGGAATCGCAATATTCCAGTGTTTTCTTGAAGAGCGGGTACACAATCTGCTTCCCCAACGCCTTAAACATTCTATGTTTTAGCAAGCCATTCACCTCGTCTTCAAGGAGCGGGTGGGATAGCTCGCAGGGGCCGATGATGAACGGGTATTTCTTTACAAGCTTTAACATTGGTGTGAAACGCGGTTCGTGAAAGTACAAGTAAGTAACTACAGAAATATTTTTTTCTTTTTTAAGAACTCTTTTTGCACCTCTCATCTGTCTGACTACGAGAGGCGGGATTTTTCCCTCACCTATTATATGGAGCTTTAAATTATCTGGTACTGACTTAGCAATGTCAACACCTTCGCTCAGAGTATGGATTTCTAACTCATCAAATTTTGTAAGTGAATACAATAAGTTGTAAACCATGTTTCCCGCAGCTCCGCCATAATAGTTATGTTTATCATTCATTTTAGGCGATGAAATGTTCAGAACTTTAATCATTTTCGTTAACCTCCTCGTACAATTTTAAAATTTCATCAACCGCGTTATCCCACGAATAGTTCTCAACTCGCCTTCGCATCTTCATTCCGATTTCTTTATAGTCTGAATTTAACAATTCTATAATTTTACCAGCCAGTTCCTTTGCATTTCTCTCTTCCACTAAGAATTCTT
>Ga0209410_1001036_pt1 | contig 13385 bp, 15 predicted proteins | sample Mar14436cmmetaG_FD_184135 | JGI IMG/M metagenome (GOLD analysis project Ga0209410, IMG submission 184135) | Marine hydrothermal vent microbial communities from Guaymas Basin, Gulf of California to study Microbial Dark Matter (Phase II) - Marker... ... | reverse complement strand
ACCTACGGAAGATTCGATATAGCAGTCTTCTTAGAGGTTGAGGACTACAGGGAGCTTAGGGAGATAACGACACGCATTAACGAGATTAGCGGTGTGAGAAGCACCGAGACTCTGCCTGAAGGCTAACCCTTAACTTCTCAATTTTTTGGACTCTAAGGTGATTTTACGGGTTGATTCTACTAGTCTCTTCAAAGAGAGATGAGGCCTCACTTAATATTGCAAAGCGTCTAATCGAGAATCACGGCTTTAAAGCCGAGTCAAGGAAGTTCATGGCTAATCCCGTATATTCTAGGGATCTACCGAATGGCGAGCGGGCTGAGCTTATATTCATCGATCGCGAGACTGTGGATACGCAGGATCTTCCACTTCCGAAGCATCTGAAACTGCTCATATTCATCTCTAAACATAAAAGTGCGAGTGGTAGGCCTACACTTTCAGTTCATACTCCCGGAAATTTGGGTGAAGCATCTCTTGGCGGATTGCCTCGGAGAGTCTCAGTCTCCCCGGCAAGCGCAATGAAGGAGGCCTTGATGGCCATGAAGACGGCTCAGGAGGAGATGGATCTAGAGTATGAAGTCTCGTATGAATGCACTCATCACGGCCCCTCCCTTGATGTCCCAACAATGTTCGTTGAGCTCGGGAGTTCTCCACCTCAATGGAGAGATCCGGATGCGGCTGAGGCGGTTGCTAGGGGAGCTTTAGCCGCCGCCTCAACAAGCACGGTCTATCCAACAGTTATTGGCATTGGAGGTCCACACTATAACGGCAGGTTTACTCGGAGAGCTCTGAATTCCGATGTAGCCTTTGGCCACATAATATCTAAGCATGCGGTTGAGCTATTGGATGAGGAGATGCTGAGGCAATGCGTTGAGAGGACCGTTGAGCATGTTGAGAGGGCAATTCTTGACTGGAAGGGAATTAAGGGCCCCCATAAGTCTGCCCTAATGGAGTATCTGCGGAGCATCAACTTGGAATTCGAGAAGATCTGAAGTCAATCATAGATTAAGCCCCGGAGTTTCATAGAAGATTTAAGTAAAGATTGGCTGCTTCGGGACTGTCAATTCGATCATTCCCTTTGATGCTCTGAATGTGTTAGAGTTTGTTCTGATAGTTCAGCGACTCTGTCATTCAGTTGGGTGAGTCCAAGGGGATATGAGGTAATCAGGAATCTAAACGATAGTAACGAGCTTTACAAATTGAGGGTCTGGACAATGCATTCATGAAAAGAGAGCATAAAATGGAGGTTATAGAGAGAACTTTGAATTGGTTTTGATCCTTAAACTGTGATGCGTATGGTCTCTGTGTCCATCTATTGTATTTGGATCTTGGATGAGAGAGCCAGAGCCTCTAAATGGGCCTTCCTTACGAGATCCGCTATGGTCTCCTTTGTTGGTATGTTGGCGTTAAATGCCAGCCTGTAGGCTTCAGAGACCGCTATTTGAAGTAAGACTTGAATGTTCTCTGCTATTGGATAATGCGAGTTAACTGAGAGATTGAATGCCTCGGCGTATGCCTCGCCTATCATCCGCTTATACTCATCCAAGTCTATAGAGAGCTCATCCTCGGAGATCACAAGTCCATTGTCATAGGCGACCTTAAGTGTTAATCCAGACTCAATGGCCTTTATTCCGAGCTTCGAGAGGATCGATGCCAAGCTCTGAGAGATCACTTCGCCCTTCCTCGCAACCACAGTATCCTTGCTGACCCATACACTTCCAGATTCTATCCTAGTAGGTATCCCAACTGAGCCGAGCTGGCTGATTATCGGCCCCGGAGCCAAACCTGTATTTCCAGCCGGAACAATTATATCCTCACTTGCTACGTCCCCTGCCTTTGCGAACCCCTTAACTTTGCTCCGTTCTAAGATCAATGCGAGCTTGAATGGATTTATATTTGTAAAGAGGAAGATGTTTGATCCCGTAAGGTGCTCTATTAACTTCTTCAGTTCAGGCTTCTCATTTAGTTCTGATATCGCCCTCTTCATGAGCGTATTCTTTATGACTTGCATGTGCGCTACTCCTTTCAGTTTCTTACGGAGTTCTTGAAGCTGAGCGGCTCTGACCTTATGGAGGCTTGCAACGCCGACAACCCTATATCTTCTTAGGAGATCCTTTATCTCCTCAACCTTTTTGGCTTTACGAATTAATATCTGCCTCTGCATTCTAAATCTCCACCTTAACAGCGGGTCCCATCGTGAGCTTCACGTATATAGAATCGATATTCTTTATGCCCCTCTTGAGCCTCCGGACTATTCTGCTTATAACTGCCTGTATATTCTCAGCTATCTCATCGTCAGGCATTCCTTCACTTCCAACCCTGCAGTGAAGTACGGGTTGATCTCGCGCTCTAACCCTAATAGTCCTCCTATGCCTCTCGATGATCTCCTCAATATTCGCGGTAGGGGGAACTGGAGTCGGCATCTTCCCCCTTGGACCGAGTATTGGACCGAATACTCTTCCAATCAGAGGCATAAGGGGAGCCGCCGCTATGAAAGAATCCATGCTCTTTGCGATCTCCCTTTGCCTCTTCTTGTCATTAGCTAGGGCCTCGATCTCGGCTGATCCTAAGACTAGATCAGCCCCTGCCTTCCGAGCTCTAAGCGCTAAATCTCCATCTGCGAATACACATACCCCAACCTTCTTATCTATTGCGAATGGCAGCTCTATACTCTCCTGTATCCTGTTCTCCGGCTTCTTAACATCCACATCGCGTAGATTGATTATCAACTCTACGGACTGCTTAAAGTTCCTCTTTTTGGATCTCTCCCTAGCCTCCTTCAGTGCGGCCTTGATCTTCTCGGTCTCTACTGCGGACATTCCCTCTAAGCCTCGGAACGTAAAGAAATGTATACGGCTGATAAAAAGGTTATTGTTCCTCAGCCCTCCTTATAACCTCGTCATATACTCCTTCATCTATCTCCCTTAAGACAGCCTTCGGACTCTTTCCCTCTATCGTGACTCCCATGCTTAAACATGTCCCAATGATCTCCTTCACTGCAGCCTTTAAGCTCTTAGCCAGCAGGCTTGGCATTTTAATCTTTGCTATCTTAACAACCTGCTCGAAGGTCAGGTTTCCAGAGGCCTCTCCTCCCGGATTTCCGGAGCCTTTCTCTATTCCAGCCTCCTTGACGATTAGGGCTGAGGTAGTGGGCATTCCAACCTCTACTTCAAACTCCTTCGTCTCGACATCAACTGTAATCTTTACTGGAACCCTCATCCCAGCGTAGCTCGCAGTTAACTCATTGATCTTATTGACCACAGCAACCACGTTTACTCCTAGCGGGCCTAATGCGGGGCCCAGCGGTGGACCTGCAGTTGCATGCCCACCGCTTATGAGCGCCTCAACTACCTTCTTCTCTCCCATCTTAGGATTCACCCTCCGATTCCTTACTCTTCTTAACGAGTTTTAAGTAATCGGCGTGAACTGTGATTGGAAGCGTAAATGAAGCCTCTAAGAGTTCTATTGTAACTTCCTCCTTCGCTCTGTCTATGTCGGTTATCTTAGCCCTCATACCCTTGAATGGCCCTCCAGTAACCTCCACTATGTCATCTACATCCAACTCCTCAATTATCGGCTTGACTATGATATACTTCTCAACTTCAGATAGGGATACCATCCCGGGAACCCTAGATCTAACATGCCTTACGCCCGAGATGGCCTTCTCAACTATATGCGGCCCCTCCGCCTCTATGAATATATAGCCCTTAAGGATCTCTGGAACTAGTATAGCCTTGATCGGTATCTTATTTACCTCGGCTCTTCCAGCTATCAGGTTTGAGACGTTCCTTTCCTGACCTACCGTCGTTCTGACGGCGAATATCATCGTTGAACGTTCATCCTTACTCATTCTTCTATCTACCTCGATAATGCCCCTCCAATCAACACGGATAGGAGCTTGATTATGAATCCAACTACCCCCACGAGGGTTATTCCAGCGGCGCAGACCTTAATGCTCCTCCAGAGCTCTGTTCTTCCAGGCTTACGTGCAAGCCGCAACAGTCTTGAGCATGACTGGATAAATGATATTATCCCCAAAGCCATACTTCTCCTATTCTCTCTAAGGAGAGAGGATGAAGCCCCTATATATAGGTATATCCGCAAAATTATTTGTGGATGAATATAAAGGTGACGCTTCCGCAGCATTCCTTCCCCTTTTCCACGCATAAACAATGCATAATATAATTGGGTTTTTTATCGGTAAAGTGATAAATGAGCGGCTCCTATTCTTTGATGACACGGAGATGAGTAGTGTATGCTTGATCTGTTAGAGAAGTGTATCTCTCGCGTCAAGGAAGGATTTGTTGAGATGCGTGGTCAAAGCCGAAGGGTCTTCTCCGTCAGGGTGAAGGACGGTAGGATCGATAGGCTCATGCATGGATTGAACGAGGGTGCCTGCTCGAGGATACTAATCGATGGTAGTTGGGGATTCTCCTCAACTACGATCATCAATGAGAAGGGCATATCGAAGATTATTGAGGACGCAGAGGCGTTAGCCAGATCATCAAAGCCCGCTAAGAGGCGTCGAGTTGAGATCGCTGTAATTGAGCCTCATATAGACTACTATGAATCGGAGATGAAGAGGGATCCCAGAAGTGAAGATCTCGAGTTCCTCGTTAAGGAGGCTCTGGAAGTGGATAAGGAGACACGTGAATACTCGAAGAGTATAGCCTCAACATCTATTGGCTTCTCCATAGTCGATGATGAATTGTACTATGTGAATTCGGATGGGGCTAGGATAAAGCAGAGGATCGTGAGGTGCTTCGGAGATGCCTTCGTAATAGCACGGTCAGAAGGGAAGATTGCATCAGCATACGAGAGCAGGGGGAGGCAAGGGGGACTGGAGATCTTCAGAGAGACCCCGATAAGGGACGCCGCATTGGAGGCTGCTGAGAGAGCCGTTAGAATCGCCCCAAAACGCGTCGTTCCGGGAGGGCTCTATGATGTAGTCTTAGAGAATAGGATCGTTGGGCTTTTAGCCCATGAGGCTGTCGGTCATACGGCTGAGGCAGACCTAGTTTATGGCGGGAGCTACTTATCAAATAAGATTGGAAGGAAGGTTGCTTCTGAGATGATAACGCTCGTCGATGATGGCAGATTGCCTTCGGGCTTCGGAACGATGAAGTATGACGATGAGGGCGTTCCAACCGAGAAGACAATCATCATAGAGAGGGGTGTAGTTAGGGGTTTCATGCACTCCCGCGAAACTGCAAGGCAATTCGGCGTTTCTCCAACCGGGAATGCTAGGGCGTGGAGCTTCGAGTATGATCCGATAATCCGAATGAGGAACACCTACATTGAACCTGGAGATTGGACCCTCGAGGAGCTGATAGAGGATGTGAAGGATGGATATTTCCTTAGGGGTGATGGTGGCGGAGAAGCCGACTTCAATGGGGAATTCATGTTTACAGTTCAGGAGGCCGTTAAGATAGAGAATGGGGAGCTCAAAGAGTCCTATCGTGGAGCCGCGATAAGCGGAAACGCATTTGAGGTCTTAAATAAGGTTAAGGGAGTTGGAAGGGACTTCTACATGCTTATTGGAATGTGCGGTAAGGAGCAGCCGAATTATGTTGGGCTTGGAGGGCCAAGCCTTAGAACTGAACTGCTGATAGGGGGACAATAAAAATGGAGAGCCTGATTGATAGTGTTGAATTTGCGGTTAGAGAGGCTGAAAGGTTAGGTGTAACTGAGGCTGAAGCCTTCTCTCAGAGACAGAGGATCATAGAGATCTTCTTGGAGAGGGGGGAGATACAGAGTGAACGGGTCAAGAATAGACAGGGAATAGGCATCCGCGTAATAAAAGATAAGAGGCTTGGATTTGCATTTGCATCCACGCTGAACCGTGAAGTTATAAGGAATACCTGCAGAGATGCAAGTAAACTCGCTGATGTATCGCCTAAAAATCCAGAGTGGAGATCCCTTCCATACCCGAAGAGCATCCCACCAGCACCTGAAGGCCTCTACGATGAGGATTTAGCCTCACTCACGCCCGATGAAGCCCTCAAGATGACAATGGAAGGCTACGAGGCAGTTAAGAACTTCGATCCAAGAGTCTCAATCGATGATGGTAAACTATCATTATCCGCAACTGAGGTGGCGATCTCCAATTCTCATGGAATAGACTTGGAAAGTCGGGGAACAGCAATATCATTCTACTTGGTCTGTATAGCAAGGGAGAATGGTGAAGCCTCAAGCCTCTCTTATGAGTATGACCTCTCCAGGACGCTGAGGGGATTCTCAACTGAGAGGATCGGAGAGACGGCGGCTAGGAAGGCCCTCATATCCCTTGGCGCGAGGAAGATCGAATCCTTCAGGGGCGAGGTTATACTGAGCCCCGACGTCGCCGCTGATGTATTATTTGGTCCAGTTGTGAGTAGCATCAACGCGGATAACGTTCAGAGGGGGAGAAGCCTATGGGCCGACAAGATAGGCTTGGAAGTTGCTGATCGGAGGTTAACTCTCATCGATGATGGACTACTCCCCTATGGCATTGGGTCATCACAGTTCGATGCTGAAGGGGTTCCGTCGCAGAGGACCGTCGTGATCGAGAATGGCGTCTTAAGGAGCTTCCTCTATGACTCTTACACGGCGAATAAGGCTAATAGGGAATCGACTGGAAATGCCGCTAGAGGGAGCTACTCAAGTCTGCCATCGATCTCGATCTCAAACTTGCTTGTGGAGCCTGGAACAAAGAGCCCTGATGATCTGATCTCAGAGGTTGATAATGGCATAATCATCAATAGGTTCAGCGGGAACGTAGAGTTTGAGAGCGGCGACTTCTCCGGGATAGCTAAGCAGGCATGCTACATTAGGAATGGCGAGGTGAAGTTTCCGCTAAAGGAGACAATGATATCTGGTAATGCCTTTGAGTCGCTGAAGAGGATAATTGAGGTAGGCAGTGATAGGAGGGTAACGATGTCCGGCGTATACACTCCGTCCATACTGATAGGAGAAGTAAATATAGTATCGAAGTAGTTCGGTTAGGGAGGGAGACGCTGGATCAGCCGATCTCCCCCTCCAAAATCAACTTTACAAATCCATCTTTCGGGTTGAAGATCAAGTCTTCAAACGCCTCTTTAAAGCCTCTTTTCATTACGTAAGTTAAGACCTGAACGTTCTGCGCTCCCAAACTTAGATATTCAATGATATGCCTGCCGGAGTATGTTCCTCCAGTGGCGCTTATTGGCATATCAGTGATTCTTCTAGCCTCCCTTATCTGTCTCTGATTTAGAAGGCGCAGCTCCATTCCTCCGTGTGCCGTAAAGTAGGTCTCGCCAGTATCCTTCACTGTATATTTCCTGAAGAATCTATTGGCTATAACGATTCCATCAGCCCCTCCATCTCTAGCCGCTTTAATCATATCCATCTGAAAATCAAGGCCGAAATCCAGATTGAGGAGCTTCGGAACTACCTGGACGTTTGAGGAGGATTCCTTTACGAGTTTAGGCGCCTCCCTATACCATCTGAGGACAACTTCCTTATCAACAGCTAATCTCTCCCTCTTTAGGAATGGGCAGAAATCTATCTCCACTATGACTGGAAGGTCGCCGAAGTATGTGCTGGCTGAGTCAACCAGCATTTTAGTTGTATACTCCCACTCTTCAACCCTCCATTCCTCATCCAAGCTCTTAGGCAGATGGCATAGAAATGAGGGTATCACCGGAAAGTCCCTTTCCCTCCCGAATCTAAATGCCTCCCTCGCGAATTTCAGATACTCCCTAAAGTCTCTTAGGTCAAGCCCTCCGTTCCAGTGGAAGATTGGGTTTCCCTCATCATCATAGACCCACCTTGCAAATGTGGGTCTCTTCCTCAGCATCTTCATCGAGGCGTTTCCATGTGGATCCTCCCCGACCACCGATTTGAGAACGACGCCGCCATAACCGGTATCCGCGGCCTCCCTTATTCTGGAAAGGCTTTGGGTAAGAGGGCCAGGCGCTATGAGGATTGGGCATCTGAGATCTAAGTTCAGATATGAGAATGAGATGTCAATGTTAAATCTGTCAAGTATAACTTTAAGGTTCAGGTTTCTTCTGAAATCATCCCGGATAGCCCCTAAAGTTTCATTTATGTCAGGCATGATTTTTCCTCCGCATCATACTGGATTTAGACTACTTAAGTCCCTTTAATCTTTGATCTTAGCGTATGCTGAAAAGATAAATAGATTATGAGATGAATTTTAACTGTTAAAGCCTAGATTTCTCGGTTCTTGAATGGTGAGTTGGTATGTTGAAGGTCGGTTTGATCGGATGCGGCAGGATAATGCCGGCGCACCTGCATGGATATAGGGAACTGCTGAATAGAAATGTGGATGTTAGAATTAAGGCGTTATGTGCACGTAGGATCGAAGATGCGAAGAGATTTAGAAGCAGAGAGGATGGAGTTCCTCCCAGAAAGCCCATTGGTCCCCCGGGAGATCCACTCGCGAAGCCCCACATTTACGTATATGATTTCCAAAGGGACGTTGATGTTGAGGTTTATGATGATTATAAGGAGATGCTACGTAAAGCCGATATAGACGCCGTCGAGATATACACTTCAGTCTTTTCTCATCATGAGATCGCACTTGCATGTATTAGGGCTGGCAAGCATGTTTTAGTCGAGAAGCCTCTGGCCTTAACCGTTAAGGCAGCACGTAGGATGGTTGATGAGGCTGAGGATTCAGGTGTTGTGCTTGGAGTGGCGGAGAACACAAGATACTTCCCGGAGATAAGAATGACAAAGTGGATCATCGATCAAGGATACATCGGGGATGTTCAGATGGTTTTAGGAGGCATGGCTGGCGGATACTGGTCTCCAGACAAGATAGTTGCTGAGACATCTTGGCGGCATAAGAAGATCCTAGCTGGGGGTGGAGCAACTGTGGATATGGGCGTCCACCTATTCCATATCCTCCGGTATCTATGCGGCGAGATCGAGGAGGTTTCAAGCATAGTCAGCATCCTCGAGAAGAAGAGAGTCCGCGTGGATGAGAAGGGCAGAGTAGTCGAGTCCGTTGAGCCGGATGTAGATGATACCTTCCTCGGGATATTCAGGTTTAGAACGGGAGTTGTGGGGCAGTGGTTCTTCTCATGGGCTGGACATGGAGGGGAAACGGTTATTCCAAGGACGATCTATGGAAGTAAGGGGTGCATAAGAGCCGATAGGCTGATACTCGATGATGGAGAGGAGATCGATATTGCAAGGCTCTTTGAGGAGAAGGCGAGCAGCGGCGTAAAGGATAGGTTCTTCCCATATGACATCAGGGATCCAATGGCCCTTGAAACCCTGGAGTTTATAAAGGCCATCAGGGAAGGCAGGGATATGGAGACGAGCGGAAGGGAGGGTCTAAGGGATCTAGCAGCCTCCTACGCGCTGATAGAGTCTTCTAGGATGAGGAGAGCCGTTAGGGTCGACGACATAGAATCTGGTAGGATCTCGCATTACGAGGATGAGATTAACAGATACTATGGGATCTAATGCCAAAAATAATCTGGGCGAGGATGAATTTCGGCTTCAACTGGGAGGCCAAAGCTTCTTGAAGGCAGTAATCTTCGACCTTGATGGCACACTCATAAACTCTGCGATACCATTCAAGAAGATGAAGAGGCTTATAATCAGATATCTTGAGGATGCAGGTGTGACACGGGGCCTCCTGAACGATGAGATGCTGAACTCCGAGATTACATCCATAGCCGCTGAGGATATGAAGGCTAGCGGCTTCCCAGAAAGATACATTAGAAGAGTGCTTAATGGAGTCTCAGACTTGATGAATAAGGTTGAGATCGAATCGTTGGATGACGCATCCCTAATCGATGGTGTTCCGGAGACCCTTCGTTCACTAAAAGAGTGTGGATTCAAGATTGGGCTTCTAACGAGGAGCTGCAGGGAGTATGCCGAGAAGATCCTTAGGAGATTCAATATTCGAGGATACTTCGACGCGATACTTGCGAGGGATGATGTTGAGTATCCCAAGCCGAATCCCACTCATGCACTTGAACTTTTGAAGTTACTGAATGTATCGGCGAGAGATGCCATTTTCATTGGAGATCACCCATCAGACATGGAGTGTGCAGTTAAGTCTGGAATGAGATTCATACTATTCAGAAGAGACAGCAGCGCTGAGGATGTGGATGTCTTAAAGATTAGGGATATAAGGGATGTCTTGAAGTTTTTGTGTGAATGAATTTTTATATGCTCCTTTACGAATTCATCTGGGGTTCTGGAGGATTAAGTTTTGGCTGTAATCGCTGAGCTTGAAGAGTTGAGGAGGGAGGTAGCCTCCGTTACGCTTGAGATACTCAGATTATGCAGGAGGAGAAATGAACTCGCAGAGAAGATTGCAGAGATAAAGATGAAGTTGAATCTTCCAGTAGAGGATTTAAGTGTTGAAGAAGATCTGAGGCGGAGAGTTCTTGATCTCTGCAGAAGTGAAGATATGGATGAGAGTTTCTGCCTTAAACTCCTTGATCTCCTAATTGGAGAGTCGAAACGTCTTCAAAGAGAGAAACTATTAAAGATGAAGACCTGAAGAGATGGGAGGTTTAGACTTGAGAGTCGCGATCATAGGCGGAGCCGGGAGGATGGGAAGACTATTCGCGAGATACTTCATTCAGAGAGGAGATGAGGTCGTCATATCCGACGTCAACTGGGAGGAAGCCGTGAGATTCGCAGGCTCCCTAAATGCGGAGGCAGTCCAAAGCAATTCTGAAGCGGCAGGATCATCCGAATTGATAGTTATATGCACTCCCGTAATGGATGTCCCAAAAGTTGTAGACGAGATAATCCATGATCTAAGCGAATCAGCAATTGTCATGGAGATATCCTCGATCAAGTCCCCGGTCATTTCAGCCATGAGGATGGTTGCCGAGGCTGGAGGTAGACCGCTCTCGATCCATCCTCTCTTCGGACCTGGAGCCGGGGATCCATCCGGCGAAAGAATGGCCCTCATCCCCATAAGCGACGAGAAATATGAGGTTGAATTGGCGAGGAGCATATTTCCAAACGCCAGTATAATCCCAGTGGATCTTGAGAGGCATGATCGCATCATGGCATTCGCCCTCTCATTGACTCACCTCATAAATGTAGTATTTGCCTCGATGATTGCTGAGGAGAATATTGCGGAGCTCAAGAGGATCGGCGGGAAGACATTTAGGATGCAGCTCTTACTATGTGAGAGTGTGATGATGGAGAGCCCGGACCTATCAGCGGCAATTCAGATGAACAATCCATTTGCGATTGAATATCTCGAGAGGTTCGCCTCAAAATATGATAGGCTACTCAAGTATATCCGCGGAAAGAGAAAGGGGGAATTCATCAAGTTTCATCATGAAGTCTATTCTGCATTATCCCGTCATGAGGATCTCTCAGATTCATACAGGGCCATGTATAGGGCTCTTAGGGCCATAGGAAATGACGGAGAATATTAATCTTTAAGTTTTATGAGCGTATTCGTGTTTAAAACTCCGGGTAGATTCCTTATGGCATCTATCTTCCCGTTTAGTTCATCGATCGTATATGCTTGAATGAAGGCTGCAATGTCATAGTCTCCCGAAACCTCGAAGGCCTTAGTGGCTACTCTCTTAATATTCCTCGCAACCTCATTGGTCATTGTAGGCTCAGTCTCTATTAGGACTATCCCCTCAAACTCAACGGATGTCTCTATCGTGAACTTCTTTATTATGCCCTCGCTTAGAAGCCTCTTTATCCTCCTCCTCACGGCGCCCTCGGTCAATCCGACCTTCTCGGCTATATCGACGTATTTAGCCCTCGCATCATCCTTTAGAATCTTTAGAATCTCTAGGTCAATATCATCCATGTTATTTTTTATGCATCTCATCGGATATAACTTTTGCGAAAATCGTAAAGATAGAACGAAAAACATAAATAAGCTATACATCAACGAAAGAAGAGAGGTGTATCTGATTGCATAAGTTTAGCGGATGCTACACTGCAATAATCACTCCCATGAAGGAAAATTTCGAGGTTGATTACGAGGGGCTTGAGAGACTCGTGGAGTTCCAGTCTGAGCAGGGCGTAAGCGGGATCCTAGCGGTCGGAACGACCGGTGAAAGCCCAACATTAAGCTGGGATGAGCACATAGAAGTAATCAGGAAGGTTCATGAGTTATGCGGGGAGGGACTCTTGACTATAGGCGGGACGGGAAGCAATAATACGCAGGAGTCTCTTGAAGCGACGCGTGAGGTCTCAGACTTCGGAGTTAGGTGCGTCCTACTTGTAGATCCATACTATAATGGGCCGAGCTCACTTGAGATCAGAAAGGAGTATATTGAGCCAATAGCCCGCGAGTTTCCTCACATTCAGGTAATACCGTATGTCATACCAGGTAGGAGTGGAACTCAACTTTTACCTCAGGACCTCGCTATCCTCCACTCTGAACTCGATAATGTTAGAGCCGTGAAGGAGGCAACTGGAAACATTGAGAACATGAGGTTGACGAGGAAGCTCTGCGGGGAGGACTTCGATATACTCTCAGGAGACGATAACATGACTTATAGGATGATGAGGGATCCTATGATACTGGCGAGTGGAGTAGTCTCAGTAGCCTCAAATGTCGCTCCGGGCGCGGTTCAGAGATTCGTCGAGGCGGCTCTTGAGGGGAGGATCGAGGAGGCAGATAGACTACATAAGGCCCTCGAACCGCTATTTTCAATAGTCACGGTTAAGACTGAGGAGGAGACTCCTTATGGCCCTGCCCTCTGCAAGGCTAGAAATCCGCTCCCATATAAAACATTGATGAATATTCTGGGGATGCCATCTGGGCCGTGTAGGCGCCCGCTCGGAAAGATGACGAAGAAGGGATTAAAGGTAGTCTTAGAGGCAGCTAGGAGAGTCTATGAGAAGAACCCGGAGATCCTAGAGCCAGTGGAGAAGTTTTTCGATGTTGACCTCAGCGTGAGATTATACGACGAGAAGTATTGGCGGGGCTTAACTTATGATTAAGATATGCGTTGCGGGCGCGGCTGGACGGATGGGTAGCACTCTGCTCAAGGAGGCTCTTGCAAGCGGATTTGAGATAGTCAGCGGGGTTGAGGCTCCTGGAAACCCTAATGTCGGAAAGACGCTCAGGGAGGCTGGGATATGCGAGAGCGACGCGAGGATCTTTAGCGCTGAGGATCTAAGGGAGGCCGTGAGGGAGGCTGACGTTTACATATCATTCACTACCCCCGAAGCTGAAGTCTCAAATATTCCCATAGTCGCTGATCTCCGAAAGAGGATTGTTATGGGGACTACTGGGCTGTCTGAGGAGCAGATGAGAATAGTTAGGGAGGCCATTGAGGGTAGGGTTCCAGCAGTGATATCGCCGAACTACGCGATAGGAGTGAATATGCTCTTCAGGATGATAAAGATATTGGGGATACTGCCCTCAAACTATGACTTCAGCATAGTTG
>Ga0209410_1001034_pt1 | contig 13402 bp, 11 predicted proteins | sample Mar14436cmmetaG_FD_184135 | JGI IMG/M metagenome (GOLD analysis project Ga0209410, IMG submission 184135) | Marine hydrothermal vent microbial communities from Guaymas Basin, Gulf of California to study Microbial Dark Matter (Phase II) - Marker... ... | reverse complement strand
CAGAAATCTACCAACTAATGGACTTATACCCGCAGGCTCTCGTGCAAAGGCCTGGAATAGAATACATACCGTACCCCTATCATCCAACGCGTCCACAACGCAGAGCTACAAACAGCAGAGAATAGTATTTTCACATTAAATATTTCATATTTATTTTCATCCTCTGCTATGTTTTCTGGAAAAGAGAGGGGAATAACTTGGTTAAATTGCCCGAAAAGTTTCTGAAGTGGAACTATTATCCGCGTCGACGCCTAGCTGAGCAGATGCTCAAGGGAGAGATAGGTGATCCCAGCAAATTCTTCTTGGAGTTCACGCGACATAACCCTGTGCTTTGCACTGCTGCTGTCAATTCCGACGGCAGCATCGAAGTAAATGGCAAGGTTGTAGGTGTAGGCTATGTTTTAAAGCGTGAAATCCTTTCGGAGGCTTTGAAGGAGTTTAGAGACCATATGAAGGCGTCAGACGAAGTCTACGAGAAAATAAAGGGAGAGAAGGAAGCTATGAGAAAGCTTTATGAAGAACATTCGGTTAGAGGCTTAAAACTAATGTTAAAGTACGTTTATAAGCCCGAAAACGAAGCCGAAAAATTTGTTGATTTTGAGAAACTCGCTACGGTGGAGCTGGCTAAGAGGCTGCCGTGGTCTTCAAAGCACACATGGAATATCGTTCAAAGGTCTAGAAACGCTTGTCTAGTATTCTTCCAGCCGCCAATGATAAGTTTTGAGGTTCGAGGAATAATAGACGTGCATATCGATGGAGAATATCACGAACTTGTAACGCTTATTCACGATGCATATCATTATACTCCTCCCGAACATAGGCGCGATAGGCCTGTTTATATCATAAATGTTACTGAGGTATACGATAACAGCCCGAGCAGAAGTGGCTTTGGAACAAAAATAGCATAGGAACCTATATAGGAATAAAGACGCTTTTCGCTAAGAGGGAGACACATGGGGAAAGAGCGAAAGAGACCTGGATATAGGAACGTCTTTGCTCTAGGATTTGTCAGCTTCTTCACCGACGTGTCTACAGAAATGATTCTAGGCATTCTTCCCGTATACGTTGTTCAAGAACTAGGCGCAACTAGGGCTGCTTTGGGACTCATGGAAGGTATAGCTGAAATGACGAACTACATGTTTAGGCTAATAAGCGGCGTTTTGTCAGACAAGCTCGGCAAAAGAAAACTCTTCGTATTTATTGGATACGCATTCTCCGGCATTGCTAAGCCTATGTTTGCGTTCGCGAAAACCTGGCTGGACGCGCTCATAGTCAGGACTTTGGATAGGCTGGGAAAGGGCATACGCACCTCGCCGAGAGACGCGCTCATAAGCCAGTCTGTCAAGGAAAAGGAGGCTGGAAAGGCCTTCGGCATACATAGGACGCTAGACCAGCTCGGGGCCGTTCTAGGTCCCCTAACAGCCTTTATTATAGTGCCGCTTTACGGCGCCAGAACTTTGTTTCTTATATCTTTCATACCAGCGGCTATAGCCTTAGTTATTTTGGCTTTCTTTGTGGTAGACGTGAAAATAGAGAGAAAGCCGCGCGGCATACTTGAGGGAGCTTCTAAAATACTTAGAGGATCGTTCCTCTTGCTTCTTGCATCGCTTGTTATCTTCAATATAGGAGCCTACAACTTCTCCTTCGTAATTGTACGCGCACAGGAGCTCGGAATACCCTTAGCTGCCGCGCCGCTAGTTTACATGCTGATAAACCTTACCCACACAGCGGTCGGCTTCCCTTCAGGGATAGCTGCAGATAAGTGGGGGAGAGAGAAGGTTCTCTTGCTATCCTTTCTTATGTTTTCACTAACGTCGTTTATTCTTGTCTTCGCTACGGGCAGCTGGCTGGATGCTGTGCTTATAGCGTTGCTTTTCGGAGTTTTTCAGGGAATGTACGATACTGTTTCCAGAGCCGTTCTTCCACGATATGTACCTGAAGAGCTAAGGGGGACTGCTTATGGAGTGTACTATATAGCTATTGGACTCGCCTTCTTACTTGGAATCAGTACAGTGGGATACCTCTGGGACGCCTATGGACGACAGGTCGCCTTCTTATACAGTACTGTAACTTCCATCTGCTCGGCTCTGCTTCTAGGGTTTCTTATCAAGCAAACTAAAACGTAACTAGACCTAAGAGGGGGATAAACCTGTTTTCGGGGCGGTATTTAGCTTCATACGCAAACTCATAGCAGCTGCGTTCAACTAGCCATGGAAGTAAAAGGTTTTTTACTTCATCTTTTTCAAGACTTTCACCTAACACCTTCTCAATACTTAAGGATTCTAAATATGACTCTAAAATGGCATCAAAAACGGCTTGATACCACTCGCTCATCAACACAGCCTTACCTTTAATAAATGCTTTAAACACCGATTGATTGGACTTTCTTAGAAAATTCTTATACGCAGAGAATGCTATGTAAACTAGGCTTCTTAAGAGACAAGCAATATCTCTAAGGCAGGGCTCCTTTTCGACCCTATATTTTCTGAGAGGCTCGCCTTCAAAATCAAGGATAAATAGCTGGTTTGGGGTGACTGCTATCTGCCCCAAGTGAAGATCTTGATGAGTCCTAATTTTAATTAGCCCACTAAATTGTTTAAGAATTTTAATTGCCTCATTTATTCTTGCTACAGCTTTTCTCTCTAAGCCAGGTATGTTTAGAAGCCTTAATTCTCTCCGCATTAAGTTTCCATAGCTGGCTATCCTTTTTTCCCAGTCGACTATGTCATTGATGCTTATTTTTTCGGGCTTACACCATGCATTGTCGCATTCCGCCATTTTTTCGTGGAAGCCTGCGACGAATCTTGCAACTCTAATTGCATGTTCATGTGGAAGTTGTAGTCTTTTTCTTCTAATGGTGATACATGCAGCTTTGTAGAAAGCTGCTCCAGCATCTTCCAGTATCTTCACGTATTCCATTAACGTTGCAATGGGTTTTCCCTTCACTTCCCAGTAGGCGTAGACTTCTGGCGTGTACTCTCCAGAAAGATAGCTAAGGAATAGCGGTTCTTGATTTTCGCTGGTAAGCGTTCTATAGCATTTAGCAACTAGCGGACCCAAGTCCGTGTTTAGCTTGATTAGCCTGTTTGTTGAAGATCTGCTTAGCGCTTCAATGCTAGCTATTTTCTGCGGTAGTGGTTTAAAGCCCCTCTTTTCTAGTACTCCAATTTCGTCTCTAAATAGCTTCTCAAAGTAATATGCCGAGAACTCGGCCTCGTATATGTATCTGTCTTGGACCTTAATCAGCGATGCTTCTATTCCGGGTTTTTCTTTATCCAATATTAGAGGTAGAAATACTTCGCTTCCGTCTACGCTAAGCTGAAGTAATAGTAGATTTTTTTCGCCAGGTATTTCTACGGCTTCTTCGATCGATATTCTGCCTTTTTTAGGAAACCATCTTTGCTTGGGCAGCCATTTAATAATTTTCTGAAGCAGCTCAGAGCTAATTGCGTATCGAGCGGTAGACATTGAGCGCCATCTCCGCCGCTTTAGTCCACGTAAATTCCTGCTCTACCCTCTTTATCGCCGACTTTCTCAGCTCGCTTCCAAGCTTCGGATTTGTAAACAGCAGGTTAGCCAGCTCGGCGTCTTCTATCTTGGCGGCTATCATTGTACTTCCGGTTCTGGACGCTTCCATTACGAGCATTAAGTCACTTATAGCTTGAGCAAGCTCGATCGGGTCGCCGGGCGTAACATGGAGCCCAGTGCCGCTGGCGCCGTGCTCTCTTACATCAAGGACTATCTCTTTTAGCCCCCCGACCTTGGATGCTACTACAGGATTCCCTGTAACCATTCCTTCCAGGGCCATTATTCCGAAGGGTTCCCACAGGGACGGCGCTACGAAAACGTCTGCCGATACATGGGCTAGCTTGAATATGCTAGGGGCTATGCCGAATATTACGCGTACATTTTCAGGGTAGGTTCTCACCGTTTCTACGAGAGGTTCTAGGTATTCTTCGGAGCCCCATACGGGAAGTAGTAGGAGTACGAACTTCGCGTTGCCTATCTTTCTAAGTACGAGCGGAATTGCTTCCAGTAGGATGTTGATACCCTTTTGTGCAGCTATTCGGCCAGTCATTATAGCTAATGGGCCGTCGTCGGAGAAGCTTTCAACCCTTCCATCGGGCAGATATGGGGGCGCGTATAGCTGCTCAAGCTTATTCTTCAATTTCTCATCTAAGACTCTAGGTTCACCTTTCGGCATTTCACCTAGCGCTTTAAGGAGAAAGTATCTCCTCAGGTCGTTTCTCTCAAGCTCGTCCTTGCCGAGAAATTCTTTGGCCTTTTCTCCGTGCTTCTCCAGAACTTCTTTTAAGGAGGACTCGTAGCGCCAGTCTGTTCCGTTATACACGTAGCTACCTTTATTTTCCAGATCCCAGCCTAAGGAGTTTAATACGCCGTCTTTATCTTCCCGCAGGTATGTCCTGCTTACTGTGACGAATTTATCGGCTTCTAAGGCGCCTAGGCGTTCTGCTAAGCCTTTACTCATTTCGATGGCTTCCCGAATAGTGATTTTTAGCTTCTTTCCCTTATAACTGATGATGTGTTCTCGTTCTGGGTCTAGGCCGGCCTGTACTGCATCGTTCAGCGAGATCTTCTCCCGCGTTAGCAAATGTATGTGGTAAACAAATTTTACGGGCAGGTTCTCTGCTTCACGGACTATTTTTGCTCTTAGAAGAGCGAAAACACTGTGCCAGTCGTGGAAGTGTACTATATCTGGCGCTTCAAGTCCTAGTTTTTCACGTTTGAGAAGTAATTGTTCAACGCATTTCGAAAAGGCGTATATCTTTTCTTTGAGGCTGGCCGGATCGTATACGCCTGGCCTTGAAAGCGGGCCGCCTCCAACCAATAGGAACTTGACGCTCTTCCACTCCCGAATGTAAACTGGGCCGTAGCCTTCCAACTCTAGCTGAGGGCGTCCTTCAACTGTGCCGTGTGTCGGCATTATTATCGTAGCTTTTACTCCTAAGCTTACTAGGCCGCGGGAAAGGTTTGGTGGCACTTCGCCTAGTCCTCCAACCTTTGCAAAGGGTTTTGCTTCAAAGGTTGTCATCCAGACATTTTTTATTTCGTTCGCCAAAGGTCTCACCCCTCAATCTCTACACTGAACGTGTTGAAAAATTCCTGCCCGGCTTCTAGGTCTAGAGGATAGTTGAAAAGGATGCCGAGTCCCTGAAACATTTTTCTTAGGCCTTTTTCGGTCATGGATAAGCTGTGAAGCGGGGCCGCCCATACCTGGGCTCTTGCTTCGCTTTTTATGATTAGCCGCGGGTAACCTTCGGTTATAAGAGATACTTCGTTTGCTTTTTCGACTGCAGCCGTGTCTTCTATGCATTTATATTCTCTATTAATGCTGTATCCTACTTTTAATCCTTCCTCAGGAAGACGGGGAAGAAACGTTAACTCTGTAGAGAAAAGGTAATGTACGCTTGATTTTTCGAGATTTTTTACTCTATATTTTACCTGTAAGCCGTTAGTCTCCAACCTGTAAATTTTCTCCACGAAAATAAGCCGCGGCTTATTTAGGCTCCACTCTTTGCCTGTAAACATCACGTGGACCTCATCTTCTTTAACGTAGTAGGTGTTTCTGCCGAGGGCTAGGTCGCTAGTGTCTATGTAGGGGGTATTTCCGGTCCAATCATTTATGGTTGCGCCTTCTCTCCAAATGTGGTCTCTAAAGCTTACTCGCCTGTACCAGTCCGGGCGGAAGTCCGAGACGTTTTCTAGATAGCTTTCCATGTATCTCGACATTGTAGCTTGGAAGTTATGTTCGCATCCTTCAAGCTTGATGTCGAGCTCGAAGAGGCTTCCCCCGTCGGAGGGCTTCACGTAGGCGTTTATCCGCTTAGACTCTAGGAGAAGCTCCATCTCCCCGTCATAGTCGAAATCCGTTTCTACAATCCTGACATTTTCGGCTTCAAGGGCTTCTTCGGCCATTCTCTCGGCTCGTATTAGGTGCTCGTACACGCTTTGCCTCAGAAATGGCAAGTATATGCCTCCGAAAAGCCCATGCCAGTAAGCGTCGTTGCACTGTCCAAGCATATACTCCTTGTAGGCTGGATGATACTCTCTGAGGCGGGAAATTTTCCTTCTCACCCATAGCATTTTCTTGTGCATGTTGTTACTTTCCCTATATTTTCTCAGGAAGTTAGGGAAGTATCCCCCGCTCCACTCCTGCATTTTATCGTAGCTTCCAGGCGGCAGGTAGACGAGCCCTCTGTAGCCCTTAGATGCTAAGTATCGTTGAGGTGTTGATGTTTCCACGGCTTGATTGCTCCTCAACATTTCGAAGAACTTTGTGAGCCACTTCTCTGCGTCACTGGCGTTCCACCACTCGCCGAACTTTTCAGCATCGCTTCCCCATAAAACGTATAGGCTTCCTTCGGCATCAGCGTACTTTTTAAGATATTCTAGAACTTCTTCGGGGCTTTTCCAAGGCAGAATATAGCGGACCCTCGCATCTATAAAAAATACGCCAAGGCTTCTTCCCGAGTACTCGGTTAGCCATGCCCGATGTACGTCTTTTTCGCTTAGCCCGATGCGATAGCCCACTTCATCGTCAACTACGACGTATTGGTATCCGGCCTCCCACAGTGCTGCTGGCAAAGTGGGATCCCATATGCGCTCCGCAAGCCAAGCTCCCTTGGGACGCACGCCTAAAAGTTCTTCTACAAGTCTCCGTCCAGCTCTTAACTGTGTTACTCTATCCTCGAAAGGCAATAGAGGGAGTGGAGCTTCAGAGTAGCTGCCTCCGAGCACCTCTATATTGCCTCTGCTAATAAGCCTCTTGAGACGCTCTAAGTATCCTGGATAGTGCTTTCTCCACATCAGAAGTAGGGGACCGGAGAAGTGCAGAGTCAGCCTCATCTCGGGAAATCGTTCGAAAATTTTAGTGAGAAGCAGGTAGGAGTTGCGCTGTACGCGGTGAAAAACGCTGCTTAGTTGTCCAACTGGCTGATGAAAATGAACTACAAAAACGAAACTGGTTTTCACATTATAGCACCACAAGAAAAAGGCTTTCAAACTATTTTAGCGTGTCGGCTATAGAGACCTCAGCACAGTTATAACCCCTTCGCGTAACATCGAGACGGCAATTACGGCTAGTACAAAAGACATTATTCTGGAGAAAACTAGTATTAGGTTTCTTCCTAGCTTTCTCAGCATGATATCGCTGAATTTAAGTATGATGAAAGCCAACAGAGTGTTTGCGATAATCGATATTAAAGTTTGAATTTCTCCGTATATTTGGCTGAGGTAGATAACTGTGTATATGCTTCCAGGGCCAGCGAGTAGAGGTGTTGCCATGGGGACTATGCTTACGTCTTCACTTCTAAGAGTCTCGGCTTCTACCCGTCCTAGGACTCCCTCGATCGCTAGCAATAATAGGAGGAGGCCTCCGGCTATTTCGAGATCCTCGAATCCCGTGCCGTAGAAGGAGAATAGGGACCATCCCAGAAGGGCGAAAAAGACTAACAGGCTTCCCGCTACTATTGTGGATACTTTGAAGGCTTTATTTCGCTCCTCCGCTGTCATGCTCATTGTTAGGGAATAAAAAATGGGGACGTTGCCTATGGCATCGAAGACCACAAAAAGCAGTATAAAGGATTCCCACAAGCCTTCAAACATAAGAAAAAATGAGAAAGAACATTTTATATTCTCTATGGTTCAGCTATGAATTCGACATATACTGATACAGAGACTTGTCCTTCGCCGGGCATCAACGGTACAGATCCTGCTTCCGCCCTAGTATAATATATTGGCGGTGTATATCCGCTTTGAACGCTCATGGATTTTATGCCAGTTATTCTTAGTCCGGCAGCTTCTGCAAGCGCTTCAGCGGTTTTTAAAGCATTTTCGTAGGCTAGTTTTATGGCTTGTAGCCTTAGCTCTTTACTTTTTTCTTCAGAAATTCCAAAGGATATCTGTCCTAACCCTGTAGCCCCGTGATATATGGCGTCGCCCAAGATTTCTCCTGCCAACTTTAGGTCAGTAAGGCGCACACGAAGTGAGTAATAAGCCTTATACGCGACGATTTTAGGTGGTTTTTGGTCGTAGTCGTATACTGGCGTAAGTGCAACGCTTGTTGTCGTTATGTTTTGGTCTTGTACTCCCTTATCCTTCAGGTAACTTATTAGCTGATTTGCTCGGCTTGTTGCTTCACTTAACGCCTCACCAGGAGTGTCAGCCTGTACCTCAATACTCAGACTTATGTAAATTGTATTTGGCTTTGCTTTTATGCTGCCAATGCCTGTAACCTTTATGAGCGTGGTTCCGTTGTATATGGGTGAACTTCTAACTTCAGGTGATAGATCGCCAGAGCTTTGTATGCCTTGTTTTTTAACCTTATAAAGATTTACTATGACTAGAGCTACTGCTATTATTATGATGCCCACTAGCAAGCGCTTATATAGATTTTTCATAGTCATCGAAATTAAATTATCCGACGTAGTTATTACGTCTACTTATGTTCTAAGTATTGTACGCCTTGCTAACATGGTAAGGGAAGAGATATAATTGGCTTTTAGTTTAATGCTATAGTTCTGTGAGGTAATAGAAGGGACGTTGCCATGCAGAAAAGGATGAGCACGCCGCTGCTTGTGGAAACTTTTAGCTTGGCATTTATAGCTGTTGTAGCTGTTGTGCTAGCGGCTTTTATTTCTGGTAGAGATGCATTTTCTGTAATTATTAGAGCTTCACTAATTCTAATATCGCTAATAGCTTTACTTTCCATATACTTTGGACTTAAAAGGTATAGGAGGATGGCTGGTTACCTTGAAGCTCTGATTAAACCTTATGCTCAATCGATACACAAACTTACTGAAACTCGATGGATAATAATGTTAAGAGAGGGAAATATGGTGCTCGATCTCAATTTAAAGAGAGGAGGAAAAAACTATTTTCTGCTTGACTTAAACTTTTATGTTCCTCGGATAAGCTATTCCCCGATGAACATATATGCCTACATTGAAGCCGGCCAGCTTAAAATGCTGCTAGAAAGCGGAGAGAAGGTCAAAAAGGTAGCTAATAAGGTAGCGAGTCTTGCAGGTGCTCTAGCAAAAAGTCTGAAAGCTCCTGTTTTAGTAAATACTCAAAGTGGAGTTCTGAATGTTCTTGGAAGACAATTCAGATATCAGGCAAAAATAAGTGAACTCGACGTACCCATAAATGGCGTAAAAACTGCCCTCAGCTATGGAATAAGAATTGCAAAAGAACTTTCATTCGCACAATTTGAGAGAAAAAATTAATGGTTAGTATTAATATTATCACATATGAGCGAGAAAAAGGTCAAAGTAAAAAAGGCTGACGGATCGCTCGAAGAATTTGATAAAAACAAGTTAATTGATAGCATGGTTGCAGCCGGCGCTTCAAAAAGACTAGCTAAACAAATAGCAAACTATGTTGAAAAGCGGGTTTATGATGGAATACCCACATCCGAAATTCGGAGAATAGTTCTAATCAAGCTTAACGAAAAGAAGCCAGAAGCCGCTGAGGCCTGGCGCTTCTACGACCGAATAGTTAAGGGCAGGATAACCTTCGAAGATGGCAAATACGTCGTAGTGGAGAAAGGCAAATTGTATCTAGGCACCCAGGTAAAAGACGTGGGACCAAAAGGTCTCTCGCATGCAAAGGAAGTAGAGGAAATACTTAAGGAGATGGACGAAGATCTCGAGCATGGCATCTCACGTAGAACAATAAATGCACGATGTTTCGCCCTCTTCATGGGCGTACTTAAATCGAAGAAAATGCCAGTAGAAGAAAAGAAAAAAGCAATAGAACTAATTAACAATTGGCGCGAAAAACACGGCTGGAAACCGTATAAACTAAAACGAGAAATAACATAGAAATAAAGAATAAATCATTTTTACAATCTTTTTATATCTACTATAAAAAATTTAGAAATAGATTTATTTTAATGATAAAAAATTCGAATAAGGTTTTTATAGAACCGAAAATAAAAATGAATGGTGAAAACATGAATAGTGCTCTTCTAGTCACCCTTAACAGCTCATTAGAAATTAAGGACGTAATAATGAACATTATAACATCTATAATTAACGCCATCCCAAGTATCATAGCAGCCCTAATAATCATAGGCATAGGCTACATTATCGGCGAAGGCGTAGGAAAAGCAGTAAACAAACTCATTGAAATCACGAAAATAGAGGAAAACTTCGACAAAACCGAGACTGGTAAAGCCTTTAGGCAGGCGGGAATCGACTTAAGCTCCTTCATCGGCTCATTAACAAAGGCCTTCGTAGTAGTAATATCGCTGGCCGTTGCACTCCAAGTATTGAACATAGGCGGCCCTGTTAGCCAGTATATCATATTTATCGCCGATTACTTGCCGCGCATAATCGGCGCCGTACTGGTGCTCACGCTCGGCGTGGTTCTCTTCGAGTTCCTCACTAGCTTCATAGCCAAGGCCTTCTCGACAACGCTACCCGAGCGGCACAGAGAACTTGCAGACCTATTGAAAGATCTCATAATGATAGGCCTAATAGCGGTACTAGTAACTGTAGCTCTCAACATGCTCCTGCTACCCGGCGAATACGTCTACCCACTGATACTTGGCGCCGTCATCATCGGCGTCGGGATCAGCATAACCGAAAGACTAGTCAACTCTATAGCAGAAGACCACGAGGAATTTAAACCCGTTGCTGGGCACGCTAAGTTCCTGCTCTACCTCATCTTCATCGTCGTAGGCGTAGCGGGAATGTTCAGCAGCTTCCCGGGAACCAGCGGCGTTATAGCGAACGTCGCCTGGGGCGTCGCTATAGCAGCAGCCCTCATGTTAGTACCAGTAATATACAGGCTTAGCAAAGATCTCGTAAAGCAGAGCTAAAAACTATATAAAAAATTAATCTTCCTTTTTCTTTTTTCTTTTTGTGCCTCGAATAGTTTATGAGCCTGCTGAGGATGTTAGAAAGCTCGCCCTTAACATTATTAAAAAGTTAGAGTTTAACCATATTAATCCGAATAGAATTTTCTTCGTTAGAAGCCGTAATTCTCGCAGCTCCTCGGTTGCGCGTATTTGGGCGTTACCCAGTATCTGGAGGTATGCCTTAAATTTAGAGCCAACTTACATTATTGAAGTGCTTGCCGAGAAATACGATAGTTTGCCGGAAAGCGAGAAAATAAAAGTACTGATTCATGAGCTGCTCCATATTCCTTCAAAATTCAGCGGGGGGTTACGACCCCATGGGAAATGTGTAAATAGAAAAAGGGTTAATGAGTTGTACCTTAGATATTTAAACTCTTAGTCTTGACTTTTCTCTGTTTTCTTAAAGAGCTGGGTTACGCGCTCTAGAGGTTTTATAGCGCTGAAGACCTCTAGAGGTAGAACTATTTTGGTGGATGGGGCTGCGGCAACCTTGTTTAGAACCTCGAAGTACTGGAGCAGTAGCGTTCTCTCGTCTAGCTTTGTTGCAACTTCGTTTACTGTTTTTAGCGCTGTAGCAATGCCTTCAGCCCTAAGGATGGCGGCTTGCTTCTCTCCCTCGGCTCTTAGAATTGCTGCCTGTTTTTCTCCCTCGGCGACTCTTATCGCGGACTCCTTCTTACCTTCAGCTTCCGTGACCATGGCGCGTCTTGTGCGCTCGGCGCTCATCTGCTTTATCATCGCGTCTTGAACTTGCCTAGGCGGTATGATTTCCCTTATCTCCACTGCTGTTATTTTGACTCCCCATCTCTCTGTTACTTCGTCGAGTTTTGTTCTTAGTACTTGGTTAATGTATTCGCGTTGTGCTAAGACGTGATCTAGGTCAATGTCACCTACAACTGCTCTCAGCGTAGTTGTGGCTAGTCCCACGGCTGCTCCTTCGAAGTTAGCTACTTCGACTACGCTTTTCATAGGGTCTATTACTTTATAGTATATTAGGAAGTCTATGTCGACTGGCGCGTTGTCTTTGGTTATACATGTTTGATGTGTTACTTCGATGAATTGTTCTCTGAGGTCTACGACCATTGCTTTGTCTATTATTGGCCATATGATTACTAGGCCCGGCCCTTTTACTGCTATTGCTCGGCCTAGGCGGAATATTACTAGGCGCTGATATTCTGGAACTATCTTTATGGCTGAGGCTATGAGTGCAAGAATAAAAATTAGAACTATTACAGCAATAATTAGATTTATCATCATTAGGTCAAATTCTTGAAGTAGAATAGCTGCCTGCTCAAGCAGGGCTCGCAACATCTCAGATCACTTCTTTCCATCCTATGTTTTCTTTACATATAAAGTTAACCCGCTAACCTTCTCTACCACTACTTTTTCTCCTTCCCTTATTTCTTCGCTGCTGTATGCTGTCCACGTTTCACCCTCCACGTATACTACCCCTGGCTTCGCGGGTGATATAGGGGTTTTTGCTATGCCCACCTTACCGACGAGTCTTTCCTCTAGTGTTGGCTTTTTCATTGATAGGGCTTTTGATGCCTTCTGTATGGTGATTACTATAAACGTGGATACTGCTAGTAGGAAGAAGGCTAGTGGAGGTGCATACTCTATTATGTTTACGTAGGGGCGTTGGGCGTATTGTATGAAGACCGAGAGGGTTAGGCAGATTATTCCCAGTATACCGAATACTTGTATTCCGGGCTTTTTTAGCTCTAATATTATTAATGCTATGCCAGCAATGACTAGCGTAAACGCGAGCAAGTTTGGTCCAATTATATTAAAAACGTAGAATGCAAGGAGCACCATTGTTCCGCCGAGTATTCCCCACCCCTGCATCCCAGTTGCCTTTATTTCCAGCAATATGAGAAGTATTCCAATTACCAGCATGACTAAAGCGACTCCGGGGTCGAAAAGCAACGAAGCCAGCTCTGAAAATAAATCAGGCTCCACTGCAATGATCCTCGAATATCCTCCTTCCCTATTTAATGCATCTAAGAGCGAAGAGACTTCTTCCACCACGCCCATAGATGCTAATTCCTCCGTTGTGAAGGCGCGATTTTCCGAGACCATTTTTTCTAGTTCGCTTTTCACAGTCTGGTTGGCAGTTTTTGCTAAACTTCTAACCCTAGCCTCCACGTATTTCACAACTTTGTCTGACGGAGGTATGGGTTGGCAAGCTCCGAACACTGCCCCAGGCCCCATGTATATTTTCTCCGCCGCTAAGGCCATCAGCGCCCCCGCCGAGACGGCTTTTGCCCCTGGAGGAATCCACGCTATTACGCGGCAGTTGCAGCTGCTTAGTTCTTCGATAATTTCGTCTGCTGCAGCTAGGTAACCGCCATAGCTGTCTATCTCAATAATCATTAGCTGCGCTTTGTTCTCCTCTACCTTTCTTACTCCCTTCTTAACAACATATACCATACCGTAATCTACTCTTCCGGAAAGGTGAACAACAATTACGGTTTGAGGTTCACTATAAGCTGTATTTAAACGAGCTATTAAAAGTAAGAA
>Ga0209410_1001033_pt1 | contig 13403 bp, 30 predicted proteins | sample Mar14436cmmetaG_FD_184135 | JGI IMG/M metagenome (GOLD analysis project Ga0209410, IMG submission 184135) | Marine hydrothermal vent microbial communities from Guaymas Basin, Gulf of California to study Microbial Dark Matter (Phase II) - Marker... ... | reverse complement strand
GGAGGTAGCTATTTCGTTGTATCCAGACATAGGTGATATTGATGATGACGAGTGGAATGATATTGAGAAGTGTATAGAGAAAGTCAGAAAAATCCTCAAAAAGATAACAGGGATTGACTTCAAGATTGAGGTTGAATACTGCGTCAACACTAATGAGAGAGCAGTTAGAGTAGAGCCTGATGTGGTGGATGATGAGACAGCAGAGATAATCAACGGACTAACGGTGGAGTGCGGAGAAGTAGAGATAGAAATTACTGCGGAGTTCTCACCAGATTATGTTCCACCCTCGCTGAGGAGGTGAGTAAAAAATGGCCACTCGTTGCACCATAACCGTAAGGGACGAAGAAGGGTGCGAATATACAATATACAGGCATCACGATGGCAACCCTGAGTGCGTCGTGAGCGATCTTCGCCTATTCATGCAATTCTACAAGAGAAGTCCTGTAGAAGACCCGGAGTATTTCCTCGCCAATTTCATTTGCATGGCAAAGATGCATATACTCTATGTGTATCTTGGGACACGCATAGGCGTAATGGAAGTAGTGAGGGCGGAGCCAGGAAGCTCATGGAGAGAGCTCTTGTTATCTTCTTACGGCGTCTGCGCTCCAGACTGCGAGCATGACGACTTGGAATACAAGTATCTCATTTATCCCGAAAACGGCAAGGTAATGCTGAAGATAGAGAAGTTTGACTACGAGAGTAGAGCGTTCAGAGAAGTCTTCAACGACGAAATAGAGGAGGCGTTCAAGCGCTGGGCGAGAGAAGACGGTTGCCATCTGAGACGAGAGTGGCTACCCTCCCCCTAATTCTTCTATTTTTTCCCTCTTTTTCGCTTGGGGGTGATGGAAATGGGAACACGATGCTCTATAACTATTAGAGACAAATATGGAAAGGAATACCGCATATACAGACATAATGACGGCTATCCTGAAGGTGTCGTGAGTGATTTGCAGATTTTCATGAGTGCCTACGACAGAAGCCCCGTAGAAAGCCCTGAGTATTTCCTTGCCAACTTCATATTCTATGCGAAGCTTGCACTGTGGGAAAGATACAAAAAGAAAAAACGAGCCTCCAAACCCTGGGAGTTCAATTACGGCGTATGCTCCCCAAACTGCGAGCATGGAGACTTGGAATACAAATATCTCATCTATCCTAAAGACGGCAAAGTAATGCTCAAAATAGAGCGGTTCTCCTACGAGACCATGAACTTCAAAGAAATCTTCAACGGTGAAATAGAGAAGGCGTTTGAGAAGTGGGCAGATAGCGGAGGTTGCCATCTGGAGCCTAAGCTGCTTTACTGAATGCTCCTGCACACCCTCTCTTCTATTTTTCCCTCTTTTGCTTTGGGGGTAAAAATGGTGGTGCGATGTCCCTTCTGCGGGGAAAAATTAGATTATGTGGAAGTAGAGTGCTACGAGAAGTGCTGGATGCTGTATAAAGTCTATCCTGACAAAGACCCACGCTTTCCCCACTTAAGCAATCTCGTATGGGAAGAAGATGAAAGAGAGAGCGTAGACGGTAGCGAGATAAAAGAAGTCAGCTGTCCTTACTGTCATGCAACGCTCCCGCTGAAAGATGAGGATGAAATAGAGGAATTCTTTGAGGGCTCTCTTGTCATCACGCCTCTGAACGACCCACGCATCAGAATGCTGAACGAGAGGCGTGTGCTTTTCAAAGGTAAGCTCTATGAGCTGCGACGAATCCATGAGCTTGTGCGAGACTTTGATGGCATAGTGCGAGAGCCTTTCAGTTATGACGGTGCGGAGCGGAGATTTACGGTGCTTGTGCTGAGCGAGCTCTGACCCCTCTTTTTATTTCCCTTTTTCCACTAAATATTTATATACTAAATAACTATGAGAGTAGTGATGCGATATGAGAGCGAGATGGGGGAAGCGGGAACCGCAGGGATATTACCCTGTGAGCATTCTGCTAACGGCGGAGCAGTATGAGGGCTTACGGCGCCTCGTGGATGAAGGACGATATAAGAACTTCTCGGAGGCGTTGCGAGCTGCGGTGGATGCGTTTTTGGAGCGTTTTGAGGGGCGTGAGGCGAGAAATGAGAGTGAGATGCCCGAAATGCGGGAAGAAGATGAAACGAAGTTATCGTGACCCTTTCTTAGTGACATGGAGCTGCGAAGACTGCAACCTCAGCCTGATACTTCAATATGGATATGACTTGGAGCTGAGGCAAGTAGGTTTGTATATATCTCTTTTCGGCGTCGCTCTTCAGACAGTAGCATTCATACTTTTGGTTACAATCGGCTCATCAGCTTGGCTTCCTGTATGGCTTGAGGGGGCGGCTATTTGGGGGATAGGCATGTTCTTTCTTGAGAGGAAAGTGGTGGAAGAAAAAACCATCATCAATTGGAACAACGAGGGGGTGAAAGATGAGCGAGATGGACGAGGAACTGCGTGAGAAAGTTCGTGAGAAATTAGAGGAATCGCAGGAAATACATAAACTTTTGCGTAGAGCGAAACTTCTGCGGGAGCTTGCGAACCTTCCGTGCAAAACAGAAGAGGCGAAGAGAAAGGCGGAACTTCTGCTGCGAATTGCTGTTGTTTATGAGGTGCGTGTGAAGAAGCTTGGGGGTGAGTGAGGTGACAAAGCAAATAAGAGAAATAAAAGCAAAAGTAGTCAATACGGGTGTGAATGTATATATTGACCTGCCAAGAATTCCTGAATTCAAGCATGAAGAGAGACTTGAATATGCAGAGACGCAAGACGGCGGAGCAGTAATCGTCAAAGACGGCTTTGCAGGTGTCTGTGAGGAGGTTTTACAGGCAAAAGTCCTCCCGTGCCTATACAGAGCGATGGACCATCTTGAGCGAGACCAGTATGACAGCGCTTATGAAGAAGTGAATGATGCTGTTGCCATCATCGCAAACAGAATTCTGAGGGGACTTTCACTACAAGATCTTGATGCAATCAGAGCGCTCGCATGGGCTGATAGGAAGAGGTGAAAGAGCGGGTAGAGAAACCTCTCCCTTATTTTTCCCTTTGGGGGTGAGCGAGATGGGTCTGCGAGAAAGAGCAATTAAGGCGTATGAAGAGGATAAAAAGAGACGAGAAGAGAGTGAGAGGCGAGAGGCGGAATCTTTCGCAGAGCGTAAAGCAAAAGAATTTGAAAGAATATTCGGCGTCAAGCCTGATAAAGTCCAACCAGTAACGCCTTACGAGTGCTCTATTGAGTGCGATGGTTTAACCTTCAGAGTGCGAGATACTGCCTTCGGAGCCAGATTTGAAGCAGGTGTTCCATGCCCAAAGTGCGGGAGACCTGTCTTCATGCAAGTGGATTCTCTGGCAGGTTTAGGCTATTGGCTCACCCACCCAGTAGAATGCTCTGAGTGCATCAAGTCTTCTGGGACGAGAGAGCTGAGTGTAGAGGAGCAAATCGTCCAGAAACTCCGAGAAATCCTTGACCTGCTGGAAGAGGAGCGAGCTTGAGTCGTAAAGGTGAGGAAAATGGAGTTTGAAGTAGAGCCGTGCCTTGAGCCGAAATACTGTGCTGTGTGCTGGTGGTATGTTAAAGTGGAGTGCATCCACAGACCCCTCAACTACGCCGACATTCTTTTGAACGGTGTGCCTGTCTGTGAGGAACACCTCCCAATGGTTCTAAAGGAACCTGCAAGCCCAAACTTTGCAATTTGCCGCTACTTTGAGAAGAGAGCGAAGGAGCTGGAGGAGAAGTCAGGGATAGAAGTAGAGTGCGAGCCTGCGTTTTTCCGATGGAACCTGCGGGCATGCCTTAGGGTCACGATGAAAGAGCAGTCAGGGGAGGATTAGGTATGAGGGCGGAAGTATGGTTAGAGGAAATAGATGAAGAGAGATACGAAGCAATCTGCCCGTTTTGTCGCAAGAGAACAATCTTAGAAAGAGAGGTAATTAGAAGAACTCCAATTTGGAGAATCCCATACGAAGAGGTTGAAGAGGTGGAGTGGCGTGCTTTGGATTACTGCAAGCATTTCGCCGACATAGACCCACTCAAAAAGGCGGCTATATTTGAGCGGTGAGGTGTGTGTGATGGAAGAGGACGAAGTCGTCTTATACATCTGCAAGAAATGTGCAAAGGAATTCTACTGCCCCGACGACACTGCGAACTTTTGCCCATACTGCGGTGACACTCAGATAATTCGCCTATTCTTAGTTGATGCTGTCGTAATGACAAGAGAGCAGTGCAGTTTGAGCGGGTAATCACTCTTTCTTCTATTTTTTCTTTTGCTTAGGGGTGAGAGAAATGAGGAAAAAAGAGTATGATGGCGATTTCATAGAAGAACTCATCAGTATAGCGAGGGAAAGCACAAGGTCGTATCTGGAATTGATAAAACTGAGGAACAAGGCGAGAGATTTTCTGGACAATCTTAAGGATGCTATTGAGGCTGCAGTTGAAGAGGAAATAAAGAGGTCGGGGATATGCCCAGAAGAAAAGACTATCCATTTGGGCGAGGAGGAGCCCAGAATAAATATTGAAATAGTGCGAATTAGGGGTGAATATTCCGACCCTTCCGACCCTGCCAACTATGGAGTAAAAGTTGAAATTGATGCGCCGCTTTACGGATATTTAGACACGGTTCTGAAGCTTTACGAAAAGAGGAGGGAGATAATCAAACATGCCAGGAAGCAAGTGGAAGAGTGGAGAAAGAAAAGTGAGGAAGGGGCGAGAGTCCTCAAAGCTCTTGAAAACGCCCTCACACCACTCGCCAATGTGCAATGATTAAATTGGGGGAGAAATGGGTGGAAAAATGGTGAAGAAAGCTAAACGGATGAGCGGATTAGAGCTGACACCTATTGCCGCAGAGCATGTGGAAGCAACATTCATCCTCATTCCGAGAGAAATCAGAATTCTTGAGACTGCTTTCGCACAATCATTAGAAGATTTCGTGAGATACCTCAATGTCTTCGGCATTCCCTGTGCATTCTACTTAGAGGCGGGTGTAATTCCTACTGCCGCTAAAGGAATTGTCTTCGCAGTGGGTAGAGGTCAAGATTTCTACGAAAGTCTCGTAGAAGGAAGACTGATTATACCTCTCTTAGTCGTCGCAGAGATGGAAAATTACACACCGAAGATAGAGCACGGAGGCGTTCAGATAGATGTCTTCCGTGTGGAAACGCACCCGCTCATGGCAACTGTCGCACAGATAGCTGCCGCTTTGTTACGCATAGGCAGAGGTGAGGTAGAAGATGAAGGCGATAGCTGGGGAAGACATAGAAATAGAGGGTGAAGATGCAAACAGCAAAACCCTCAGAAAGTTAGAAGAGCTGAGAGACGAGCTTGCGATGCTTGAGAGAGATTTAGAGGATTTGAGAGAGAACACAGGCATCGGGATGGACAACATCATCAGAACTCTTAACATCGTCTTAGACACTATTGAAGAGCTGGAAGAGAAAATAGAGCACCTTGAGACACAATTTCAGAATTTCTTGGACAACTTCCCATACATGCTGCCACCATAACCGCCTCTTTCCATTTTTTCCCTTTTGGGGGTGAGAGTAAGATGGTGGAGACATATTTCGTGTGTGGTCGCTGTGGTAAGGCGAGAAAGAGGGGAGAAGTCGTCATTGTCTCGGCATCGGTATACGGAGTTAATGACGGTTTCGTGGCGATAAGGTGCAAGGAACACAAAAACGCATATGAGGCGGCGAGAAGGGCGGCGTGGAGACATGCGAAGAGAGTTAAAGAGAAGATGAGGGAGAGGGGCGACGGCGATGCTTATGATTATTAAGGGGTGAGAAGGCATGGTAGCATCAAAATGGGAAATCGCATTCGCAATCGCTTACCCGCCCATTACTGGCGCCTTGATTTACATTCTGACCGAGCCGAAAACAGCCGATGTAGCAATTTGTGCAATTATATGGACTCTCCTCTGGTGGTTCGCCTTCGCTGTGGCAAGAGCATTGGAAAGTTTTCATTAGGAGGTGAGAAAGGATGGGGAAGGTAGTTAAGACGATTTTGAATCTGCTCAACCCAACCGCAGTAGTGCTCGCTTTAGCGTATCTGCTCAAACCGAAGACGGTTGTAGAAATACTCTGTTTTATCTTGGTTGCAGTGTGGCTTTGGCTCTTAGTGTATGCAGTATGCGTGGTGGTCTCTGAGTATGAGGATTATCTCTGAGGCAAGATGGCACGCCCTTTATTTTCCCTTTGGGGGTTCGCATGGCTGTGATGAACAAAAAACTGCAAATATCAACTATAAATAGACTATTGGCGAGGAAGGGGATTGCCACAGACATAGTGGATTTAGAAGCACTCGTGGACGAAAACCTTTCACTGCCCGAAAACATAGCAAATGTAGAGAAAGAGCTGGGCTTTCAGCTCAGAGCTTCGGATGAGGATGTGGCGGAGGTGATGCGAGATATGGAAGATGTCTATCAGACGCCTGAAAGCATTAATGAGGAAATTGAAGAGACTTATGAGGATGCGAGGCGAGAGCGTGAGCTGCTACTGTCGCAGGAAATAGACATGCAATTGGAGAATGCGACGAGAGACGACCCCTTCTTCTTCGCAAAATTCTTCTTTCCTGACCTTGTAGGCAAGCAGTATGATGATGTGCGACGCTCTGCACTGCTTTGCGCTGCAACCGCTGGCTTTGAAACGAGCAGAGTTCGTCGCAGGTTGCACATGCTTCTTGTGGGCCCGCCAGGCTGTGGCAAAACAGAAATCTTACTGTGGTTCAACAGGCATCTGAACGCTCACTTCGTGAACGCTGAATTCGCCACGAAAGTCGGATTGAGTGGAGATGCTCGTGGCGGTGAAGTAACGCCAGGAGCGCTTGCAGAAGCAGATGGCGGAATTATATGCATAGATGAGCTTGACCGCCTCGCCCACAACGACCAGAACGCACTCTTACAGGCAATGGAAGAAGGCACATACATCGTCGTAAAAGGAAAGCACAGACAAAGACTGCGAGCAAATGTCGTCGTCATAGCGTCTGCAAACGAGAAGAAGAAAATTCAGAAACCGCTCTTAGACCGCTTTGATTTCGTTCATGAGCTCAGGACGCCAACGAGAGAAGAGCGCATGAAGACGGTGCCGACACTCGTTGAGACCTTCTTCTCATCAACATCGTCGCAAGAGAAAGTGCTTCGGCATTATCTGAGTTTCGTGCAAAACTACGAGCCGAAAGTCGGCGACGAAGTGAAAGAGCGGATTTCAAAGCTCATAATGACTTACATCCGCATCGCAAAGTCCGACATAACGCAGTTCTCCTATCGCTCTCTTGAGCTCTCAATTCTGCGGGTCGCTTACGCAATCGCAAAACTGCAAAGGAGCGACCTTAAGGAGGAGCATGTAAATCAAGCGATAAGCCTCAAAGACCCAGAGTATGCTGCGGAAGTGGAAGCAGTTCTGAAGGCTCACGAAAGCGGTCTGCTGGCGTAATTCTCTTATTTTTTCCTTTCCTTTTTTAATTTGGGGGTGGTGAAAATGGAGGAGAGAATGAAAGAACCCTGGGAGATGACGAAAGAAGAGTGGGAGGAACTTCTGAGAAAAAGATTAACAGAAGAAGAAGCCGTAAAGTATTTTCCCAGGAAGAACATATATGATGAATATAGGATATACCACAAAAGATACGGGGTAGGAGAAGAAAGTTTCATAGTGCCTACTTATAAATTTCTAAAAGCGCCCAAGTCGGGAACTTTTGAAATAAATCAATACATTCTGCAATCCAATCCTGATTTTATAGAGACACTTCGTCGGTGGCACATTGAACAAGCACTCAAAGAAGGCAAGCCCGTTCCTCCAGAAGTTCTTAAGGATTATCCAGATTTAGCGGAGAAGTATGGTAAAGCAGTGAGAGAGGAAGATGAGAGAACGCTAAAGGAGGAGATATTAAATATTATACGAACTCATAAAAGACTTGAGGAGGCAACCCCTCTGTTCCGAGAGCTGAGTGAGAAATACGGATTAGAGTTATACAAAATTCTCGCTGAACTCGTCAGAGAAAATAAACTTAAGGGGGGGATAACAAAGGCAGGTCGTTTTCGTTACTGGGAGCTGCCTGAAGAGGAAGAAGAGAAAAAAGAAGAGAAGAAAGAGGCAAAGCCTAAGGAAGAAGCCATAGTAGAAAAGCTCGCAGAATTAATTGAGGAGAAGGAGAGACTTGCCAAAGAAAGAGCCAAAGAAGAAAGAAAACCCCTGAAACCTCGCAAGCGCAAGATTCACATCCCTGAGGAAATTAGAGAAGAAATTGAGAGTGTCTGCAAGGAAGCAGTTGAAGAGCGACTGAGAGAGATTCTAGGGCGCATCGGAGCCGAACTTAAGGGAGCTGAGAAGTTAGAGTGTCTCTGCATCTCATGTCAAAGACCCATAGAAGGCGAGTATAGAGTTCTTGGATGCGAAGTGTATTGCATATATTGCGCAAGGGGACTGGAAAAGGAGAAGAAAGAGAGAGGGGAGAGCGTGAGCTGGAATCCTGAAAACAAATGCATCTGTGCGGGATGCGGTCGTGCAGTCAGCACATTCAGATGCAGCGGAGGCATCTGCTATTGTCTCAGCTGTGCAGGGAAAGTCGCAGGAGAACTTGTCTTTGATGATGAGCGAGGGCCTGTTGAGAGAGAAATCAGAGAGGCAGTGAGAGAAGCTTTGTTGTATTACTTAGGGTCGTAGAGGAGTTCTTTCAGCGTTTCCAACCTCACACGCAACTGCTCTTTGACTTTTGTCAGCGTTCTGTCAGGAGGCATTTTTTCAAGCGCTTCTAATGTGCCTTCAACTTCTCTAATCTTCTCTCTGATTTTCTCCCCCCTCATAACGCATCACGTCCATCAGCTGCTTCACCAAAGAAAACCTGAAGACATAGCCTTCTTTACCTCCATACACGGCAGGATAAGCCTCCACGAGCTCTCCTATTCGCCTCTCAAGCTGGCGACGCAGATATGATGCTGCCTTTCTGTCTATCGGTAGAAACACGGTATCGCCGTTCATAAGGAGCGAGATGATTTTATCGTAGGGAAAACGCCGTCTGACCCTGATTTCCACCTCCTTATCGGTGACCCGTTCTACTTCAACCTCCCTTCGCATATTGACATCTTGACAATAACATTTAAATAAAGGTTTAACTTCTATAAAAATAAAGAGAGAGCGGAAAGGGAGGTGATGCGGAGTGGCTCGCTTAGGCAGAACGTATGGAAGGCCGAACACTCCTTGGGGGACTAAAGTCTACTTCAAGCCAGCGATGGGCAGGGTGATAGCGAGGAAGCCAGGCGTCGTGAGGAGGAGTGAAAAAGTCTTATCAATAAATGAGCAGTTGGAGAATCTCGCAGGCAAACCAGACCACCCCGCCACTCAGTGCAAAGGCAAACCCTGGAGAGAGTTCGTCAGCTGTCTCAGAACAAAGATGAAGGAGAAAATAAAAAAGGCGAGTTAGTTCCATCGCTGAGTAACGAAAAGCTCATACACCCCTCTTTTTTCTATTTTTTCATTTTTTTCCACTCTCTTGCACACTTTCTCATTCTTTCCTTAGCAGTTCCGCTTGTTCTTTTCATGCACTCGCTAATGAACTCTTGATATTCACTCTTTTTTCCAGACAAATCTCTACTCTTCTTAATCTCTGCAAAGCCTATAATTCGCCCATCATCGCACTCAGGTAAGGAAGCCAATGCGAGCAAAGTCTCCTGATCTACTTTGTCTTGGAGCATCCAGCCGAGCTCGTTTTTAGTCCAAATATCCATGCAAGATATGCCTAATTTCCCCCTAATTCTTTTTTTTTTACTTTCAGCTTTTTCACTTCCGCTTACAGTTTCCTCTCCCGCCCCCTCTTTCTCTCGCCCCTCTTCTCTCCTTTTATCCTCATCTCTTCTTTCTCCTACCTCGCACTCTATTACTAAGTCATCCCCCTCAGTGCGTATCTCACACTTTCTCAACTCTTCGCCAGTATCTAAGATAACGGCGGGCACTTCTTCTATGCCGAACCTCTCACACAATTCTTTACCCTCTTCAGATTCAACATCAATTTCAACAGCAGCACCACTCTCTAACTGCTCCCTCAGCATCTCTTTTACAGTCGCACACCCTAAGCATCCCTTATCTGTGAGCAACAGTAATCTGCCACCCACCAATAATCCAGCCTCAACAAAAGCCTCTCTTATTCTGTCTCTTATTTCCTCCGCAACAGCATCCTCTTCCATGCCCTCTTACTCTTTTGTCGCCTCAAACAATTTCCGTATTTGCAGCGAAGGTATCAAACTTAAATACCACGCCTGTGCTATGTAGTAAATCTCTTTCTGATTTTTGTCGGTTGTGTAGCACCTCCTTCTGAAGCAGATACTGACGGCACCATCGTTGTGCAAGGCAATGATGCCTACTAGCTTACCGTCTTTGTATAGTCCAACCGCCTCTTTTACATCATCGCACTCCATCTCAAATATATGCTCCGAGCTCGGCGCACTTCTCCTTCGCCTCCTTCCACGCCCTCCGAATCGCTGTGGCGAACGGAACTTTCTCCTTCTCAAATATGTCCCATGTTCGGAGCATTACCCACCGCCGAATGCCTCTGAAGTCGTAGCAAACATCCTTCGTGAGCTCTGGCACTTCCCCAGGATTGAACATCCCCGCAACTTCTTCATCTGAGAAGCCGAAGAGCTGCCCCAGCTCCTTTTTTATTTGTTCCTTGTCCCCACAGTAAGAGAGCGCTTCTTCTATGGCTACTTGCCAAGCTATTCTGCACTTATCCACACCTCTCACTTCGCCATCTTTCGCTTCTTCTTCCCTCATATCTCGCACCACCTCTTCGCCTCTTTCTTTATTTCCTCCTTAACATCTTCGGGCAAATCAAGATAAGAGGTATATCCTCGCCTCCTTAAGATTTCATATATAGCGTTTGCATATATAATATCCTTTTCCTTCTTTTCCACCAGACGCTCTATTTCGTCAAGGTCTCTGAGGCATTTACCGCATCTCGTAAGATTTTTCGTCTCTTCAATAATCTCTCTGATTCTCTCAAGATTTGCTACAATCTCATCCTCCTCTGGCGCACTTTCAGTCTCGTAATCTAAAGCCTCCACCAGCTCCGCAACCGCAAGCAGCAGCTCATCGTCCATCATAGTTGTCTCAATCTTCTTTCTATTTCCCTTTTCATTTTTTCCCTTATCTCCTCAGCGATCTCCCTAATAGATACCTCTCCCTCCCTTCCTCCGATCACTATCTCAGGGGAGAGCCTTTTTTCCAACTCATTAATGGGAACTTTAACGAAGTGCGTGAAAAATAGTGTCCATCTAACGAAGTCAATAGGTTTACCTACTTTAACAATACCTTTCTCCACACATCTCTCAAGATATTTATAATAGCTGGGGTCTTCATCAAACAAGCGAACACTTGTATCATCATATATTATGCGTCCATCCTCTACCGCAGCGAAATAAAAAGGCAAATCATAAGTGTAGCAATATAAAGTAGGAGATTCGCCATCCGCAACAAGAAACCCGGGGTAAGCTCCCTGTGATGCGCCTCGCTCAGTTACTAAGTCTGGAGGCAATCTGCTCCTTAATGCTGGCGGGACATGGAAACGGAATGTGCGCAACGATACTAAATCAACCACACTGAATGCAGCATCATCAGGGTGCGTGTGCATTACTGCTAATACATCATACTTCCCTTCTCTCACCATCCATGCAACCTCTACTGTTGAGTTTGGATCAGGAATATAAGAGTTTTCAGGCGTTGAGCTTACATTTCTGACTTGCACGAAGTCATGATATATGTAGAATGCGGCATGATTCATCCAAAGCTTGCCGAGAAGAAATCCACCCATCTCAACACGATCTGTAGCTCTTGCGATGTCTGTGAAATAGTCGACAATATCTCTCGTAACGATGATGGCGTAATCAAGCCCCCAATTCCTCATCCATCTATCAATCTTTCTAAGTGTGTCTTCAGAGATCACATCAGCTCACCTCAGCGGGCGGAAGCCCTCTCGGACGAAACGGACATCTCCGCTCAAACACTTCTCTTTAAGGCGTCTGACGGCTTCTTTCGCCTCCTCTTTAGTTCTAACTTTCTCAAGAACCGCCCAATCTCTTTTCTCAGAGTCCCAGCACACAATCTCATACATATTCTCTCATCTCCTAATACACACTAATGTAAAAGTTTTTGCTGCAACGCTCCGCCCTGCGTGCTAACGCTCAGGCTTCTGAGAAGGTTACACCTGTTATCTCTACTCTCAGCGCTGGCGCCACAATCTCAACAGCATCAGTTATCTTGAGCGAGTCTAAAACTGTTCTTGTAGTGTCTTGAATCATTATGAGGCATGCGCCAGCATCTATCTTATCGCCTTCAGCCCAGTCGTTTGAGCTTGCTGGAACGCCGCAGAACGCATCAAAAGTGTGCGCATCTCCTGGATTTAGCGTCATGAGGAGTTCCGCATCTACATCATGAGCTTCTTTCTCCTCAAACCATGTCTGAGCATCCTTCTCAGGATTGTCTGACGAATCTGAGATAAGAAAAAACCCTCTATCTTTTCCCTTCTATTTTTTCTTTCAAACATTTTTCCGTTTCCTCAATTAGCTTCTTGAGATACTTGCACCCCTGTTACCTCTATTGGAGCAGGCGTGGTAGGTGCGCTTGGAATCTCGTGAAATACAGCATCCAATGCTGAATCCCTGAGGCGTCTCCTTACAGCCCACATCACTCTTTCCGCTTAGATGTTGCAGTTACATCTCGAAGAAGGTTACATTCGTTATCTTTACCCTCAGTGTAGGCGCTATAATCTGCACCGCATCGTCTATTTTGAGCGAGGCGTAATCTTCGTCGTATACGTCATCACCGGGATCCTTTTCGCTAACGACTATGCCTGCATCAATATAATCTCCTTCATTCCAGTTTGGATTCATAACTCCTGGGAAGTTGCTGAATGTGAGTGTGTCTTCAGGATTTAGAGTGACATTGTATTTTACATCCATGACCTCTGTATTGGCTTCATCACTCCAAGTCCAATAGTCGTCAGTTGGATTCCCTGACGAATCTGAAAGATTTTTGCCATAGAGAATGCTTACGAGAAAATCTTTAGTCAAAGATCGGGATCCTGTGTTTTTTATCGTCACACTCGCACCGATTTTCTTGTCTTTTGGTATCTTCACCGTAGCGCCGACAGGCACAGGAAGCTCGCTGCCAACAGCTCCGAATGTCGCCTCTCCCACCCCCAAATCCCTAAGCCTGCTCCTTCTCACGACCGATTTCACGACCATTTTCACCACCCCCTTGCACGCAGCACACACTTACAGCGCTCACGCCGTTATCTTTGCGAACGCAAGGTATGAGAGCAACCCAGTCACCATACCCGTAGCGCTTGCCACCCCTACGATGACCAATGCTTTCTGCCAGTCATCCATCTTCGATATTTTCTCCGCACCGCCCACGAGACCTATACCTACTAACGCTCCGCCGATTGCTCCTGCAACCCCTCCAGTTAGACCAA
>Ga0209410_1001029_pt1 | contig 13424 bp, 12 predicted proteins | sample Mar14436cmmetaG_FD_184135 | JGI IMG/M metagenome (GOLD analysis project Ga0209410, IMG submission 184135) | Marine hydrothermal vent microbial communities from Guaymas Basin, Gulf of California to study Microbial Dark Matter (Phase II) - Marker... ... | reverse complement strand
GATGATACCAGCTATGGATGCTGCGGATGCCGGTTCACAGAATATTCCTTCGAGTGATGCTATTAATCTCTGTGCTTTGAGTATCTCATCGTCACTGACGGTGTCGATCACACCACCAGATTCATCCCTGGCTTGCTCTGCTTTCTTCCAGCTCGCGGGGTTGCCTATCCTTATTGCGGTTGCAACAGTTTCAGGTTTCTCCACAACATGTCCTTTGACTATCGGTGCAGCACCTTCAGCTTGAAAGCCCATCATCCTTGGAAGGTTGCTCATCTTACCAGCTTCCCTGTATTCCTTGTAACCCTTCCAGTATGATGTTATGTTCCCGGCATTTCCCACAGGTATGAAATGATAATCTGGTGCTCTTCCAAGCTCATCAACGATCTCAAAGGCTGCGGTTTTCTGACCCTCGATTCTGTACGGATTTATGGAGTTGACGAGCTCAAAATCGTAATTTTCCGATAAATATCTAACCAGCTCGAGGCATCTGTCAAAATTGCCATTTATCTGGACAACCTTCGCACCGTATATCATGGCTTGTGCGAGTTTTCCAAGGGCGATTTTTCCCTCTGGAATCAGAACCACAGATTTTAAACCCGTTCTGGCGGAATATGCAGCTGCAGATGCAGCGGTGTTTCCAGTTGATGCACATATCGTGTACCTTGCTCCCTTCTCAAGAGCTTTGGCTATCGCCATAACCATTCCCCTGTCTTTGAATGAGCCAGTTGGATTCATCCCTTCATATTTCAGGTATATTCTGACATTTTTTAAACCCAGGTATTTCTCGAAATTCTCCACCCTTATCAAAGGGGTGTTGCCCTCATGAAGAGTTATCAACGGTGTGCGAGAAGTTATGGGGAGAAAATCCCTGTATCTTTCGAGAAGAATCATTCCGATCCCTCCAAAGTCAATTTTTAGAATATGTTATCACAACGATGGCATCGTTTTCGCGGGTGAAAATCGTCGCGGGTGGTTCCAAAAAATGAAGTTTGATCTCCAAAAAATTGAATTTATACTTGACATTATTTACAAAATCTGCAAGAATATGATCAGTTTTTTGAAGAAAGAGGTGAGAATTTTGAAGAAGAGCATAAAGGGTGTATGTCCAGTGTGTGGAGGGGAAATGTACATAACGCAACTCAAGTGCGAGATCTGTGGGACGACCATATCCGGAGAATTTGAATTGAACGAATTCTCAAGATTGAGTGAGAATCAGCTCGAGTTTTTGAGGGAATTTATAAAGAGCAGGGGGAATCTTTCCGAGGTTCAGAAGAAATTCAACATTTCCTATCCAACCGCGAAAGCGAGGTTGGAGGAGATAATAAGAACGCTCGGATATGAGGTGGAAAGAGAGGACACGATCAGAGCACGAACCATGGAGATCCTTGAAAAGATAGAGAAGGGAGAACTCAGCCCAGAGGAAGCAAGGGTATATTTGAGTAGGCTCAGGGAGGAGAGAAGATGAGGAAAATTAAGAAGAAGGATGTGAGAAAGATACTCATCTCCTCAAGTTCACTCGATCTGAGCATACTGAGATCCAGATCCGACACCACGGTGTTCGAATACGAAGAGATGGAAGATATAGAGCTGAACTCAAACGTGGTGGGTGAAACGTGGAAGATAAGGATAAACAGTTTCAAGGGAAAATCTATATTTTCCTTGCTCTTCAACATCCCCCATTGGAGAACGATTCGTGGTTTACTCTACGTTCCCGAAGGTGTGGATGAGGTGATACTGAAAACCGCGAATGGTGATGTGGAAATATCCGGAGTGAATTTGGAGAAGCTGGAGATTTCAAGTGTCAGTGGGGACTTGAGTATGGAAGACTCTCACCTCAATGAATTTCACATGAGATCGACGAGTGGAAATGTGAAAGCGAGGAACACGAGAATAGATAACATGAGTTTCACCTCCGTGAGTGGTGATCTCAGTGTGGATTATTTCCCAAAGGATTTCGGGTATCTCAAGATAAACACCGTGTCAGGGGATGTAGACATCTACGTGGAAGGAGGGGAAGAGATAATCTTGAAGAAAAGGTCGAAATTTTCGGATGTGAAATCCAGAATACCTGTGAAGATGGTTGACCAAATCATGGGATCCGGTGTGAGAAGATATGTTGAATTTTCATCGGTTTCCGGAACTCTGACGGTGGAATCGAGACATGATGAGGGAAAAAGTTTCGCGGGAATCGAGGAATACAAGATCCTCGAACTTTTGAAATATGGTAAGATATCGCGTGATTTTGCAATGGAACTTCTCATGAATCTTGGATATTCGAGGGAAGATGCGGAGAATTTTCTGAGGGAGAACGAATGCGATCTAAATGGAGGGTGATGAAAAATGGAAATCGTAGAAGTTAAAAACCTGAGGAAGACGTATTCGACGAGAAGGAAAAAAGTTGAAGCTTTGAAGGGGATATCCTTTGAAGCGAAAACCGGGGAGATATTTTCTTTACTCGGTGCCAACGGAGCGGGGAAGACGACGACCATAAAGTCGGTACTTGGATTGGTCATTCCCGATGAGGGTGAAATATTCGTCAACGGAATAAATGCCTTGAGACATAGAAACAAGGCGGCAAGATATATGTCTGCTGTTTTGGAAGGAAACAGGAATATTCACTGGAGGTTGACGGTCAAGGAAAATCTCGAGTATTTCGGACACCTGAGGGGAATGGGAGGAAGAAAATTGAAGGAAAGAGTTAGAGAGATCGTGGAATACATCGAGTTGACTGACAAATTCAACGAAATAGCTGGAAAACTATCCCGCGGAATGCAGCAAAGATTGGCAGTTGGAATAGCGATACTCCCTGACACCCCCATAGTTCTACTCGATGAACCCACACTCGGTCTGGATGTTGAATCGTCCATGAAGATGAGGGAAATACTGAAGGATCTTTCAAAATCGGGAAAATGCGTGATACTTTCCACACACGACATGAATCTCGTGGAGGAGGTTGCAGACAGGGTCTTGATAATAAACAACGGTAGGATGGTTGCATACGATGATAAGGAAAAGCTCATGGATATGTTCAGAAAAAGGGCATACAGAATAGTGCTGGATGGAAGCGTGAAAAGCAGTGTGGTGGAGAAATTGAGCAGATTCGGGGATATAAACATTAAGACAAATGGAGAAACAGTGATAGATGTTCAGCTCGATTCATACGATGAGATATACGATCTCTTCGACATATTGAAAGAAACTAAGCTACCTCTGAAGAGAATAGAAGCGGAGGATGTGAGGTTTGAGAAGGTATTCTTGAAGATAGTCGAAGGGAGTGACGGAAAATGACGTTGAAACCATGGTTGGAGGAATGGTATCTCATCGTTGGGATATTCAAAAGATTCGTTGCTGAATTCAAGAGATATTATTTGAACACCATATCCTTCTTCATAACGATAACGATCATCTTCTATTTGATAGTCCTCGGATTCAAAAGTTTCGGTGGTGGTGCTCCAAACATCACCGGATCTCTTCAATCCACAGCGATAGGATATTTCACCTGGATAATGGTCGTATCCGTTTTGACGGAGCTTTCCTGGAATTTGATGAACGAGATGAACAGGGGGATAATAGAACAGATATTCCTTTCTCCGTTTGGACCGATAAAGGTCTACTCATTCGGTCAGATAGTATCGTTGATCATCAACATTCCATTTTTGTATCTCGTCATGCTCGTAATTTTCAAGATGGCGAAACTGAAACTCATCGTTCCACCCGCTTTCTTCCTGAACATGTTCTTTCTTCTGCTCCAAACTTACGGATTCGGCATGATACTCGGTGGTATAACGTTGAAATTCAAGAGAACGCAAGCTCTTCTTCAGATATCACAGTTCGCCATAATAGGTCTTCTTGTGTTGAATCCGGAGGGGAAACTTGGCTTCATGATCCCCATATCACCACATTTCATGATATTCAGGATGATAATGAACGGTGAAAATGTGGGGATGGTTCTTTGGTTAAAGGTGTTCACCGCTTCTCTGATATACTACTACATCGGTACCAGAGTCTTCGCATATTTCGTGAGGGTGGTGAAGAAAAATGGGGAGCTGTCCATCTACTGAGGTGAAGGTCGGTGTTCTGCAGTTCAAACCCGAATTTATGAGGATAGAGGAGAATCTGAACAGAATAAAGAGCATGGTTGAAAAGTTCGATGGAGATGTGTTGATTCTTCCGGAATTGACATTCAGTGGTTACTTCTTCAAAGATAGGAAAGAACTATTCCAAGCATCCGAAAAGAATGAAATCGTATTTGAGGAAATGACGAATTTAGCGAGATCGAAGGATCTGATCTTGGTGTTCGGATTCGTGGAGAAGGTGAACGAAAAGTTCTACAATTCTTGTGCTCTACTTCTGCCGAATGGAAGGAGATTCATATACAGGAAGACCCACCTCTTTCACAGGGAAAAATTATTCTTCGAACCGGGTGATACGGGATTCTTCGTCGTCGAATTCAAGGGAATCAGAATTGGACCTGCGATATGTTTCGATTGGTTCTTCTCGGAGAGTTTTAGAACACTGTCCCTTCTTGGAGCGGATCTCATAGCCCACTGTGCGAACCTTGTGATGCCTTACTGTCAATCTGCAAGCATATACAGAGCCATAGAAAACAGAGTTTATATAGCAACCGCAAACAGATGGGGGAAGGAAGAAAGAGATGGAGAGGAAATGGAGTTCACCGGCATGAGTCAGATAGTATCACCGAGTGGAGAAATCTTGATTAGAGCCGATGAAGAAGGTGATGTGGTGATCTCTACGCTGGTGGATGTCGATCGATCTCGAAACAAGATGTTGAACGATTTCAACGATGTTCTCAGGGATAGGCGGGATGAATTCTACTTCAAAGGAAAGCTGTATACAGGGGATGGGGAAGGTTGCTAGAAAGGTTTAAAAAGAGCATATCCTCCGCTCAAAGTGTGGCATTTGGAACGATCTCCATGGTCTTCTTCAGCTTGGTCTCGAAATTTCTCGGATTCTTCAGGGAGATGATCGTCGCTCACCTGTTTGGGACATCTTGGAGATTCGATGCCGTCGTTATTGCCACAGATTCCACAACACAGATGATAGGAATCATCGTCGGTGGCTTGAGTTGGATGATGATAACGGTCTATCACGGAATAAGGGAAGAATCACCGGAGAGGGCAAAATCCTATGTGTTTGAACTGATATCCTCCCTTTCACTCATCATGATGGGGATCGGTTTTCTGCTGTTCATGTTCCCGGAGGTGATTGTGAAAATATTCGCTCCAGGATTCAAAGGGAAGATCTTCGAATACGCGGTGAGAAAGGTCAGATATCTTTCAGTCCTTCCCATCATAAGTGGTGCGAAATTCCTACTCGCATCTTTGTTGAAAGCCGAAAGAAGATTCTTTCAGTATTCCTTTGCACAGATTCTGTTCAACTTGGTGGTCATACCGGTTCTTCTTGTGGGATCCAGAAGATTCAGTGAGGCATCATACGTTTTGGCTTGGATACTCGGTGAATTCACACTCTCCGTTTTTTACCTCATACTATCCAGAAGATACCTTAAACCAAGCTTGAAGTTTTTCGATGACGATGTGAGAAGAACATTCCGTTTATCCCTACCGATAATGTTTTCCAGCAGTTTGTATGCTGTTAACAGGATTGTTGATAAGATCTTCGCTTCACAACTACCATCCGGTAGGATATCCGCGCTGAGATATGCGGGAACTTTGGTGGGAGTTTTATCCTCCGTGGTTATCGCAAATTTTTTGTCGGCGAGTTACACAGAATTGTCTGAAAAAGTGAAATCCGGTGATATCGATGGGGCACTAATGAGATTGAAGAGAACCGTTTCAATATCGATAGACTTGGCGATCCCGTTCACCTTTTGGGTTATGCTCATGGCGGAGCCGGTGATAAGGCTGGTTTTCCAGCACGGGCGCTTCACAATTGAATCGACGCAACTCGTCGGATCGGCTGTTATTGCATATTCGTTCATAATAATAATGAATCCCATATCCTCCATCTTGAGACAGTTGATGTACACGCTCGAAAAGGTGAAGATACTCTTTTTGATAGCGGGAAGTTCCGTAATCCTGAATGCGCTGTTCGATTGGATACTCATGAAACCTTTTGGACACGCTGGAATAGCTGCAAGCACATCCATCGTGGCTTTCTTCAACATGATGATGCTACTTCTGTTTGTCAGAAGGATGGGATTTCCTTCCTTCATTCCTTGGAAAAGATTCGGTCTGATTTTTTCAATCGGTATCATGATTTATCTTATTTTCCTATGGTCAGTCAGATTCATGAACTTCACAATCTGGATGATACTCGGAAATTCAGTATTTTTTGCTTTCTTTTTATACATCAACAAAAATTTGATCCTAAGGATCATCGGTGGAGTGAAAAAATATATCGGGAGAGGTTGACTTTGAGGTTGGAAGATTTCATCGCGAGGTATTCATTCTTGGACGAGAGGAAAGCTCAAAGATTCATCGAATTTCTGAATGGGGACTGGAAATCCTGCACGAAGAAGATGGAGAACTTCTTCTCGACCTTTGGAAAAGAAGGTGTTATGGTCGGTGTTTTGAAAAAGTTGTGCGGATCCATTGAGGATGGATGGTTGATCCCGTGGATAGAAAAATTCAATCCCAACTCCAAGGTCCCCATTCCTGGTGATCTTCACGTTCACTCCAATTGGAGTGATGGAATGGATGACATTGAAACCATCGTGAGAAGAGCCATAGGGATCGGTTTCAAATACATAGCCATAACCGATCACACCCTGTTGAATAAGGGAAGGGTTCAGATGGACGTGGAGAAATTCTTCAAAAGAAATGAGAAGATAGATGAGATACAGAGTAGATACAAAGGGATAAAAATTTTGAAAGGTGTGGAAATCGATGTTAACGAGGATGGTTCCTTGGATTATCCGGATGATGTGCTGAAGGAATGTGATTTCGTTATAGGTGCTGTTCATTTTGACTATGGCAGAGGGGATGAATTCAGACTACACCTCATGGAAATGATCGCCATGAACGAAAATGTCGATGGGATATGTCATCCACTCGATGGGTTCAAAAAGGTGGATGATGAAACAATGGACAGGATACTCGATATATCGGAAAGATACTCGAAACCGTTGGAATTGAATCTTTTTCCAAGTAGACTTTCTCAGAATCTTTTGCTCGTGAGGTCTTCGAGGGGAAGGAGGGTCAAATTTTACTTTGGAACGGATTCTCACAGTGTCAAACACCTTGAATTCATATTCTTTTCAAAGATGATGGATGTAGAATTCTTGGAGATTGAGCCACAGTTGAAAAGGAAATAGCCATGAACACGCGCAGATAGACTATACTTTCTGAATTTCCATAAGATCCTTGAAGGGATTCAGCCTCTTTTCGGTCTCAGCATCGAAGAACATCAGCCTTTTCATATCGAAGGATACATGTATGAGTTCATTTTCCTTGTATCTTGGGAACGCCGGTGCTACTATTTTCACTATCTTCCCTTCCATTTCTATTGCTATTATCTGGTGCGATCCTTGAGGTTCAACAACGAGAATCCTCTCGGAGAATACAGCTTTATCTTTATTCTTGAGTATCACCATACTTTCAGGTCTAACACCAAGTATCAGTTTATCTTTGTTGTAGTGCTTCAAAGGTTCGGCGTTTTCATCATCGAGTTCGAGTTTGAAATGTGGATGCAGAAGAACCATTCTTCCGTTCTCAGTTTTTACTTCCACCTCCATAAAATTGGTTGGAGGTGTTCCAATGAATCCTGCTACGAACACGTTGTCACTGTTGTAATAAACCTCCTCAGGTGTTCCTATTTGTTCTATTCTTCCCTCCCTCATTATAACTATCCTATCCGCCATGCTCATGGCTTCAGATTGATCGTGGGTTACAAATATTGTCGTTGCTTCAGTTTTGTGATGTATAGCTTTCAATTCCGTTCTCATCCTGACCCTCAACTTGGCGTCAAGATTTGACAAAGGTTCATCCATCAAGAAAATCTTAGGTTTGACGGCTATAGCTCTCGCGAGTGCAACCCTCTGCCTCTGTCCACCTGAAAGTTGTCTTGGATACCTTCCAAGATATTCGTATATATTCACCAGCTTTGAAACTTCCTTCACTATCCTATCTATCTCATTCTTCGGCATCTTTTTCATCCTGAGTGGGAACGCAATGTTATCATAGACGGTCATGTGGGGCCAAACCGCGTAATTTTGAAACACCATACTCACATCTCTGAATCTTGGCGGAAGGTATGTTATATCCTTCCCGTCAAGGAATATTCTTCCTTCTGTGACTTCCTCGAGTCCCGCTATCATCCTTAAAGTTGTGGTTTTGCCACAACCTGATGGGCCGAGAAAAACTATGAATTCTCTGTCGGTCACCTTGAGGTTTATTCCTCTCGCGCCCCAAACTTTCTTACCATATCTTTTGGAGAGGTTAACAAGTTCGAGTTCAGCCATTCTTATCCCCTCTTTTCATACCGTTACACCACCCCACATTTGAAGTATGTATCTTCTGATTATGAGTGTGAAGATTATCGCTGGGAGCGCCATCGTAACACCTCCGGCTGCAACTAAATTGACCAGACCTTTTGCTCCAACTAAGGTTTGATATACCACCACAGGGAATGTCGGATTAAATTGTGTCAGTATGATGGCTTGCGCTGTTTCGGACCAACTCCCTATGAATGCGTACATTGCACTTGCCGCGAGTCCTGGAAGTGCAAGTGGGAGTGTCACATGAAAGAATGCTCCCCACTTTGAGCATCCGAATATTTGTGCTGCCTCTTCCAATTCCACCGGTATCCCCATGAATATACTTGCAGTTATCCAGGTCGTCATACCTATCTGTCCAACAGAATAAACCAAAGAGAGACCAAGTGGTTTATCATAGAAACCCATCTTTGCCAGTATTATAACCATGGGCATGGCTATCGAAACCCCTGGAAACATCCTGACAAACAGAACACTCAGTTTCAGCAGATTCTTTCCTCTAAAGTAATACCTCGCGAAAGCATAACCAGCCAGTCCACCTATACTCAACGATATAGCTATGGTCAAAAGTGCAACCTGTATGCTCCTAATGAGGGCAGGAATGGAATCGTTTGTAACTTTGAAGAATGTTATATAATTTTCGAATATGTTCTTCGATATGGTGAATTTGACAGAAGTTATTGGTATCAGGTCTTGATTCAACAGGGTGATCTTTTCGGACACCTTCTTTGCTTCTTCCTTCAGTTCACCTAATTCTTCATTCAAGGATTTGAGTTTTTGCAGGATCGCCTGAACAGCATCTTTCATTCCTGCCCTTTCAGCTAATTTCAGTTTCTTGTTGTATTTGTTGACCTCAGAGAGGATTCTTGATATCCTGCCGTTCAGCCTTTCGAGTTTTTCAAGGTATGGGGTCATCTTTGATCTCAATCTTTCTATATCTTCCTTGTTCTTCTCCATAATATCTTTTAGTTCATCTATTTTACGTTTCAACAGCTCCTTTGGTATGGAGCTGTTTGTCTTGAGCTTGGCCTTCTTCACGATCGTATCCAAGTCCTTGGATTCACACAGTGGAACGTATATACCCTTGGAATGACTGTAAACGCTCAGAAGATAACCTTTGTCCGGCGTTGATGCTTCCTGAAGAACGAATTCATTTACAAAAGATGGAAAAAATCTTATGGGCCAATCGTATGCTTCCTGATCGGACATTAAAGATATGGTGAATAAGAAATATATTGGTATGAGTATTATCAGCGCTATTCCAAGAACTACTATGTAGAATAGGGTGCCTGATACGTACTTCCTCCATTTTCTGCTCAAAATGAGATTTCGATTCATTGTTCGGAACCCCTTTCAAATGCACCTGAAACTTTCAAATATATAATTGCAACTATGGAAACGATTATGGAAACGATCACGGAGTAAGCCAGGGCAACACGATAATATCCGAGAACAATCTCGTTGTAGTACACCACCTCTTCAACCAAAACGGGGATTCTCCTGAACCCGTATATCATGACTATGATCAGCCAAACTTGGAGGGCAGCTATTATCCTCAAGATCAATGCGGTTTGTATACTTGGTTTCATCATGGGCATCGTTATCTTTCTTAAAACGGTGAATCGTGAGGCACCAAATATATATCCAGCTTCTATGCTTTCCTTTGGTAGATTTTGCAATCCGGCAAGCAATATGATCATCATAAATGGTATAACTTGCCACGCATCAATCATGATGATCAGCATCAACGATTGCCATTCAGTCCCTGCGAGAAAAGGTATCTTTCCTTCTGCAGTTATCAAGCCAAGTTTGTAAAGGATACTGTTCATCCATCCATTCTGAGCAAATGCACTTGACCACATCGCACCAACGGCAACCGGCGGTAAGGTCATAGGGATCAGTGCAATTGCTAAGAATATGCTGGCTCCTCTGAATTTCTTGTTTATCAATAGAGCCAACACCATGGCAACAATGAATTCCAAGGTGACAGATATGGCAACGAATATCCCTGTATTGATTACAGCCCTTATGAAATATGGATCGCTGAAGATGTACAGATAGTTCCCCAAGGTGAAATTTCCCTTGTCATCTTGAAAACTCAAAACATAAGCTGTAACAACAGGACCCAGCCAAAAAATGGAATAATAAACAATGGTAGGAACTATTAATATGTAAGGAATGGCATGTTTCCAGGTATTTGCCCTTCTAATAAATTATACCCCCACTTTTAAAATGTGTAATATCAAAAGGGGCGCCCGAAGGCACCCCTTGTTTTTCATTTCCTTTGCGCGTCTATCTTCAGTTGCATCATTTCAAGGTATTCTGGATCAAGTTGTCCCTTTTCAAGTATCATGTTCTTAAATATTTCATCATAGACGAGTTTCACCTGTCCCCAATCTTTCCATATTGGTTCTATGTATGCAAGAACGCCATTTTGAAGGACCTTTATCGCCTTGGCTATAACCTCATCTTCCGGTGAAGTACCAAGGTAATTGATGGCTTCATCAACTGTTGGTATAAATCCACCAGTTCCTTTGCTAACCTTGACCATCATCTCTGGGCTGGTTATGTATTCGAGGAATTTCAAGGCAAGATCGAAGTTCTTTGTTCCTTTAACTATGGCAAGACCACTTGTTCCTGCAACCGAACCTCTCCCAGCCGGTCCCTTCGGGGCAGGAGCAACAATGAATTGCGCTGGATTGCTCTTGTAAACCTCTCCAACTCTTGCACAATGTGCAACGGTCATCCAGGTTTCCTCTCTCTTCATCGGCGGTCTCGTGTCATCATAACTCTTAACACCTGGTGCAAATGCATCCTTCATTTTGGCAAGTAGATAAAATCCTGCCATGGCTCCAGGATTGTCAAGGTTAGGCCAATGTCCTCCATAGGAAAGTATGACAGCACCTGCTTGATATATGAAAGATTTCATCGGCACACCGGTAACGGCGAATTTACCCTCACCTTCACCTTCTGCAACCGCGAGTGCCCAATCGGCTAAGCCTTCCCAGGTGAGATCTTGAACATCAACGTTTTCCGGTTTATACTTTAAAGCTTTCTTGTTTATCAAGGTTAGATAAACATCCGCACCTATTGGGAGGAAGTATCTCTTCCCAGCGAACACTGTCATACTGTCGAATCCCTTGGAAAATGTTCTGTCGGTCCATTTAGATACGTAAGGAGTCAGATCCACAACATAACCCTTATCCACCCATTCCGGCATCTTGGCACAGTAAACTATCACTACATCTGTTGTGACATTTCCAGTTTTTTCTTGAAGTTCAACCTGTTTCAAAATGGATTCATCATCCATTGTTTTAAATTCAACGTTGCAGTTGTACTTTTCTTCAAATGGTTTGATAACTTCATTGATTATGAATTCTTTTTCTGTGGGTGGTGTCCAAAGCCTGGAAACTATAACCAACGTAGGTTTTGCGAGAACTAAGGTACTGAACACCAAGATGAGGAGCAAAAATAGAACTTTTCTCATAATTATCCCCCCATTTTAAAGTATTGTTGTAGTTAATTCTACATTAAATTTGAGATCATTTCAATATCTTCCACGCGTCGCAGCGCAGATGGACATGAAGATATTTACTAGTTGTTGGGTAGGAATTTGGATATAATGGATGAAGAAAGGTTGTGTCAAGAAATTGCTGTAAAATGCCCTATATCCCATCATAAGCTATTTTCCTCCATCTCAAGATATCTCCTCCCCGTCAGCCATTCCTCGTTTATGTCTATCAGTATCGCAACCGCAAGCCTTATCAATGACCTCTCATTTGGAAATGCTCCCACTACCCTGCTTCGCCTTTTCAGCTCCTTGTTCACCCTCTCCAATATGTTCGTCGTCTTTATCCTTCTCCAATGCCTTTCAGGAAATGATTGGTAGTTGTAAAGATCATATATGTACCTTTCACACGTGGATGCCACCCTTTTTAAACCCTCTCCCTCCAGTTCTTGTATGAGCCTTCGCATATCTTCCACACTTTTCAACGCCTCTTTCAACCTCTGGGATATCTCCTTCCACCTCTTCTTTGGTACTTTCCTTAGCACATCCCTTACAAAATCTACATGACACATCTGCCAACTTGCTCCTATAAATGCCTTCTCCACCGCTGATCTTATCCCCTTGTGCCCATCCGATACTACTAACTCTACCCCTTCAAGTCCTCGTTTCTTTAATTCTTCAAATAGCTCTAACCAAAAATCTTCCCCTTCACTTTCTGCAAGTTTTAATCCAAGTATCTCTCTGTATCCATCCTCTCTTATCCCTGCCACTGTCAAAAGTGCTTTTGTTTTGTATCTACCTGCCATTTCATCTCTTACTTTGTAATAACTCGCATCGACAAAAAGATATGGGATTTTCTTCTCAATAGGCCTGTTCAAAAACTCCTCAACTTTCTCATCCAGTTCTTTCGCTATCTTCGAAACGGTTTGTGGAGATATTTCCTCACCACTGAGTGTATCTATTATCTCCTTTATCCTCCTTGTGGAAACTCCCTGTATGTAAGACTCCACAACAGCGTTTTGCAAAGCTTTTTCCACACGTGAATATCTTTCAAATACCTGTGTTTGGAACGGGAATTCTCTCAGTTGTGGTTTCAAAAGTTCCAGAGTTCCATATCTTGTTTTAAGTGTTCTCTTTCTGTATCCGTTTCTGTGAGCTTTTCTTGAAGGAGTTCTTTCGTAATGCATTGCACCAGCTTGAAGTTGTGCTTCGTATTCCATGATTGTGTTTAGGAACCATGTCAGAATTTGTCTTATTCCCTCTTCATTATCCTGGAGAAATTGGAGTATAATCTCTCCAGGAAGATGAAGTTGTTTCTTCATGGTCCTGTATCCCTCCTTTGAGTAGAGTGTTTTTCCTATTTTACAGGGATACAGGGCTTTTTTCCATTTTTACAGCAATTATTGTACACTGCCCGAAGTATCTATTCAGACAGTATGGAAT